>Ga0247771_1000357_pt1 | contig 15071 bp, 25 predicted proteins | sample UWRJL197509C6_FD_179948 | JGI IMG/M metagenome (GOLD analysis project Ga0247771, IMG submission 179948) | Plant litter microbial communities from Arlington Agricultural Research Station in Wisconsin, United States - UWRJ-L197-509C-6 | ecosystem: Environmental > Terrestrial > Plant litter >...
CCTGCGTTGCGGGCTGGCCGAGGGCGTCGGGGTGCTTGCCGCGAACGATGTCGATGTAGGCGTCGTTGTAGATGTTGATCAGTTCCTTGCCCCACCATACGAACATGGGCTGGCGTGAAGTGAGGATGATGCGAACGCAGGTCTTAAGGCTTTGCGGCCACTGGTCGGGCGCGCCCAATACGGTCTTCGACCAATCGATGGAGCGAATCAGCTCGCCTGTTTCTCCACCACCGGCCAAAAAAGGATACGCCGCCGATTTTTTTGTCATGTCATGGTCCATGCATCGGTCTTAATTGGATAAATTTACAGTTATCTTCCTTATAAGAATTAATTTAGTCGGCCAGATGAGCAAAAGGATATTGATCATAGACGACGATCCTGACGACATAGAATTTTTTATCGAAGCCCTCCGCTCCATCGACGGTACTTTCGAATGCGCGCAGGCGGCCAACGGTGAAGAAGGACTCTCGAACCTGCGCACATCGGCCTTCCCGCCCGAATACATTTTCCTCGACCTCAACATGCCCCGCCTCAACGGCAAGGAGTTCCTTTCGGAGATCAAGAAGGACGGCCGCCTGAGCGCCATTCCCGTCATCATGTACTCAACGTCGGGCATCGAGTCCGACATCAGGGAATCGCTGCAGCTGGGCGCCAGGGACTTCATCGTAAAACCTACGCGTCTCAAAGATCTCAGCGATCGGATCGAAGCCGTGATGAGCGCCGCCGATTAACGGTATGTTAATGGTGAAATGCTCCGGCCGAACTGTACTACATTCAGCAAGGATTTATTGTTCATTAAAAAATTTTCATCATGAAAAAATACCTGCTGATCATTGCCGCCATGCTGACCTTCAGCGCCGCCACCATGGCCCAGACAAAGGAAAAAGCAAAGGCAACGCCGGCTAAGGCCAAGACGACGACAAAGACCACGACCGCCCGCATGGCCGCTCCCAACGCCACGGTGGTCAACGTAAGCCCCGAGGCCACGACCGCACAGACAAAGGCCGACGGCTCGCCCGACCTGCGCTACAAGCAAAATAAAACTACTACCAAGACCACCGCCACCAAAGCTACCACCAAGGTAAAAAAAGACGGTACGCCCGACCTCCGCTACAAGGAGAACAAGAAGAAGGGCTGATCCTCATCGCTCTCATGCATTGGTTCTGGTTAATTATCGAGCGGCAAGTTCTCTTGCCGCTTTTCCTGTTGAATAAGCCGCGGATCGGTGGCACAGTTTTTTGAACGGTTCCCGCATAATTCATCGCTATGCAAAATTGGTTAAGAGCACTCATCGCCGGCTACGGCGCTAAGAAACTGGGTGGCGGCTGCTTCGGCACCATCATCGTATTCGTGGTCCTTTACTGGCTTCTGGGCCAGCACTGCTGATCCCGCGCAAGTCAGGCCCATGGCCGCTTCCGGCCGCCTGCTACAACATCATCGGCGTCACATTAAAAACACAGATCATGAGCGACAAGGAACAAACCCGTCAGGATGAACGCATTGACCCGGCGCTGGACGCGCCGGCAAACGCCAACACGGAAAAGAACGTCAACTACCCGGCCGTCGAAGACGAGGCCGACAGGCAGGAGCGGGTGCAGAACAGCCCGCGTCAGGAAGGTATCGAACCGCACCGCAGCGGTCAGGCCGACGGCACCGCGCCCGGCGAAGGAACCGCCGGCATACCGTAGAGGCATAGACGAAGATCGTAAACGGAAAAAGGGCCATCACGCAAAGCATGATGGCCCTTTTTGGCGTGCCGCCGGCTTAGCCCTTGGCCTTCAGCTCGGCTTCAGTCACATATTGTTTGTGGCCTTTCTTGTCCACCCAGTAATACTTCGAATCGCCGTCGATATAGATGGTTTGTCCATCGGGGCCTACCTTGTCCTTGTAGGTTTGGTCTACAACCTTGGACTTGCCCTTGGAGGCCAGCTCGGCGGTTTTGTTGCCCACTTTCTTGGCTCCCTTCTTTACTTCATGGGTTGTTTTTTTCACGGTTTGCGACTGCGCGGCCGGGGCCAGGCCGATAAAGAGAAGGATGAGCGCCATCCCAATGATCTTTTTCATGGTATTCTTTTTATGTTACGACTCAATTATATCTAAAACAATGCCACTGCGGGAGCGCATAAAAAGCGCCGCTGTAGAAACAGCGGCCCGATAACCAAAACGTAATATTTGCTTGTTAAAAAATCAATACAATATTGGTGCATTCGGCCGACACCTGCAAGAGTAGGACTACCGTTCCCGCTACCGGAAATATTTACGTAGTAATGCGTGTTCGCCTTCGTCGTGCTACGGACTTCCTACCTGTGTCATTTACTCATCGCGGCTGATTTTCCGCCTTTGTTTTCTTTAACAAATCCTGTTTAAACAAAGTTTCCGCGCGCCGCTCTTAAAAGCATAACACTTAAAAATAGTAGCTATGAAAAAGATCTTCACCCTCCTGTTTGCGCTCGGTACCATTACAACCGTGTTCGCACAATACGACCGCCACAATGGCTCCAGAGAAGTGATCGTCGGCAGCAGCAGGACCGTTTATAATGACGGCCGCTACTTCAGCGCTCGCGACCGCGACGAGCAGATCCGCCAGATCAACTGGCGCTTCGACAACCAGATCGCATCTATCGCCCACAACCGCTACCTCCGCGGCGGCGACCGCAGAAGGCAGCTGCGCCTCCTCGAAGCCCAACGCAAGGAAGAAATCAGACTCGTTAACCTACGCTATGAACAAGCCCGCCGGCAGGAACGCCGCGACCGCCGCTACTGATCCCGCTCATTAGTTCATGTAGCATAGCACATCGAAATATCTGTGAAAACTGGAAACAAAGAACCCCGCAATTTGCGGGGTTTCTTCATTTATAGGGAAGCCGTTTAGTTGATCGCGTCGATCTTGACCAGCCAGGCATCGTAGCCACGGGTCTCAACATATGAGTAGCCGGCGAGCATGAAGCCGCCGTCCTGCGTGGCAATGAGGTTGTTGGTGAAGTTATCGTAAGTGGCCGCGTAACCGTATGTGCTGGCCGCAACCTTATTGCCGCTGGCGTCGAACTTGAGGAGCCAGGCGCTGAAATTATTGTTGGGACGAACGACGTCGCCGGTAGTGCTGTTGGAATAGCCCATGGTCAGGAAGTTGCCGTCGCGGGTGGGCACTATGCTGGTCATGTATTCTTCGTTGGCGCCGCCATAGGTCTTGATCCATTGCTTGCTGCCTTCGGCATCGAGCTTCACCAGCCATTCGTCGTAGCCGCCCTTGTTGAGGGTGATGTCGCCGTCGGTGCTCTTGGTATAGCCAACGGCCACGTAGCCGCCGTCATTCGTTTGAATGATGCTCTTCAGGTAGTCTTCGTTCGATCCGCCGAAGGTCTGGCTCCATCCCTTGTTGCCGCTCGCATCGATCTTCATGATCCAGCCGTCGAAGTTTCCACGGGCGTGGGCGATGTCGCCGTTGCTGCTGCTGGTATAGCCGCTGAGCACATAGCCGCCGTCGGCCGCCTTCACTACGCCGGTGAACCAGTCCTCGCCGTTGCCGCCATAGGTCTTGGACCATACGGTGTTGCCGCTGGCGTCGATCTTGGCAAGCCAGGCATCGCGGTTACCGCCGGCGCTGGTATAGCCGAGGATGAGGTAGGCGCCGTCGTTGGTGGCGATCACGGTTATGGGCTTGGCATCGCTGCTGGTGCTGAGGGTCTTTTGCCATTGCTTGTTGCCTTCGGCATCGGTCTTCACGGCCCAGGCCGTGTTGAGGTTGTTGAGGAAGGTATAGCCGGTTACGAGGAAGCCGCCGTCGGTGCCCATGGCGAGGCCGGTGGCATAGTCGTCGTCGTTGGCGCCGAAGAGCTTTATCCACGATTTAACGCCGGTACTGCTCACCTTCGACAGGAAGGCATCGTAGCCGCCGCCGGTAGCGGCCGGTATGTCGCCGTCGACGCTGCGGGTGGTGCCGGCCATGATGAAGTCGCCGTTGGAGAGCTGGATGACGGCATTGGCGAAGTCGTAATTGGTGCCCCCGAAGGTTTTGGTCCAAACGAGGTTTTTGTTGTTGGGGATGGGGGGTTGTTGGGCAACCTGGTCTGCGGTGTTTTTATGGCAGGAGGTTAGGATAGCTGCAAAGAGCAGGAGGGATAGAGTTGGACGCATGGGTGTTTTCTGTTTCGGGTTAAGTGATGTGGTAGGTTGACGTTTCAGAGGTTAAATTATTATGCCATCGCCAAATCTGAAGATGCTTAGGCGGGCGCAACCAGAATTTTTGCCGGGCCCGCTTCGGGCGGCCTTCAGGATTGTAGCGCTCGTGCAACAGTCGCCCCAAAATATATGGCCGCTCATTTGTATTAGTTTATTTAGCCTTATTCAACCAAGGGCGGCCCGTTATGAAAAAAATGATGATCTGCGCGCTGATGATGGCCTGGGCAACGGTTGCCTTGCAGGCTCAAACCACCCGCAAAAAAACTACGACCCGCAAAACCTCCACGACCACCCGCACGGCTTCCAGCTCCGCCAAGGCCCAGCCCGTGCTCTCGGCCGTTTCTACCGGCAACTATGCCGCCCGCGCCTCCGCACCTGCGGCCGGCCAGCTCACCATCTCCGATCCAACCATCAATGCCCTTAATGCCCGTGCCAACGGCTCGGATGTGCGGATCAGCAATTCCGGCATCGTAGGCATGCCCAAGCGGGCTTATGGCTTTGCAGGCGGCCGGCTGATGCTCAACGCCAGCGGCTCAACGACTTCAGGCACCATGACCGGCAGCGGCGCCGTAGGTACGGGCAGCAGCCTCGGTACCATCGGCAGCAACGGCCCGGCCATTGGCCTCAATGGCAAGAGCCCCTACGCCGGCTCCACGATGTGGGGTAATGCGCGCGGAATGACCCTGCGCTACGGCGATTCTGCCATACGCGGCGCCAATGGAAGAAGGAATTAATTGATCTGTAACCGCCCTCTTTCTTTTCTGTTTCCCGCTTATGGACCATCAAGAGCTTTGTCCCCTCTGCAACCGGGTGCTGGCGCCGCCGTACAACCGCCACCACCTGCTGCCCCTGAGCGAGGGCGGCCGCGGCACGGAGACGGTGCTGCTGCATAAGATCTGTCACGATAAAATACACACCGTCTTTACCGAAAAGGAATTAAAAAGGGAATATAATACGATCGCGAAGCTGCAGCAGCATGAGGACATCGCACGGTTCATCGGCTGGGTCAGCAAAAAGGAACCGCAGTTTTATCACCGCTCGGCGCGCCTGAAAAAATAGGCGTTATTCGCCGGCGCCGGCAGTAGCGGCCAGCAATTTTTCATCGATCACTTTCTGGAGCACATTCTTGGGCAGTGCGCCTTTTTGCATCATCAGGTTGCCCTGCAGGGGGATGAAGAGGAGGGTGGGAATGCTTTGAATGCCGAACAGGCCCGAGAGCTCGCTCTCCTGATCGGTATTGATCTTATATACTACAAGCTGTCCGTCGTACTGGATGGCCAGCTCTTCGAGAACGGGGGCGATGGCCTTGCAGGGACCGCACCAGTCGGCATAGAAGTCGACGATGGCAGGCAGCTGGCCTTTATAGTTCCATTCTTCTCCGGTTTCGTAATCGAACACCTTGTCCTTGAAGTCTTGTGCGGTAAGTTGGATCGTTCCCATAGCTGAACAGCGGCAAATGGGGTGCCAAGGAAGCGCAAAAACGGGAAATAAAGCGGGAAAAGGCCGCCCGGCGGCCTTTTCCCGCGTCGACCCTACGATGCGGGATACGTGTTTCTACTGGTCAATATCGAGCGAATTAACCCTTGCTATTGCCGTGCCGCCCGCCTAATTTCGTAAGGGTAAACCGATCCTTCACCCTAAACTGAAAAGCCATGCCCCGCCAGAATTTCATTGCCCGCGAGTCTTTCGTGGACGCCACGGAAAAGCAAACAAAAGACAGCCTGTTATCCATCCCTGCTTTTGCGCCCAACATCAGGCTTCTTGCCGAGAACAAGATGAACGAGTCCATCCGTTTCCTCTACGAGCTCCCGGCCACGCGGGTCTGCTATCATATCGATGCAAGCGTGCTGCCGCTGAATGGGGATTACACGAGGATCAGCTTGCACGGCCGTTACGCCAGCGGGCAGGCCTTCAGCCACGATACCGACCTGGCGCCGGTACTGCTCGATTTCGAGGCCGCCGTGCAGGCGGCCCTGCGCGGCGACGTATCGCTGTATACGCCTTATGCGCCGCGAACCGCCAATACGAAAAAGTTCTTCCACTATACCCTGACGCTGGTTACGGCGGTGGGCATGCTCTTCCTCAGGAAAAAACTTTCGTGATAATCTATGACAAATACCGCCCCGCTTCGCGGGGCTTTTTTATGCGCGGGCATTCAGCCGGCAAGGGCTTGCTCCGCGAGCTGGTAGTTCTCTTCATCAAAGCAAACAAGAACCACGCGGCGCAGGGTTTCGTCGGCAGCAAGAAAATCGCGGATAGCGGCTATGCTGATGGCCGCGGCCTCCGCCTTTGGAAAACGGTAGACGCCCGTGCTGATGTTGGGAAAGGCAATGCTGGTGCAACCCGCGTCCACGGCCAGCTGCAGCGAGCGCCGGTAGCAGGAGGCCAGCAGCTCGCGTTCCTTATTGCGGCCTCCGTTCCAGATCGGCCCCACGGTATGGATCACCCATTTTGCCGGCAGGCGGCCGCCGGTAGTGATGACGGCCTCGCCGGGCGGGCAGGAGCCCTGAGCCGCTACGATGCGGCGGCAGGCTTCGAGTATTTCGGGTCCGCCGGCGCGGTGAATGGCGCCGTCCACGCCGCCACCGCCCATGAGGGAAGAGTTGGCCGCATTCACGATGGCATCGACCGCTAGCCGGGTGATGTCGCCCCGTACAAGTTCTATCCTTTCCATAGTTGAAGTGTTCAGAATTCAAGGTACAAATCGATGGCCAAGCCAAGGAAGCTACATGTGCTGTAGGCATTTTTCCTCAACGCGATTGCTGCATAGTTTTTGGACCATATCCCTAAAATAACGGAGGTAATCATGAAGATAACGGGAAGCATCGCCCTTGCAGGGATTGCAAGCGTGATGATGGTGGGATGCGCAAGCCGCGTTTATGTACAAACCGACGAATCGACGAATCTTGCCAAATACAAAACATATATGTGGGTGCAGACCAGGGCCAACCAGGACGACAACCGCAACACTACATCGCTCGCTGATCAAGGCATACATGCGGCCGTGAACGCCGAGCTCTCGAACCAGGGTTTCGTCGAGGTGACGCAAAACCCCGACGTGCTGGTGAGCTACGACATCCTTGTGGAAAAAAGCACGCAGCGCCAGTCGGAGCCTGTGTATACGCAACCTTTCTCGCGGGTGTACTATAATCCTTACATGCGGCGCTGGGGCACGGTCTATTATCCCTCGCAGTTCTTAGGCTACGATAACTATGACGTGCCTGTGCGCGAAGGAACGGTTACGGTAACGCTGATCGATCCCAATTCGGACAAGAGCGTGTGGCAGGCCTGGACCACGGAAACCCTCGACAGCCGCAAGATCACCAACGAGGAGATCTCGCGGAGCGTGCACAGCATCTTCAAAAAATTCGATAAGTAAAACAATTTATGTTGCGGGCGGCTGCCGGTCTTCAGGAGGCCGGGAGCCGCCCGCTTCCATTCGTCAGGTAAAGGGGCCCGCTGGTGTAACTGATTTTGCTGCGCCGGAATTCGTAGATTTATTTGAAACTGTGAAGGTCCCCGCATTCATATTTCGTTACCGCCTGCATCATCCCATCCTCTGGCTGCTCGTTGCCGCTACGTGGTTCTACCTGCGCCACGATGCGTACACGACCACCAGCCGCCTGCTGGCCGTAACGCTGGTGCAGACCCTCATCCCCGCCCTCATGGTCTATACCGCCGGCTACTGGCTCCTGCCGCGCTTCCTCTACACCAAAAAATATTTTGTCTTTATCGCCGCCTACATCGTGCTGCTGCTGGCCGGCAGCTGGTTCAAGCTATGGCTCATGGGCAGCATCACTCACAACGCCGCGCTGCTCTATTGGTGGAACGACGTGCGCGGCCGCATCAACGACAGCCTGCTGCCCGATGCCTTCCTGGTGACGGCCGCCGTTTCCCTCAAGCTCCTCGTCGATTACCTGCGCGCGCAGCAGCGGCTGGCCGCGCTGGCCCGCGAGAAGGCCGAGGCGGAGCTGAACTTTCTGAAATCGCAGATCAACCCGCATTTTCTTTTCAACTCGCTCAATGCCGTTTATTTTCTTATCGACAGGGAGAACGTCGAAGCGCGGCGCGCCCTCCACACTTTTTCGGAGATGCTGCGCTACCAATTGTACGAGATCGGCGATGAGAAGATACCCATCGAAAAAGAGATCGGCTTTCTCCGCGATTATATCAGCCTGCAATCCCTGCGCAGCGACCGGTGCACCGTGGAGATGGACGTGGCGCCCGACCTGCAGAATTTTTTTATCGAGCCCCTGCTCCTCATACCCTTCGTTGAAAATTCTTTCAAGCACCTTTCTCATTTCAGCGAAGCGCCCAACCAGGTACGTATCGGTATGTGGAAGAAGAGCGGCAGCCTCGTGGTGCGCGTGGGCAATACCACCGAGGGCGGCGCGCGTAACGGCGCGCCCGGCGGCATAGGCCTCGACAACGTGCGCCGCCGCCTGCAGTTGCTCTACCCGCACCGCCACGAGCTGACCGTTGGCGAGGGCGAAGGCTGGTATAATGTTCACCTTCAAATTAAAATCGATGGCTGACATGCAACCGCTCAACTGCCTCATCATCGACGACGAGCCGCTGGCCCGCAAGGGACTGAAGGAATATATCCAGGACATCGACTTCCTGCGGCTCGAGGGTGAGTGCGACACGCCGCTCAGGGCCACGCAATTCCTCAGCGAAGGCCGCATCCAGCTCCTGTTCCTCGACATACAATTGCCGCGTATCACGGGCATCGATTTCCTGCGGTCGCTGCGGCAGCCGCCGCCCGTGATCTTTACCACGGCCTACCCTGAGCACGCGCTTGAAGGCTTTGAGCTGAACGCCCTCGACTACCTCGTAAAGCCCGTGTCGTTCGAGCGCTTCCTGCGCGCGGCGCTCAAGGCCCGCGAGTATTACGAAGTGCGCCAGCAGGGCGCGCCAACCGTGGAGGAGCAAAAGGAAGATTTCTTTTTCGTGAAGGCCGACAACAAGCTCGTACGCATTTTTTTCAGCGATGTATTGTTTGTCGAAGCCTTGCAGAATTATGTGGCTATTCATACCAGGGAGCGCAAGCTGATCACCTATCTCACCTTCAGCGCGGTGGCCGACTACCTGCCGCCCGACCAGTTTATCCGCACGCACAAATCTTACATCGTGGCCGCGGCCCATGTTGAAAACATCGAAGGCAACGAGATCCGCATCGGCAGTCATCATATACCCATCAGCCGAGGCAGCCGCGACGAGGTGCTTGAGAAATTATTGAAGGGACGATTCTGGAAACGCTGACCTGCCCGCCATAAAACGATCAATGCGTAAATTGCAGCCATGACGAATGAAGAACTGAAGTTCCTGGAGCGGGCTATCGAGCTGTCGAGCGAGGGAATGAAGAGCGGCCAGGGCGGACCTTTCGGTTGCGTGGTTGTGCGCAACAACGAGATCGTGGGCGAGGGCTGCAACCGCGTAACGGCCACCAACGATCCCACGGCCCATGCCGAGGTGGTGGCCATCCGCAATGCCTGCCAGCATCTTAAAACTTTCCAGCTTACCGATTGCGATATCTATACCAGCTGCGAGCCCTGCCCGATGTGCCTCGGCGCCATCTACTGGGCCCGGCCGCGCCGCGTCATCTATGCCAATACCAAGGGCGATGCCGCCGCCATTGCTTTCGACGACCAGTATATCTACGAGGAGATCGAGAAGGACCACGCGGACCGGCAGATACCTTTCGTTCATCATCCGCATGCCGCGGCCCTGGCGGTTTTCGAGCAGTGGAAAAATGAAGGAAATAAAATCATTTACTGATGATCCGCTTCTCGGCCACCATACAAAAATTCGGGCAGCAGGGCGAGAAGACCGGCTGGACCTACATACCCATCACGCCGGAGCAAGCCGACAAGCTGATGCCCGGAACCAAAAAAGTTTTTCGCGTAAAAGGCAAGATCGACAGCTACGCCTTCGCGCTTGTAGGACTGGTGCCGATCGGCGGCGGTCATTTTATTCTCGTGCTGAACGCTACCATGCGCAAGGCTATACAAAAGCAAAAAGGCGCCGTCGTGAAAGTGGTGATGGAAGTGGATCATGAAGAGCCGCAGCCGCCGCCCGAGCTGATGGAATGCCTGCAGGACGAGCCCGAGTCTCTTGCACGGTTCGAAGCGCTGGGCAAGAGCCGCCGCAATTATTTTTCCAACTGGATAAAGTCTGCGAAGACCGAGCCCACAAAGGCCAAACGCATCGCCGCCGTTCTCAATGCGCTTGAAAAAGGGCTTGATTTCGGAACGATGATACGATCCCTGAAGGCCGACCGCGATCGCTAGTCCTTGCGTTCGGCGGTGCCGGCGCGGTCGCTGCCGGCTACACGGTCGGCGGCGGTTTCGTGGAGGTCGTCGTTCGAGGGTTCGAAGGTGTCGTTCTGACGCGGGTCGTTGGCCTTGTCCTTACGGTCTTCCTCGGGTGTCTGGAGCGTGCTGTCGCTGGTGAGGTAGATCGGTGTTTCCTCGCTGCTGTCCTGTTTTTTATCCTGTTGCATAAAATAATTTATTTAATATTTGATTAATATTAAGATTTGGTAAATACTCTTTCTTCTTTACTTCATCAGGCGTCTTCGCCGTCGGTGATCTCGCTGCCTACGCCGCTGTCCTTTTGGGTATCGCGGTTGCCGATGTTCTCGTTCGCGCGGGGATCGGGGTTTTCTGCCATGCCCGTGGCGGGCAGCTTGTCGCCCATCTGCTCGGGGTTGGGTTCGAGGTTCTGGCGTTTGTTCGTGCCTTCGGGGCTTACTTGCTTGTCGTTCATATATTCTTTTGGTTAATTTGGGAAAAACTTATGCCAACCGTCCGACTGCTGATAAAGGGTAAAGTACAGGGTGTTTATTACCGCGCGTCCGCGCAGGAAAGGGCGCAGGCCCTCGGTTTGACCGGCTGGGTAAGGAACACCCCGGAAGGAGATGTGGAGGCGGTGGCTTCCGGCGATCAATCGGTCATCGATGAGTTCATCGCCTGGTGTCATCATGGTCCGCGGCAGGCGAAGGTGGTTTCTGTTGAAGTTTCATCGCTGCCGGAGGCGCGGTTCGATGACTTCGGGATCAGGCGCGGATAATGAGCGGCCGCCCGTTCCACAATACGTGGCGGTACTGTACAGCACGCTTACCCACTTATTACACAATCTGTTGATTTATATAGCAAAATTTTACACACTGCCTGAGCTTTTTCCCTTTAAAATATTGCGGCATCATTTTGTTGTCAATGGTCTAAACCAACACAATTGTTAAACTCTAAATGAAGTGTGTATGCTAGACCAATCAGCACAAATGGACAATCAAAATAATGACCGGCAGAACGACAGGGACCAGCGGTTCGAGTCTGCCGACAACGATCAGCAAGGCCGTGACGGCAGCGATGACAGCTCCGATGGCCGCCGTGGCACCTCCAACAGGGGTTTTGCCGCGATGAGTCCCGAAAGGCAGAAGCAGATTGCCAGCGAAGGCGGTCGTGCTGCGCACAAGCAAGGCGTAGCGCATGAATGGAATAGTGATGAAGCCAGGCGTGCCGGTAGGAAAGGCGGACAGATAGTAAGCCAGAACCGTGAGCACATGAGCGAGATCGGAAGAAGAGGCGGACAGAGCTCCGGTGGCCGACGCACTACCCGCGGCCAGCAGAACGAAAGTGGAGAATGATTTTAGTGTTGATGGTGGCTTTTATGAACGCGCCTGGGCATTCGTGTCCAGGCGTTTTTATGCTTGTAACAGGCACTCTTTCTCTTTCGGGTCTTTCCCGTGTGAATGAGAAAGGAAAACGGAAAGAGAAAGAGTGCAGTGGGTATCAGTCCTTGTCTACTTCGTCGAAAGCGGGATCGGCGTAAGGATCGTCGTCTTCGGTGCGGAAGCTGTCGGCGCCGGTGCGCGTGAGGTTGTTGTCGTCATCGTCGGTATCGCTGCTGCTGATGGTGCTTACGCCGGGCTGCAGGGCCGAGTCGTCGCGCACGTTTGGATCGTTGTCCTTTCCTTTTTCGGTGGGCCTGTTGCGGCCGGGATCAGTCGTATGCATAGCTGTTTTTCCCAGTAAGGTGAAAAACCCATGCCAGCCGCAAAGCCGCCTCTTCCATAAAAAGTTTTACAAAATTCCTAATCTGTTTCTGCCGGTAGGATTATTTTCATTTTCTTTGAGCCGGAAACATCATTCCATATCAAGCACATGAAAAACTATTTCTTTGCCGCACTGGGCCTCGTCCTGTGCAGCTGCAACAGCTCCTCGCAATCCTCGTCCGAACACGCGAAAGATTCCACCGCAAGCAACAAGACCGTTACCGTCGACTCGAGCCGCCCGGCCTTTGACACGGCCCGTTACGACTATCTTCAGAAATATATTGCCAACGGCGATACCAGCGGCCGCTGGCCCGTAAAGCATGAGTACCCGCTGCCCGGCGCCGTTCTGCCCTTCAACCGGATCGTGGCTTATTACGGCAACCTGTACTCCAACCGCATGGGCGCCCTCGGCAAATGGCCCAAGGCCCAGATGATCCCCAACCTGCTGGCCGAAGTAAAGAAATGGAACGAGGCCGATACCGTCATCAAGGCCATCCCCGCCCTGCACTATATAGCGGTTACCGCCCAGGGCGCGGCAGGCAAGGACGGCAAGTGGCGCTACCGCATGCCCCTCGGCCAGATCGATACGATCCTTAACTGGGCCAAAGAGATCAATGCCCTCGTCTTTATCGACGTGCAGGTAGGCCTGAGCGATGTTCAAAGCGAAATCCCCCTGTTTGAAAAATACCTGTCCATGCCCAACGTGCACCTCGGCATCGACCCCGAGTTTGCCATGAATGCCAAGGGCGGCAAGCGTCCCGGCAGCGTTATCGGCTCGCTCGATGCGGCCGATATCAACTGGGTGGGCGACTATCTCGTGAAGCTGGTGAAGAAGAACAATATCCCGCCCAAGATCTTCATGATCCACCGCTTTACGCAGGGCATGGTCACCAATGCCAATAAGATCCGCCTCCACCCCGAGCTGCAGATCGTTATGGACATGGACGGCTGGGGCGGACCCGCCAAGAAAAAAGATACCTACTATAGCTGGATCTCTCCGCAGCCCGTGCAGTTCACCGGCTTCAAGCTGTTCTATGTGAACGATACGGAGAAGTCGGGCGAAAAGGAAATGATGTCGCAGCAGGAAGTATTGAAGCTGCGCCCCGCACCCGTATATATACAGTATCAATAAATATTAACCTTCGCTTCGCTGAGGCTATGGCGGGCTGCGCCCTCCTTCGCCGAGGCTACGGCGGGCGCAGCACGTATTTCTACAGGTCCATGAGCGTCATCGCTTATGGACCTGTAGCTTTTTAAGGATATGTCTGTTTAGGGGAAATACTCTTCTTCACTTAACCGCGGGTCTTTGCTCGTACGATGAGGTAGCCGATGATGGCGAGGACGAGGATGGTGATGATGGCTGCAATGAGCCAGGGCTCGAGGCGCAGCCTGAGCTTTTCGCGGAAGCGCTTCTTTTTTTCCGTGCGCTTCTTCAGGTCCTTGTTCAGCTGACCTACCAGCAGGCCGATGTCTTTTTTATCGGCGAACTGCTCGAGGCCGTCGAGGGCGTCGGCGTCGAAGTCGTTGTCGAGCATGCCTTTCTCCACCTCGTGCCGCTGCTCTTCGGTGAGCTTGCCCTGGAGGTAGAGCAGGAGGGTTTCCTGGTCGATGCCGGGGTTGAGATGGGATAATATGTCTTTGAGGCTTTCGCTCATTTTTTTTCGCGCTGTTTCATTTTGCGGTCGAGGATGATCTTCAGGTTCCGCTTCCCGTTCTGGATATAGCTCTTCACCTGCATGGAACTAAAGCCGGTCTGCTCGCTGATGCGGGCATAGCTCCTCTTTTTCAGGTAGAACAAAATTACGCATTGCTTTTGCTCTTCGTTGAGTTCGTTCAGGGCTTCTTCGAGGAGGTCGTAGGTCTGGTCGCTGGCGATGAGATCCTGGGTGCTGGCGGTCTCGGTGTCGGGGTGGTTCTCGGTCAGTTCCTTCACGTGGCGGGCGCCCTTATCGCGCAGGCGCATGAGGCAGTGGTTCTTCGCCACCATGTAGAGCCACGACTTGAAATATTCAATATGGTATTTGCCGGCTTCGGTGAGCACCTTGAGGAAGATCTGCTGCACGCAATCCTTGGCTTCGTTCTCGTCCTTCAGGTATTTCATGCACACGCCGAGGAGGAGCATGGTGTAGCGCTCGAGGAGAATGCCGACCCACTCCTGGTTGTGGTCCCGGCTATAGAGCTCGAGGAGCTCGGCATCGGTTATATGATCGTAGCGGCTGGCCTTCACGAAAGGGAGGTCGTCTGTTTGAACTGAGACGTAAACGCTGCAAATTTGCACAATCAAAACAGTATAATTTTAAATTATGTCCTACGCACTGTGTACCGTACCTGCCGCGCCCGTCCGCGGGGAGGCCGCCCACCGCTCGGAAATGACCAGCCAGCTCCTCTTCGGCGAGGCCGTCGAGCTACTCGAAGAGTCGGGCGAATGGCTGCGCATCCGCAGTCTCTACGACGGCTACGAAGGCTGGGTCACCAATCACGTAGTGGAAGAAACGCCGACCGCATTAACAAGCAGCTACGTGGCTTCAGGACTGATAAACGGGGTACAATGGCGCGGCACGATGCTGCATGCGCCGATGGGTTCAACGCTGGCCGGATTCAGCGATGGCGGTGCGCTGTGGGATGGGCAGTCTTTTTATTCGGGTCAGTGGCGTGATGTATCGAAGGTCGATGCCTCCCTGATTCTGCCCCTGGCTAAGCAATGGCTGAACGCGCCCTACCTCTGGGGCGGCAAAACCTTGATGGGCGTGGATTGCAGCGGCTTTGTGCAAACGGTGTTCAAGGTGGCGGGCATCCCGCTCCTCCGCGATGCTTGGCAGCAGGCGGGCGGGGGCGA
>Ga0247771_1000358_pt1 | contig 15040 bp, 7 predicted proteins | sample UWRJL197509C6_FD_179948 | JGI IMG/M metagenome (GOLD analysis project Ga0247771, IMG submission 179948) | Plant litter microbial communities from Arlington Agricultural Research Station in Wisconsin, United States - UWRJ-L197-509C-6 | ecosystem: Environmental > Terrestrial > Plant litter >...
ATGGGGATTTCGGCCTTAAAATTGCAGTCGGGCGGGACTCTCTTGGGACCGCCTTTTGAGCCCGACAAAGGCCGAAATGAGGGGTCCCCATGTCAAATCGGCCACAGCACGCTGGAACTAGCGTCGCCAGCCGACTGAGCTGGAACAACGGTTCACGGTGCCCCGACTGGATCGAGCGCCGCCGGAACGAGCCCCCACCTCACCGCACCCCAGCAACCCTCCCCCGCATCAAGAACCCGGCCACAGGTTCCACAAACCGAGCCGCGATCGGCCCAATGATCGCCATCAACAACACATAAGCCGTAGCCAACGCCGCCAACTCACCCGACACATGCCCCGACGCCACCGCCAACCCAGCGATCACGATCGAAAACTCCCCTCGAGCCACCAACGCCACCCCAGCCCGAGCCCGCCCCATCACCGCGATCCCCTGCCTCCGAGCCGCCCACCACCCCGTGGCGATCTTCGTCAAGGTGGTCACCACGGCCAACACCCCCGCCACCCCCAACACCGGCGGAATAGAAGCAGGATTCGTGTTCAACCCGAACACCACGAAGAACATCGCCGCGAACAAATCCCGCAACGGCTCCAACATCCGAGTAGCGTTCTCCGCCGTAGACCCCGAAATCGCGATCCCCAACAAGAACGCCCCCACCGCCGCCGACACCTGCAACTGCGACGCGATCCCCGCCACCAACAACGCCGACCCGAGCAACTTCAGCAGGAACACCTCGTGATCCGGGCTGTCCACCACAGCCGAGATCACCCGCCCGTACCTCAGCGCCACCACCAGCACCACCGTCACGGCGAGCAGCGCGATCCCCACCGACGTCAACCCGCCGAGGAAGCTCGCCCCGGCCAGCACCGCCGTCAGCACCGGCAGGTACACCGCCATCGCCAGGTCCTCGAACACCAGGACCGACAGCACCACGGGCGTCTCGCGGTTCCCCAGCCGCCCGAGGTCGCCCAGCACCTTCGCGATGATCCCGGACGACGAGATGTAGGTGACCCCGGCCATCGCCAGCGCCCCCACCGGCCCCCACCCGAGCACCAGTGCCGCCACCGCTCCCGGCGCGGCGTTGAGGACGATGTCCAGCAGCCCGGCCATCCACGACTTCCGCAGCCCGGTGGTCAGCTCGGACGCCGAGTACTCCAGTCCCAGCAGCAACAGCAGCAGCACCACCCCGATCTCGCTGGCGAGGTGCGCGAACTCCTCGATGCCGTGCAGCGGGATCAAGCCGCCCGACCCGAAGGCCAGGCCTCCGACCAGGTACAGCGGGATGGGCGAGATGCCGAACTTCCACGCGACCCGGCCCAGCAGCCCGAGCCCGAAGAACACCGCACCCAGTTGGATCAACGCGACAGCGGTCTCCGGCACGCGCTCAGCCGCCTGTCAGCAGGTCGGCGGCGGCGTCGAGCCCTTCCACGGTCCCCACGACCACGGCGAGGTCGCCGTCCGCGAACACGAACTCCGGCCCCGGCGACGGGTGGGCGGCCCCCAGCCGGACCACCGCCACGATCGACGCGCTCGTGCGGGTCCGCAGCGCCGTGTCCCCGAGCGTCCGCCCCGCGAAGGCCGTCACCGGCAGCTGCCGGGTGGTGATCCCGCTGATGTCCCGGTGCTGCTCCGTCAACCGCGCCACCAACTGCGGCGACCCGAGCAGCCCGGCGAGCGTCCCCGCCTCCTCCGGTGTGAGCGGGATCGACACCGACGACGCGTCCGGGTCGTCCTCCCTGGACACGATCAGCTCGAACTTCCCCTCCCGGTGGGAGATCACCCCGATCCGCCGTCCCGAGCGGATGGCGAAGTCCTCGCGTACACCTATTCCGGGCAGGGGCGTCACTTCGACGTTCACGGGTAGTCGTTCCTCTTCTCGGACGTTCACGGTTCGATGAGCCCGGCGCGGATCGCGTACCGGGTGAGTTCCAGGCGGTCCTTCAACCCGAGCTTCTGCAGCAGGTTCGCGCGGTGCCGCTCCACCGTCTTCACGCTGATCACCAGCAGTTCGGCGATCTCCTTCGACGAGTTCCCCTCGGCCACCAGCTTGAGGATCTCCTCCTCCCGGTCGGTGATCGCCTTCGCCGGGATGCTCTCGCCGTCGCGCGCCCGGTCCAGGTAGTCGCGGATCAGCGACGCGACCGCGCCGGGGTACAGGAACGGCTCGCCGCGCACGGCGGCCCGGCACGCCTCGACCAGGTCCAGGTCCGCGACCGACTTGAGCACGTACCCCGACGCCCCGGCCTTCAGCGCCTCGAAGAAGAACTGCTCGTTGTCGTACATCGTGAGGATCAGGATCCGCATGTCCGGCATCAGCCGCGACAGCTCGCGCGCCGCCTGCAACCCGGTGAGCCGGGGCATGGCGATGTCCAGGATGGCCAGGTCCGGCCGTTCGGCGCGGGCCATGGCGATCGCCTCCGCGCCGTCGCCCGCCTCCGCGACCACGGTCAGGTCCGGCTCGCCGTCCAGGATCAACCGGACGCCGCGCCGCACGAGCGCGTGGTCGTCCGCGAGCAGGATGCGCACCGGCTTCACCGCCGTCCCCGAACCACGAGCCGGACCTCGGTCCCGTGCCGGGGCGCGGGACCGACGGTCAGCTCCGCGCCGATCAGCAGCGCGCGTTCCCGCATGCCCCGGATGCCCGCTCCCTCCTCCGCCCCGCCCATCCCCCGTCCGTCGTCGCGGACGCACAGCTCCACCCCCGCCGACGTCGACCGCAGCAGGACGTCCACGTGCTGGGCCTCGGCGTGCCGGACCGTGTTCGTCAGGCCTTCCTGGGCGACGCGGTAGACGACCAGCTCGGTCTCCTTGTCCAGCTCGGGGAGGTCGCGGTCGAACGAGAGCCGCACGACGTGGTCGGAGAACTCGGCCACCAACGCCTTCAACGCGCTGACCAGCCCCAACTCCTCCAGCACCCCCGGCCGCAACCGGCGGGCGATCCGCCGCACCTCGTCGAGCGTGCCGCGCACCGTCTCCTGCACCTGCCGCAGCTCGGGGTCGCGGTCCGCGGCGCGCTTGAGGTCCAGCAGCACGGCGGTCAACGACTGGCCCACCTCGTCGTGCAACTCCTGGGCGACCCGGCGGCGCTCGGCCTCCTGCGCGGACAGCGCGCGGGCCGAGCTGAACCCGCGCTCGGTCTCCAGCCGGTCGAGCATCCCGTTGAACGTGGTGATCAGCTCGGCGATCTCGCCGTGTCCCGCCGCGGTGAGCCGGGGACCGGGTTTGAGCAGGTCGATGGTGGTCATCGCGCGGGTGAGCCGGTCCAGCGGGGCCAGGCCGAGGCGGATCAGGGCGGCGTTCGCGACGAGCAGGACGGCCAGCCCCGCGGTGAGGATCAGGGTCTCGGTCAGCGCAGCGGGAGCGGACACCGTCATCGGCCCGAGCACGAGCACCGCCGCGGCCGCCACCAGTGCCACGGCGTTGAGCAGGAAGATCCTCCCGAACAAGGACACGCGCGCTGCCTCCTGGAGATCACTTCCGGTCCGCACGAGGGTGACCCGGATTCCGCCGGGTGTCCATCCGTGGTGACACCCATGTTCGCCCCGGCGGACCGGTCCCGCCGGTCGTCCGGTGGCGGGCGGCACCCGCCGGGAATGGGCGGACGACCCGATCGCGCCCGACCCCTCCCGCGGGAGATCGTGGAAGCACCCCACGAAGGAGGAGCCCGTGGTCCGAACAGAGCACCGGAAGCCGATCCGCCTCACCCGCCGGACGAAGTGGACGCTCCTGGCCGTCGCCGCCGCGCTGGTCGCGGCCGGAGTCCTGCTGCCGGACGCGCTGCCCCTCGCCGCGGGCCTGATCCTGGCGGGGTCCGTCGGCGTCGGCGACGGCGCGCGCTGACCCCGCCGTCCAGCGGTGGGTTCGACCGCATCGGGGCGGTCGAACTCACCGCAGCAGGTCGGAGGTGATGTCGGCGGTGCTCGGGCAGCCCGCGAGGGCCATGGCCAGGTCGAGGTCGGCGAGCAGGCAGCGCAGGACGTGGGCCACGCCGTCCTGGCCGTCCAGGGCGAGGCCGAGGACGTAGGGCCTGCCGTAGAGGACGGCGTCCGCGCCCGACGCCAGTGCCTTGAGGACGTCGCTGCCGGTGCGGATCCCGGAGTCGACGAGGACCGGCACGTCGTCGCCGACGGCCGCGCGGACGGCGGGCAGGGCGTCGAGGGCCGCGACCGTCCCGTCCAGTTGCCTGCCGCCGTGGTTGGAGACGACCACGCCGTCGATCGCGCCGAGGTCGAGGGCCCGGCGGGCGTCCGCGGGGTGCAGGACGCCCTTCAGCAGGATCGGCAGCGACGTGACCGTGCGCAGCCAGGGCAGGTCGTCCCAGTCCAGCGACGGGTTGGCGAAGACGCGGGCCCAGTGGCCCACGACCGAGCCGCCCTCGGGCAGCCCCGCCTGGAACGCCGGGTCCGAGGTGAAGTTCGCGATCCCGTGGCCCCGCAGGAACGGCAGGTAGCCGTGGTCCAGGTCGGTGGGCCGGTAGCCGAACGTCGGCGCGTCGACCGTGAGGACGATCGCCGTGTACCCGCTCGCCTCGGCGCGGCGGACCAGCGACTCGGCCACGGTCCGGTCCGACGGCCAGTACAGCTGGAACCACCTCGGGCCCGCGCCGGCGACGGCGGCCACGTCCTCCAGGCTGTGCGAGGACCCGGTGGACAGGACGAACGGGACGTCGACCGACGCCGCCGCGCGGACCGTGGCCAGCTCGCCCTCCGGGTGCACGACGGTCTGCGCCGCGATGGGTGCGAGCAGCACCGGCGACGGCAGGCGTTGCCCGAGCAGCGTCACCGACAGGTCGCGGCGGGCCGCGCCGCGCAGCATCCGCGGCACCAGCTCCCGCCGCGCGTACGCCCGCCGGTTGGCCTGGCCGGTGTCGCCGGTCCCGGCGTCGCCGAGGACGTAGCCGACCGCCTCGGGCGTCATCACGGCACGGGCGGCCGCCTCCAACGCGGTCAGGTCGGTGGTGAGCTTCGGCGCGCCGCCGAGGTAGACCTCCCTGACGAGGTCGCCGGGTGTGCTTCCCTTGTCCCGCAAGCGGTCCGCGAGGAGCCGGGCCACGGCGGGGTCCCGGCCGACGAGGGCGAAGTGGTCGCCGGACAGGATCTCGGTGTCGCAGCCGTGCGTCGTGTGCCGGGCCCAGCCCCGTGTCTGCGCGAGGGTGTTCTTGGGGTCGGCGTCGGCCAGCAGCACGGTGATCGGCGCCTTCAGCGGCGCGTCGGACGGACACCGGTAGCGCCGCAGCGCCCGGTGGTCGGCCCGCAGCAGCCGGAGGATCTCGGCCACCACGTCCTCCTCCCGCAGCAGCGCCTCCGGCACGCCGCCCAACCGCCGGAGTTCGGCGACGACGGCGGCGTCGTCCAGGGTGTCGAGGTCCTGTTCCTGCCAGTCCTCGCTCGGCGGCCGGGCCGCCGAGACGAACAGCCGCACGACCGCGCCCCGCTCCTCCAGCAGCCGGGTCGTCTCGAACGCGACGAGGGCTCCCATGCTGTGCCCGAGCAGCGCCAACGGCCGGTCGGTGAACGGCGCGAGGAACCGCGCGGCCTCCGCGGCGAGGTCGGTGATGTCCGCCGCGCAGGGCTCGGACCGGCGCTCGCGGCGACCGGGGTACTGGACGGTGAGGACCTCCACGTCCTCGGGCAGCGCGCGGGCCAGCGCCGTGAAGGCGTCGGCGGCCGCGCCCGCGTGCGGGAAGCACGCCAGCCGCACGGCCGGGTCCCGCCGGGGGTGCGGCGCGCGCACCGGGGTGTTCTCGGCCAGGGTCATGACGTCCCCTCCTCGGAGGCGGGTTCGGCCAGGCGGTCGGCCAGGTGGGCCGGGGTCGGCCAGTCGTAGATGAACGTGGCGGGCAGGCGGATCCCGGTCGCGGTGGCGATCCGGTTGCGCAGCTCCACCGCGGCGAGCGAGTCGAGGCCCATGCGGTCGAACAGGTCGCGCGGGTCGACGGCCTGGCCGGACGCGTGCCCCAGGACGACCGCCGTCTCCTGCCGCACGATGTCCAGCAGGGTAGTGGTCGGCGCGGCGACGACCGGGTCCTCGCTCCGGGTGAGGTCGCGCAGCAGCCGAGGGGCGGTGTCCCCGAGACCATCCAACGCCCACTCGGCGGCCACGGCCGTCGGCGCGTTGCGCCGGAGCGCCGCGTCGAGCAGGTCGAGCCCGCGCTTCTCCGACAACGGCAGGACGCCGAGGCGGGCCATGCGGGCGATGTCGGCGGCCGCGAGGTCCGACCCCATGCCGTCCGACCCCGACCACAGGCCCCAGACCACGGAGATCCCCGGTTGCCCCGCGGACCGCCGCTGCTCGACCAGGGCGTCCACGAAGGCGTTGCCCGCCGCGTACCCGGCCTGCCCGGCGGACCCCAACGTCCCGGCCAGCGACGAGAACACCACGAACGCGCTGAGGTCGTGGGTGGCCTCGTGCAGGTTCAGCGCCGCGTCGGCCTTGGGCCGCAGCACGCGGTCCAGGTCCGCCGGGGTGATCGACGCGAGCACGCCGTCGTCCAGCACGCCCGCCGCGTGCACCACGCCGCCGAGGCGGACGCCGTCGCCCTCCAGGTCGGCCAGCACCGCGTCCAGGGCGACCCGGTCGGCGGCGTCGCAGGCGAGCGACCGGACGTCGGCCCCGAGGTCGACCAGGTCCTCCACCGCGTGGGCCGCGGCGCTGCCCGGTTCCGGCGCGCTCCGGCCCAGCAGCACCAGCTGCCGCACGCCGTGCTCGACGACCAGGTGCCGGGCGACCAGACGCCCGAGCTGGCCGTGGCCGCCGGTGATCAGCACGGCGCGGGTGGTGTCCCACGGGTCGTCGCCGGGCGGGAGGGTGAGGACGATCTTGCCGATGTGCCGGGCCTCGCCGAGGTGGCGGAAGGCGCGCGGCGCGCGGCGGATGTCCCACGTGGACACCGGCGGCGGGTCGAGCACGCCCTGCTCGAAGAGGGCGAGCAGGGCCAGCAGCGCCTCCTGCGTCCGGTCGGGACCGAACTCGCGCACGTCGTAGGCGCGGTAGGCCACCCCTTGCAGCCTGGCGGGATCGCGGCGGTCGGTCTTGCCCATCTCCAGGAAGTGCCCGCCGCGCGGGAGCAGCCGCAGGGAGGCGTCGACGAACTCCCCCGCCAGGCAGTTGAGCACCACGTCGACACCCCGGCCGCCGGTGGTCTCCAGGAACCGCTGCTCGAAGTCGAGCGTGCGCGACGAGGCGATGTGGTCGTCGTCCAGGCCTGCGGCGCGCAGCGCGTCCCACTTCGCCGGACTCGCCGTGGCGAAGACCTCCGCCCCGAGGTGCCTGGCGAGCCGGACGGCGGCCGTGCCGACACCACCGGTGCCCGCGTGCACCAGGACAGACTGACCCGCGCCGAGACCCGCGAGGCCGACCAGGCCGTGGTACGCGGTCAGGTACGCCACCGGGACGGCGGCGGCCTGCTCGAACGACCAGCCGTGCGGGACGTGGACCAGCAGCCGCTGGTCGGTGAGCGAGACCGGGCCGATGCCCGCGAACAGGCCCATCACCCGGTCGCCGGGACGCAGACCGGTCACGCCGGGGCCGGTCTCCAGGACGACGCCCGCCCCTTCGCCGCCCTGGCCGGTGCTGGTGGCGTCCGGGTCGACCGACGGCGGGATCACCCCGAGGGCGAGCAGGACGTCGCGGAAGTTGAGCCCGGCGGCCCGCAGCCGCACCCGGACCTGGCCGGGCGCCAACGGTTCGGCCACCTCCGGCCACGGGGCCAGCGCCAGCTCGTCGAACGTCTGCCTGCCCACGAAGTCGAGCCGCCAGTGGCGTTCCCCGGCGGGCGGCGTCAGCAGGGTGTCGGGATCGGCCTCGGTGAGCGTCGGCCGGTAGGCGACACCGCCGCGCAGCGCGAGCTGCGGTTCTCCCGTCGCCAGCGCGGCGGAGACGACGGCGTGCGACGCCGGGTCACCGTCGCCGTCGACGAGGACGAACCGGTCGGGGTGCTCGGCCTGGAGGGCGCGCACGAAGCCCCAGACCGCGCGCTGGACGGTCCCCGCCGCGACCTGCTCGCCGTCCACGGCGACGGCGTCCCGAGTGAGCACGGCCAAGCGGGTGCGGGACAGCCGGTCGTCGGCGGCCACGACCTGGGCGACGGGCAGGACGTGGCGGAGCACCCCGCGCACGGATTCCTCGGCCGGGCAGAGCAGCAGGATCCAGTCCGGTGGCTCGGCGTCGACCAGGGAGGCCAGGTCGGGGTGGACGTCGGCGGCCGTGTCCCAGTGGTCGTAGCCGAGGGGCGCGAGGACCGCCAACCGACCGAGTTCGGCCGGGTCGTCGGTCAGGGGCACGGCCGTCCACGCCGGGACGAGCAGGCCGTCGTCGCCCGCCCGGTCGTCGGGCATCGGCAGCAGCGCGAGGGACCGGATCGACACGACCGGGTTGCCGTCGGCGTCGGCGGCGTCGATCGAGACCGAGCGCGGACCGACCGGGGCGAGCCGGACGCGCAGCCGGGAGCCCGCGGGCCCCAGGGTGCGCGCGCCGGACCAGGCGTAGGGCAGCAGGGTCCCGTCCGCGCCGCCCGCGTCCCCCAGACCACCGAGGGCGAGGGGGTGCAGGGCCGCGTCGAGCAGGGCGGGGTGCACGGCGTAGTCCGCCGGGCGGAGCCTGCCGTCGGACAGCGCGACCTCGGCGAACACCTCCCGGCCACGCCGCCAGAGGGCACGCACGTCGCGGAACGCGGGCCCGTAGTCGAGCCCCCGCTCGGCGAGGTCGGCGTAGAGGCGGTCGGGCGTCACGGCCACGGGTTCGGCGTCCGCGGGCGGCCACGCGGTCAGGTCGACCGGCGGTTCGGCGGCCGCCCGTGCGAGCGTGCCGCGGGCGTGCCGGGTCCAGTCCCCCGGCTCGTCCTCCTCGCGGCGGGCGTGCACGGTCACAGCCCGCAGGCCGTCCACGTCCGGGGCGGCGACGAACACCCGGAGCTGGAACTCCACGTCCTCGGGCACCTCGAACGGGGCCTCCAGCACGAGTTCCTCGACGACGTCGCAGCCCGCCTTGGCGGCCGCCCAGTCCGCCATGGACAGCAGCGCCGTCCCCGGCACCAGCACCGCCCCGGCGACCCGGTGGTCGGCCAGCCACGGGTGGTCGGCCAGCGACAGCCGACCGGTCAGCAGGAGCCCGTCCGACTCGGGGAGTTCGACGAGCGCGCCGAGCAGCGGGTGGCCGGACGCGGTGAGGCCCGCCGAGCGGAGGTCCGCGTGGCCGGTCCGCGCGGGCGCGGGCAGCCAGTAGCGCTCGCGCTGGAACGCGTAGGTCGGCAGCGGGACGCGGCGGCCCCGGCCGGCGAAGACCGCGGCCCAGTCGACCGCCTGACCGCTGACGTGCAGCCGGGAGACCGCGGCCAGCAGCGTCTCGGTCTCCGGCCGCTTCGGCCGCAGGGACGGGACCGGCGCGGTCACCGGGAGGTCGGCCAGGCACTCGGCGGCCGGCGCGGCGAGGTCGCCGCCGGGGCCGAGTTCCTGGAAGCGGGTGCAGCCGAGGTCCACGAGGCTGAGCACGCCGTCCTGGAACCGGGTCGTGCCGCGCGCGTGGCGCACCCAGTAGTCCGGGTCGGCCAGCTGACCGGGTTCGACGGGCTTGCCGGTCAGGTCGGACACGAGGGTGATCCGCGGTTCGGCGGGGGTGGTGCGCGCGGCCACGTCGTGCAGCTCCGCGAGCACCGGCTCGACCAGCGGGGAGTGGAAGGCGTGGCTGACGCGCAGCCACGTGGCCGTGCCGCCCGCCGCCCGGAACGCGTCGACGACGGCGGTGAGCGTGTCGCGATCGCCGGAGAGCACGGTCGCCTCCGGCCCGTTCACGGCGGCCACGGCCAGTACGTCCTCGTGCCCGGCGATGAGGGCGGCGGCCTGGACCTCGGTCGCCCGCAGCGCCGCCATGGCGCCACCCTCCGGCAGCCGGGCCATGACCCGGCCCCTCGCCGCCACCAGCGCGGCGGCGTCGTCGAGCGTCAGCACACCGGCCACGTGGGCCGCCGCCAGCGCGCCGACGGAGTGCCCGAGCACCGCGTCCGGCCGCACGCCCCACGACTCCAGCAGCCGGAACAGGGCCACCTCGCAGGCGAACAGGGCGGGCTGCGTCCAGTCGGTCCGCCCGAGCAGAGCCCCGCCGTCGGTCGCGAACACCACGTCCCGCAACGGCCGGTCGAGGTGCGGGTCGAGCGCGGCGCACACGGCGTCGAAGGCCTCGGCGTAGACCGGGAACGTCCGGTGCAGCTCCTGCCCCATGCCGGGCCGCTGCGCGCCCTGACCAGCGAACAGGAACGCCGTGCGCCCCTCGTCCGCCGTGGCCTGGAACAGCAGTGGCCCGGTGCCCTCGGCGGCGATGGCGTGCAGACCCGCTTCCAGCTCCTCGCGGTCGGCGGCGAGCAGGGCCGCGCGGTGCTTGAGCGCGCCGCGGGTGGTGGCGAGGGAGAGACCCAGCGAGGCCAGGTCGACGGTCCCGGTGGCGAGGTGCGTCAGGAGGCCGTCGGCTTGGGCGCGGAGGGCCGACGGGGTGCTCGCGGAGACCAGGAACGGCAGGACCGCCAGCGGCGTGGCGGCGACCTCGGCTGGGGTGTCCACAGTGGACGCGGCCTCCAGCACCACGTGGGCGTTCGTGCCGCTGATGCCGAACGACGACACGGCCGCCCGCCGCGGGTGGTCGTTGTCCGGCCACGACAGCGGCTCGGTCAGCAGCGCGACCCGCTGGTCGGACCAGTCCACGAACGGCGTCGGCTTCTCGACGTGCAGGGTGGCGGGCAGGACGCCGTGGCGCAGGGCCTCGACCATCTTGATGATGCCGCCGACGCCCGCGGCCGCCTGCGTGTGGCCGATGTTGGACTTCAGCGAGCCGAGCAGCAGCGGCCGGTCCGGCGTGTGCGCCCGGCCGTAGGTGGCGAGCAGGGCCTGGGCCTCGATGGGGTCGCCGAGCTTCGTGCCGGTGCCGTGCGCCTCCACGACGTCGACCTGCGCGGCCGACACCCCAGCGTCGGCGAGGGCCCGTTCGATGAGCTGTTCCTGGGCGGCGGCGTTCGGGGCGGTGAGGCCGTTGGACGCCCCGTCCTGGTTGACCGCCGACCCGCAGATCACCGCCAGCACCTCGTGGCCGTTGCGCACGGCGTCCGACAGCCGTTCCACGAGCAGGAGGCCCGCGCCCTCGGCCCAGCCGGTGCCGTCGGCGGACTCGGCGAACGCCTTGCAGCGGCCGTCCGCGGCCAGGCCGCGCTGCCTGCTGAACTCGACGAACGACGTGGGCGTGGCCATGACCGTCACGCCGCCCGCCAACGCCAGGGAGCACTCCCCGCGCCGCAGAGACTGGGCGGCCAGGTGCAGCGCGACCAGGGACGACGAGCACGCCGTGTCGACCGTGACGGCCGGGCCGGTGAGGTCGAACGTGTAGGCCAGCCGCCCGGACGCGACGCTGCCCGCGCTGCCGGTGCTCAGGTACCCCTCGTACTCCTTCGGGGCGGGGACGAGCCGGGACGCGTAGTCGTCGTACATCGCGCCGACGAACACGCCCGTGCGGCTGCCGCGCACCGACGTGGGATCGAGGCCCGCGCGTTCGAACGCCTCCCACGCGACCTCCAGCAGCAACCGCTGCTGCGGGTCGATGGCGTGCGCCTCGCGCGGGGAGATGCCGAACAGGTCCGCGTCGAACGACGCGGCGTCGTGCAGGAACCCGCCTTCACGCGCGTAGGACGTGCCGGGGTGGTCCGGGTCCGGGTCGTAGAGCGCGAACAGGTCCCAGCCGCGGTTGTCCGGGAACGGGCCGACCGCGTCCACCCCGTCCGCGACGAGCCGCCACAGGTCCTCCGGCGACCCGACCCCGCCCGGATACCGGCACGCCATGCCGATGATCGCGATCGGCTCGCGGTCCTTCTCCTCGGCCTCGCGGAGCCGCTTGCGGTAGTCCTGCGCGTCGGCGACGGCCTTCTTCAGGTAGGTCCGCAGTTCCTCTTCGTTCGCCACGTGAATCTCAGCTCTCCGGCGTGCCGCTCGTCCGGTTCGGTTCGGGTGGGGCTGTTCAGGTGAAGTCGTTGATCAGCGCGAACAGCTCCTCGTCGCTCGCGGAGTCCAGTACCGGGGGCTCGTCCCTCCTGCCCGCCGCCTCCTCGGCGGCGTCGAGCAGGGCGCGGAGTTCCGCGGTGATCCGCTCGAACGCCACGGGGTCCTCGGCCGCCCGCCGCACGGCGTCGGCGAGTTTGCCGAGCTGGGCGGTGACGGGTTCGTCCTCGGGCGCCGCGACCAGGTCGCGCAGGTGGCGCACGAGGGCCGCGGGCGTCGGGTGGTCGAACACCAGGCTCGCGGACAGCCGCAGGCCGGTGCTCCGGGTCAGCAGGTTGCGCAGCTCCACGGACGTGAGCGAGTCCAGGCCCAGGTCCCGGAAGGGTTTGCCGGTGGCGACCGCCGCCGGGTCGCCGTGGCCGAGGACGGTGGCCACGTGGCCGCGCACCAGGTCGGTCAGCACCCGGTCCACTTCGGACTCGGGCAGTCCGGCGAAGTCCACCCCGGACTCGGCGACGGTGGTCGTGGTGGCACGCGGCACGAAGCCGGACAGCAGCGGCGGCACGGGTTCGCGCAGCCCCTTGGTGTCCAGCCGGGTCACGGCCAGCACGGCGTCCTCCCCGGCCACGGCCGCGTCGAACAGGTCGAGCGCGTCCGACGTGGCCAGCGGTCGCAGGCCGGTCCTGGCCAGCCGTCGCCGGTCCGCCTCCGTCAGGTGGCCGCTCAACGCGCTGGCCTCCTCCCACAGGCCCCAGGCCAGCGAGTGCGCGGGCAGACCGGACGCCCGGCGGTGCTCGGCGAGGGCGTCGAGGAAGGTGTTGGCCGCCGCGTAGGACGCCTGCCCGGCGGTGCCGAGCAGGCCAGCGACCGAGGAGTAGAGGACGAACGCGGCCAGGTCCAGGTGCTTCGTCAGCTCGTGCAGGTGCCAGGCCGCGTCGAGCTTCGCCGAGAGCACGCCGTCCAGCCGCTTGTCCGTCACGTCCTCGAACACCGCGTCGTCGGTCACGCCCGCCACGTGCACGACCGCTGTGAGCGGGTGCTCCTCCGGGATGCCCGCCAGCACGGCCGCCAGTGCGTCGCGGTCGCTGACGTCGCACGCGGCGACCGTGACCTCCGCGTCCAGGTCTTCCACCTCCCCACCGCGCCGGGAGACCAGCAGCAGCCTGCGCGCGCCGTGCTCGGTCACCAGGTGGCGGGCCAGGCGGGTGCCGAGCGCGCCGGTCGCGCCGGTGATCAGGACGGTGCCGCGGTCCCACCGGGGCGCTGTCCCCGTCGGGGTCGCCGCGACGAGCCGGGGCGCGAGCACCCGACCGTCGCGCACGGCGACCTGCGGTTCTTCCGAAAGGGCGGGCAGGTCGTCGGTGTCCAGGTCGGCCAGGACGATCCGGCCGGGGTGCTCGGTCTGCGCGCTGCGCACGAGTCCCCAGACCGCGGCGGCGGCCAGGTCGGTGACGCCTTCGCCGCCGGTCGCGACCGCGCCGCGGGTGGCGACGACGAGCGTCGAACCCGCCGTCGTCTCGTCGGCCAGCCAGGTCCGCACGGCGCGCAGCGTCCGGCCCAGCACCTCGCGGGCGGCCTCGGGAACGGTCGTCCCGGTGGAGCGGGTGTCCAGGACCACCGTGTCGGACACGGGGTTCCCGACCTCGACGGGGACCCACTCGACCCGGTACAGCCCGCCCGGCCGGACCGCGCCGCGCTCGAACGGGCGCAGCACCAAGGAGTCCACCGCGGCGACGGGTGCTCCGGTGCCGTCGGCGATCGTGATCTCGCCCGTGTCCCGGAGCCGGACGCGGAGCACGGACGCGCCGGAGGGGCGCAGGTCCACGCCACGCCAGGTGAACGGGACCAGCGGCGCGTCCGCGTCGAGCAGCAGCGGGTGCAGGGCGGCGTCCAGCAGGGCCGGGTGCAGGGCGTAGCGGCGGGCCTCCGGGCGTTGCGGCTCGGGCAGGGCGACCTCGGCGAACAGCGCGCCGTCGCCGCGCCACGCCCGCCGCAGGCCCTGGAAGGCCGGGCCGTAGCCGGGGAACGCGGTGGTGAAGTCGGCCAAGGAAACCTCGGTGGCGACCGGCGGCCACGCCGTCAGCCCTTCGCCGCCGTCGCCCGTCGGGACCAGCGCGCCTTCGGCGTGCGTCGTCCACGGCCCGTCGTCGGGTCGCGCGTGCAGGGTGAAGTCGCGGCGGCCCTCCTCGTCCGGCTCGCCCACGGTGAACTGGAGTTGCACGGCCCCGGAGGTCAGGAGCAGTGGCGACGACAGGGTCAGCTCGGCGACCCGCGGCACCCCGACGAACCGGCCCGCGCTCACCGCCATCTCCACGACGGCGGTCGCCGGGACGAGCGTGACGCCCGCGACCACGTGGTCGGCGAGCCACGGGTGCGTGTGCGTGGACAGCCGTCCGGTGAACACGTGGGTGTCGCGGTCGGCCGCGCTCAGGACCGCGCCCAGCACGGGGTGACCGGTGGCCGTGAGGCCGAGGCCACCGGCGTCCACGGCTCCCTCGGGAGCCGACAGCCAGTACCGGTCGCGCTGGAACACGTACGTCGGCAGGTCGACGCGGCGCGCGCCGGGGAACACCGCCCGCCAGTCCGGGGTGGCTCCCCGCAGCCGCAGCAGCGCGGTGGTGCGCGCGACCGCCTCGGCCTCGGACCTGCCTCGGCGCAGCGTCGGGACCACCTCAGCGGCGGGGTCGGCCAGGCAGTCGCGCGCCAGCGTGGTCAGGACCGCGTCGGGGCCGAGTTCGACGAACGTCGTGACGCCTTCGCGCTCCAGGCAGCGCACGCCGTCCGCGAAGCGCACGGCCTCACGGACGTGGCGCACCCAGTACTCCGGGGTCGTGATCGCCCCCGAGAGGTCGCCCGTCACGTTGGAGACGACCGGGAAGCGCGGCTCGTGGAACTCCAGGGTGCGCACGACGGCCCGGAAGTCGTCCAGCACCTCGTCCATGTGCGGCGAGTGGAACGCGTGCGATACGGACAGCCGCGCGGTGCGCGCGCCCTTCCCCCGCCACAGGGCCGCGACCTCGTCCGCCGCGTCGGCGTCGCCGGAGATCACGACCGCGCGCGGCCCGTTGAC
>Ga0247771_1000359_pt1 | contig 15019 bp, 4 predicted proteins | sample UWRJL197509C6_FD_179948 | JGI IMG/M metagenome (GOLD analysis project Ga0247771, IMG submission 179948) | Plant litter microbial communities from Arlington Agricultural Research Station in Wisconsin, United States - UWRJ-L197-509C-6 | ecosystem: Environmental > Terrestrial > Plant litter >...
CAGAACAACCGTTCAAGACGCTTCCGCACGAATACCAATTCTACTGCTCCAACGTTCCTCCTATCGCTTCGCTCCTCTCGACAGTTCCAGTGACCTCGTATATGCTTCCACCTACCGCCAGCATATCTACATTAAATAAGATAGTCTTCTATTCCTTTTATATTTAATTTAGAAGCGTTACCTTAATAAATATTTTTATCTATCTTCTTATAAGAAGAAAAGGATAAAAAATTACATATTATATAACTTGTAGAGCTATTATCTAATATAAAGTTATTAGAAAAACCTGTAGAATTTAAATTTAAAGAACTCCTAGTAGTACTACTACCCTCTCTATCTAAAGTAAAGAAACTAAGTTCCTTTAGCTTTTTAGCTAAACTTTAAAGAGAGTTAGTTAAATTTTCTTTTTTAGAAAGGGTAAGGTATACCTCTTCTAACTAATTGTCTTCTAAGTTGATTAATTCTATATTGGTATCTTCTACTAAGGTAGCTTAATTTAAACTTAAAGGAGGTAAGAAAGGCTGTAAGCCTTCTAGAAGTTAGAGGATAGCCCTTCTAGCTTCTAAAGGTTGGTCCTTTTTACTTTATTAACTAAGGCTTTATATAGTAACTAATAAAGCCTCTTCTCTAGCCTTTCTTTTAGCCCTTTTATTATTAGGCTGTCTTTTCTATTTATCTTTTTCCTTCTCTTTACCCTTCTTCTTTATAACCTTATAAGGCTTAAGATTAAAGTAAAGGTAAAAGCATTTAGAATAAGAATGGCTAGGCTTCTTGTAATAGGTGCAAAATTTGCCTTTTAGCTTCTTCTAAGCCTTTTTAGACTTAGTTTTAGTATAGTAGACTCTTTCTTCTTTAGAAGATGATTCTAAAGAATTTTCAGTTGTAGTCTTTAGACTACTACTTCTCTTCCTTTTAAATTTATCTAGAATTATAGAAGAAAGGTCTTCTAAGCTATATACCTTTAAAGTAGTTTAAAGGGAGTTGTAAATTAAAGCTTTAAAAGCATTAAAAGAACTATCTAGCTTTTTAAAGACCTAAGCAGTTACAAACTGCTCTAGTAACTTAGCCTCTTTAAAGTTAAGTTAATTAGTTATAGCTTTAACTTCATTTAAAAAGTCTCTAACCTTGCTTTTCTTATAAAGTATAACGTGATTCATCACCTGGCCGCCATTATGGCCTGCCTGCCACTTTTGCCATCGCGTTATAACCTCCTGACTCAATTGCACTACAACAATATATTAAATTCAATTAGATACTATATAGCTACCTTTATCTAACATCTCTTTAATCTTTTGATAGGTTTGTACATTATGGCTGGTCTTGCTGCAGTTGCTACAATGCTGCTAAGTCGTTGGCCCTGCCTTCACCTTACTTCCCTCTTCTAACATTTTTTGTTGCTTTAACGCCTTCCCCTCCTTTAAAGCAATTAAAACATAGGCTTCCTAGGGATTAAGTAATCTGCTATTCTGGAGACGTATATGCTTGGCCCTTTAGTGCTTTAAAACGGCCTTATTAGCCTTCTAAAGGGTTTCGTTCTCTTCCTTTAGAAGCGTTACTAAGTAGGTAAATACCTTAGCACCCTTTACAAGTTGTATTGCAGCTAAGAAAATGTTGGTTAGGGAGCTTCCTTAATAGTTAGCAATCTATCTCTATACATGTATAGACTGCGAAAGAGCTTTAGTAGTAGTATACGGTGTCTAGGATACCCAAGAGTCAGCCTTAGAAAGGGGGGGGCCAGTTAGTATTAGCGTCTATAGCTTGATATTAAGCTTTAAAATGATAGCCTAGGGGTCGAAAGGCACTAGGCTAGTACCTTAGAATCTATCTAGGACGTTAGACTAGGTTATTAAGTTGTTGTAGACAGTATAGAACGCTATAAGGAACTCAACCTTGGTAATATAGTTAATGCTAGCTTAGATGAAGAGCTTAAGTTCCTTACTATACGCCTGCTTTAATACGCTGAAATAGCCAATATTAAGAGGCTAGGTAAGGTGTAAGGAATAGATAGAGAGATAGAGGGTAATAATGGCGTAGTCTTTACAGAACTTCTAGAACTTAGTAGAGAGGTGGCTCTTATAGCTGTCTAGGATAAGCATACAATATATACCCTTCTATTAGGCGTTTGTAGACTTATAGAAGTGCTGAATCTAATCTAGGCCCGTCTTATTATCTATCTAGCTATTTAAAGAGATTTTAATCCTCTAAGTGTTAGGAATGCTAGACTTAATATACTAAGAGGTAAGGTGGTGTTTGCCCTAGAGGATTAAGTATAGAGGTACTATAAAGCTATCGCTGCTAATATACTTAATTACTATAACGTGGTTCATCATCGACTCAGCCATATCATCGACCCGTCCACTTTCCAACCACGTCGCGACCTCTTAAACTTCTTACACGACAACTCCACCACAACACTATATCTGTATATACTTAAGAAGGCTGAATCATCCTTGCTATCGAGGCTATCTGTACAACTAAAAATTTATCTACCTAAGCTGCTGCAAAGACTTACAACATCCCTTGAATAACCCTTGTTAATAGAATGAAGGGCTGTATTGTGAAGCCTAAGATTCGCAACGCTTAATATAATTTGACCCTAAGTGAAGAAGAGATGCTTATACGATATATTCTCGACCTAGATATGCGAGGATTCCCCCCCTGGATCTGTAGTGTAGAAGATATAGCGAATTCACTCCTTGCGACGCATTGTGCGAAGCTTGTTGGTAAGTAGTAGGTATACTGCTTTGTATAACGCTGCTTTGAGCTTAAGATGCGTCTATTGTGTGTCTATAACTTCTAGAGGGCCCTTTGCGAAGACCCCAACCAGATAAATGCGTGGTTCTGGCTAGTAGCTAACATGTATGCAAAGTATGGCATCTAGGACTGCAACTTCTACAACTTTGACAAGATGGGCTTTATAATAGGCGTTATTAGTAGCAGCATGGTCGTTACATGTATTAATCGACGTAGCTGAGGCAAGCAGCTTCAGCTTAGTAATTAGGAATGGGCGACTGCGATCAAGTGTATAAGTAGCGATGGCTTTGTGTTACTTCTATTTATAATCGTCTAGGGTGTTAACTACCTCGCCTTCTAGTACACTAAGTGTAGCCTCCCATCTAACTGGGTTATTAAGCCCTTCTTAAATAGCTAGACTAACAATAAGACTGCTCTATAATAGATCTAGCACTTCAACAAGCATACTGTTATGTAGCGATAGAGCGCTTTTTAGATAATTGTCTTTAATGGTTACAAGAGCTACTATTTGGTCTAGTTTAAGGAGTTCTACAAGGAGAAGAATATTGTTGCCCTCTACCTCTTTGTATACTCCTCCTACCTTACTTAGCCTTTGGATGTTGGGTGTTTTAGTATACTAAAGCAGGCATATAGTTGAGAACTTAAGTCCTTTATCTAGGTTTATATCAACTATATTACTAAGACTGAGTTCTTTATTGCATTTAAAGCTACCTACTTTAATACAATAATGCCTAATAACATTAAGGCTGGCTTCCAAGGTGCTAGCCTAGTGCTGTACAACCTCTAGGCTGTCCTGTTAAAGCTTAATGTTAAGTTATAGACACTAACACCAACTGGACCCCCTGCCTAAGGGAGCAGCCTATAGGTCTTTTAGACACTATATAACCCTAAGGATATCGTTATATAGTCTGTATATGTACAAGATTGGATGGCTAGGCATTAAGGAAGCTCCCCAACTGGTGTTTTTTCGGCTGTTAAGCAGTTAGTAAAGGGTATAGAGCTGATTGCCTATTGGATGACCCTTATGGAAGAGGAGCTCTGGACCCTTCGGTAGGCTAACTAGGCCCTTGTAAAGCATTGGAGGGCTAAGAAGATATGTGTATAGGCTGGAGGTGCACTTTTGGTAGGGGATGCCTAGGTTTTAATTGATAAGAGAGACGCTGCAATGCAGCAATTAGGAGGGAGGTCGGCTAAGGGGAGTGCAACGGAGACTAGGGCAGTGCCTCAACGTCACTGTAGACAGTGCGGCAAGGCTGGCCACAATGTACGAACCTGTTAGGAGGTTGAAGAGACGTTGGATGAAGATAGCAACATAGAGTCTAATTGATTTTCTTATGCTGTGGTAGAGCAATTGCCTTAAGAGGTCGCAACACGGTTGGAAAGTGGACGGGTCGATGATATGGCTGAGTCGATGATGAACCACGTTAGCCTATTCCCAATTGCTAGGCTAAAGAATTTTACATCTACCCTCTTAATTAGCACTTGTAACGACTATACTACTATAGATAATGCCTATTATAAAGCCAGTCTTATTAAAGTTATAGAAGTCTACATCTTAAATCCTATACTTCTTCTATATATTGTCTACTAGCTAGAACTACGTATTTATAAGCTTGGGATCTTTATAGAGGGCCCTCTGCTTATTATAGGCATGTAATAGATGCTTCTTAAGCTAAAGGCAACGTTATATAAAGTAGTATGCCTACTGCTTGCTAGTTAGTTTCGTATAATGTATTGCGAGGAGGAGATTAGCTATATTGCTCACCCTAGTAATCTAGAGCAGAAACCCTTGTATATCTAGGTTGAGTATGTATTGAATAAGCGTTTATTCTTTAGATAGGGTCAATTTATACTAAGGGTTGCATTTCTTAGTATTAGTAATGGATCTTTAGAGTCAGTTACAGAGGGTCGATTAGGGGATGCTATACACCTTTAAAGCCTATATAGTATTCATTTTTTTGATTGTGTAGATTGCCTCTATAGCTAGGACGATTCTAGCTTCTTAGGTTTGTATAGGTATTACGTTGTAGTTGTATTGTAGAGCAATTGAGTTAGGAGGTTGCAATGCAATGGAAAAAGTGGCAGGCAGGCTATAATGGCAGCCAGGTGATGAATCACGTTAAAGCACAGTAATGCTATACCCAGCATTTAAACGCAGTAACAAGGTTTTAGTAGAGGGTAATTGTACTTCTTAAGTCCTATAGAGACTTTAGTAGAGCTAGGCTAAAGCTTTAATGCTATATTAGCTTAGCATTGCAAAAGCTTTGCAATTTAGTTAACATAACTTCTTTAGCTAACAAGCTTTTACAAGCTTTTGCAATAAACCTTAGTAGAGGCTAGCCAGCTATAAAAGGCTAGCAATACCTAACTACTCAATTAACTAGAAGTTCATCGCTCGCCTATACACTTAATTGACTACAAATTAACTATACAAACCAACTACTACTTAAGTATAGTACTTCTCTAAGATTACAATGCTTATTATACTCCTACTCTACAATAGTAATGTAACTGTTAACTTTAGGAAAATACACTAGCTTTATAAAACTATTAGTAGAGCTAAAGCAATTAAAGACATTATACTATTAGAACTTTTAGATAAAGACTAAATCCAGATTCTAGTCTTTAGTCTAGAATTTACAAAAGGTAAACTTAAAAAGGGTAAAAGGGATATTATAGATAAGCTTATATACTAGGTAAGGCTATTAGATAATAGGGATATCTTAGGTAACGTGGTTTATACCTAAGTGGGCCATCCACCCAAGTGGGCCACTTCCCAACCGCATTGCAACCTCCTAACACAATTGCTCCACAACAACACAATTAATTTAATTAAACACTATGTAGCTGCCTTCGTCTAACATCTCCTCAACCTCTTAATAGGTTCGTATATTATAGCTAGTCTTGCTGTAGTTGCTACAGCGCCGCTAAGTTGCTAGCCCAGCCTCCACATCACCCCCTCCTAACGACATTTTCTGTCGCTTCAACCTCTTTGCCTCCTTCTTAGCAATTAAAACTTTAGTAGTATCTCTAGTACAGGTACCTCCTTCCTAAATATATATGTACTTAGCCCTCTAATGCTTTAAAAGGGCCTTATTGGCCTTCTTAAGGGTCTGTACCCAGTCCTTTAGTAAGGTTAGCTTGTAGGCAATCCGCTCTAAACTAGTCGCTATCTGCATTACAGTAGAAAAAATCGTTGTTAGAGAGCTTCTTTAGTGCTGTATAATCCTATTCTATACAAATGTAGACTGTAAAATCACCTTAGCTGGGTTACAAAGCGTCTAGGAGACCTAAGGGTTGGTATTAGCAAAAAGAGGCCCAGTTAGTGTTAGTGTCTGTAGCTTAATATTAAGCTTTAAAATAACAGCTTTAGGGTTGAATAGCACTAGGCTAGCGTCTCTAAAGCTAGCTTGGATGTTGTTGGGTGTTATTGTCTAGTTGTAGGCAGCCTTGAATATATAGAAGAACTCGAGCTTAGTGATATATGTAATGGATGCCTTAATAAAGTCCTTAATCTTTTAACCATACATTTGCTTTAGGATACTAAAACACCCAACGTTAAGAGGCTAGGTAATGTGCAACAAGTGTAGAGGAAGACAGAGGGTAATGATGTTGTTCTCCTGGTAGTATGTCTTAAAGGCGTCCGATAAGTAACTCTTATAGCCGTCTAAGACAAGCATCTACTAGGCACCCTGTTTCCACTTGTCTATATATTTATAGAAGTACTTAACCTATTCTATGCCTATATTGTTGTCTGTCTAGCTATTTAGTAAAGTCTAGATAGGCTAGTTGCCTGGGAGGCCACCATCGGTATACCAGAATGTAAGGTAGTACTTGCCTTAGACGATTAACATTAGTGGCACTACGAACCCATCTACGGCTATGTATTCGATTGCAGTCACCTATTCTTGGTTGCTAGGCTAAAGCTTTTTAGCTTAGCCTTTCCGTTCTAAGCTTGTAACAACTATGCTAGTCCTACTAATTACGCCCATTATAAAGCCCATCTTGTTAAAGTTATAGAAGTTGCAATCCTAGATGCTGTACTTCGTATACATGTTCTTCACCAGCTTAAACCACTTCTTTATACGCTTAAGGTCTTTGTAGAGGGCTTGCTAGAGGTTGTAGATGTATAAGAGATGCGTCTTTAGCTTTGGCTTGCTCTTAACAAAGTAGTAGGCCTAGTGCTTGCTGATAGGCGATGCGCTACAGATCTTGTGGAGTTGATTTGCTATATCTTGTATATAGTTGATCTAGGGCGAAAATCCTTGCGTATCTAGGTTAAGTATATATCGTATAAGCTTCTCCTCTTTAGATTTAGTTAATAGATGTTAACTATTGCGTCTACTAGCTTGTAGTTGGGTCCTATAAGCGCAATGGGCGAGTGTTATGTAAGGGACTTTGTAGATCTATACAGCATGTTGGAGAGAAAGATTTTGGGATGATTTAATAGCCTAGAGCGCTAAGAAGACTCTCCCTTTATTGGGTTTACAAGGCATTGTATTTTTGTGGAGTAGTAGAGCAATTGTGTCAGGAGGTTGCAACGCGGTTGGGAAGTGGCCCACTTGGGTGGATGGCCCACTTGGGTGTGAACCACGTTATACCTAAAGTAATTGCATTATAGAATAGGAAGTATATAAAGTTGTAGGAAAAGCTAGTTAAGCTAGTATAGAAAACCTATTAAAATGAGCAAAACAGTTATACTTAAAGCTACTACTCTAATAAGCCTAGTAGTACAATCAACTTAGTGTTCATTACAGTTTTCGCCTTCCTCTCTATAGAAGGAATTCTAGGTCTTATATTAAACTCTAGATTTAAACTACGCCATTTGAAACAAAATGGTATATTATACTACTATTTAACAATATATTAAGATAGAATCAAAATACTAAAGAAAGAATACAATAAGTAAGTTATAGTTAAATAGGTAGTTTTAGCTAGCTAGTTATAATTAGCGCTAATACAGTTTAGAATATAGTATAAAGTACAGTAATGCTATACCTAGCATTTAAGCGTAGTAACAAGGTTTTAGTAGAGTGTGATTATACTTCTTAGGCTCTGTAGAGACTTTCTAGAATAAGCAGGGCTAGGCTAAAGCTTTAGCACTACATTAGCTTAGCATTACAAAAGCTTTGCAATTCAGTTAGCATAACTCTTTTAGCCGACAAGCTTTTACAAGCTTTTACAATAAACTTTAGTAAAGGCTAGCTGGCTATAAAAGGCTAGCGCTAACTGCTTAATTAACCAAAAGTTCATCACTTACTTATACGCTCAATTAACCACAAATTGACTATATACACCAACCACTACTCTAAATACAGCACTCTAAAATTACAATATTCATTACACTCCCACTCTACAACAGCAACATAACCATTAACCTTAGGAAATTACATCAGCCCTATAAGACTATTAGCAAAGCTAAAGCAATTAAAGACATTATACTATTAACGTGGTTATACATCACTCTGCGCAGTCAATCACCCTGCGCACTTTCCACCTTACCACTACCTCGCCACCTCTATACGTAACAACTCCGCTACAATATTATATCTATCTTAACAAAAGAATATAGAGTTACTCTTGCTATTGAAGCTATCTATACCTCTAAGAAAATGTCAATCCAATGTACTACAAAGACGTATAACGTCCCTAAAAGCTCGATCCGCCTCCAAATAAAGGGCATGCCTTTCTTTACCAATAGATATAACGGCTATTACCAATTGACCCCAACTAAAGAAGATACACTTGTATAATATATCTTTGACCTAGATATGCAAGGATTTCTACCCTAGATCAGTAGTGTAGAAGATATAGCAAATTCCCTCCTTGCAACACATTGTATGCAGCCTATTAGCACCTAGTAGGCAAACCACTTCGTACAACGCCGCCTTAAGCTTAAGACGCATATAACGCATGTATACAACTTCTAGAGGGCCCTCTATAAAGACTCTAACCTTATAAACGTATGGTTTCAGCTTGTAGCTAATATATATGTAAAGTATAGCATCTAGGACTGCGACTTCTACAACTTTAACAAGACAGGCTTTATAATGGGCGTTATCTATAGCAGTATAGTTGTTACCTGTGCCAACCAATGTAGCTAAGGCAAGTAACTTTAGCCTAGTAATTGGGAATGGGCAACTGCAATTAAGTATATAAGCAGCAATAGGTTTACGCTGCCTCTATTCTTGATTGTCTAGGGCGTTAACTACCTTGCCTTCTAGTATACTAAATGCAGCCTTCTGTCTAACTGGGTTATTAAGCCCTCTCTAAATAGCTGGATAGATAATGAGACTGCTCTAGAATAGATCCAGCACTTTAATAAGCATACTATTGCGTAGCGATAGGGTGCTTTCTAGATAATTGTCCTTAATGGTTATAAGAGCCACCATTTGGTCTAGTTTAAGGAATTCTACAAGAAGAAGAACATTATTGCTCTATGCCTCCCTATATACTCTTTACACCTCACTTAGCCTTTAGATGTTGGGTGTTTTAGTGTACTAAAGCAGGCATATAGTCGAGAACTTAAGTCCTTTATCAAGGCTTACATCAACTACATTACCAAGACTAAGTTCTTTATTACATTTAAGGCTATCTACTTTAATACAATAACATCCGAAAACATTAAAGCCAGCTTTTAAGGTGCTGGCCTAGTACTATACAACCCCTAGGCTGTCTTGTTGAAGCTTAATGTTAAGTTATAGACGCTAACACCAACTGGACCCCCTACCTAAAGGAGCAGCCTATAGGTCTCCTAGACACTACACAACCCCAAGGATACTGTTATACAGTCTATATACATACGAGATTGGATAGCTAGGCATTAAAGAAGCTCTCTAACTAGTGTTTTTTCAGCTATCAAGCAGTTGGTAAAGAGTATAGAGCTAATTGCATATTGGATAACACTTATAGAGAACGAGCTCTAGACCCTTCAGTAGGCTAACCAGGCGCTTATAAAGCGCTAGAAGGCTAAGAAGACACATATTCAAGCTAGAGGTGCACTTTCTATAGGGGATGCCCAGGTTTTAATTGATAAGAGGGACGCTAGTACTTAGCAATTGGGAGAGAGGTCGGCAAAAGGGGGTACAGAAGAGGCCAGGCCAGCGACTTAGCAGCACTACAGAAGGTACGGCAAGACTAGCTACAATGTGCGAACCTGTTAGGAAGTTGAAGAGACATTAGACAAAGATAGCAACATAGAGTCTAATTGATTTTCTTGTATTGTAGTGGAGCAATTGCTTTAGGAGGTTGCATGGTGGTTAAAAGTGCGCAGGGTGATTGACTGCACAGGGTGATGTACAACTACATTAGAGCTTTTAGATAAAGACTGAATCCAGATTCTAGTCTTCGCTTTAGAACTTATAAAAGGTAAACTTAAAAAGGGCAAAAGAGACATTATAGACGAGCTTATATACTAGATAGGGCTATTAGATAATAGGGATATCTTAGGTACGCCTAAAGTAATTACATTGCAGAATGCAAAGTATACAGAGTTATAGGTGTTAGTATACTAGCATATATAGCTTGTATAAGTATGTATTCTACTAGTATAACGTGGTTGTACACCAATCGGACCGTGTCACCATTCGGACCACTTTCCGCGCGCGACGCGACCTCCTGACTCAATTGCTCCACGACAACCCCAGAAAATCAATCAGACTCTACATCGCTATCTTCATCAGAGGTCTCTTCAACCTCCTGACAGGTTTGTATATTGTGCCTAGGCTTGCCGCATTGCCTGCAGCGCTGCTAAGTCGACGGACCAGCCTCTACGTCGCCCTCCTCCTTAGACGTTTTCTATTGCTTCAACCCTTTTACCTCCTTCTTAGCTAGTAAATCTTTAGCACCATCTATAGTAAGACTCCTTCTATCTTAGATACGTGTATGCTTAGCCCTTTGGTGCTTTGAAAGTGTAATGTTGGTGTCCTCTAGTGTTTGCACCTGGTCCTTTAGCAGTGTTATCTTATAGGCAATCTGCTCTATACTGGCTACTAGTTGTATTATAGCTGAAAAGGTTGCTGTTGGAGAGCTTCCTTAGTAACCTGTAATCCTGTTCCGGATGAATTTAGACTGTAAAATCATCTCGGCTGGGTTGTGTGGTGTTTGAGAGACCTAGGTGTTAGCCTTAGTAGGAGGAGGTCTAGTTGGTGTTGGCGTTTGTAGCTTAACATTAAGCTTTAATATTACAGCTTGGGGGTTAAAGGGCACTAGGCTAGTACCTTTGAAGCCTTTCTGGATGTTTCTGGGCGTTATTGCCTTATTGTAGGTAGCCTTGAATGTAATAAAGAACTTGAGCTTAGTGATGTATGTAATGGCAGCCTTGATGAAGACTTTGATTTCTCGACTGTATATCTGTTTTAGGACACTATAATACCTAATATTAAGAGGCTGGGTGAGATGTAAAGAATGTGTAGGAAGGTAGATAGTAATGATGTTGTTCTTCTAGTAGTACTGCTCAAATATGGTAGATAGGTGACTCTTATAGCTATCTAGGATAATCATCTGCTAACTGCTTTATTGCTGGGCTTTGGTATGCTTATTGAAGTACTTAATCTAATCTAGGCTAGTTTTGTTATCTGTCTAGCTATTTGTTGAAGTCTGGATAATCTAGGGGCCTAGGAGGCTGTACTCTGTATACTATAATGCAAGGTGGTGCTTGCTTTAGACGACTAAGAATAGTAGTAATGTGAAACTGTCTGTACTTATATACTTAATTGTAGTTACCTATTCTCGGTTACTAGCTTAAAGCTACTTAGCTTGGCCTTTCCTTTCTAAGCTTGTAACGACTATATTGCTGTAGATTATGCCTATTATGAAGCTTGTTTCGTTAAAGTTGTAGAAGTTGTAATCCTAGATGCTATATTTTGCATACATGTTCTTTACTAGCTTGAACTACTTCTTGATAAGGTTGGGATCTTTGTAGAGGGCTTGCTAGATGTTGTAGGCGTAAAATCGATGCGTCTTTAGCCTTGGTTTGTTCTGTATGAAGTGGTAGGGCCAGTGGTGGCCGACTGGTGATGCGGTATGCGTTATGTAGAGTTGATTTGCTATATCTCGTACGTCGTTGATCTAGGGCGGGAATCCTTGCGAATCTAGGTTGAGTATATGTTGGACAAGCTCTTCTTCTTTGGATTTGGTTAATGGACGGTGCTTGTTGCATCTGCTAGCTTGGGGTTGGGTCCTATAGAGTCGTTGGTGGAGTGTAGTACGAGAGACCTCATATATCTGCGCAGTGCGTCGGATGGACAAATTTTAGGGGGATTAAGTGGCCTAAATGGCTAATAAGAGTTGTGCTTTATCAACTTTGCAAGGCATTGTTTTTTGGTGGAGTGGTGGAGCAATTAGGTCAGGAGGTCGCGTCGTGCGTGGAAAGTGGTCCGAATGGTGACACGGTCCGATTGGTGTACAACCACGTTACCTGTTATTTCTATACCTTTAAGAATCAGCTCTTACAGCTAGAACAGCTAGAAGGTTAACCTTCTAGCTAGGATTATTATCCTTATATTTAAGCCTTCTTTATACTGTTAGATTAGCTAATTAGACAGGTGATACGCTTCTTCTTCTTAGAGTCCTAAAGCCTCTGCCTCAGATTAGAACTTAAGCAGAACAACCGTTCAAGACGCTTCCGCACGAATACCAATTCTATTGCTCCAACGTTCCTCCTATTGCTTCGCTCCTCTCGACAGTTCCAGTAACCTCGTATATGCTTCCACCTACCGCCAGCATATCCACAGTTAAAAAGGTTATTTTCTTAAAGAGTTAGAAGATTAAGTCTATTTAAGAGTTAAACGAAAAGTTAGGGTTAAATAAAGAGAAAGAAGAAGAAGAAGAAGAATCTAAAAAGTAGTTAACGTGATTCACCACCATCCAGGCCATCCAACCATCCAGGCCACTTTTCCACTACATTGCGACCTCCTAACTTCAACTCTCCACTACTCTACAAAAAAGCAATATCTTTTAAATCTAATAACGTGCTTCATCACTGCACGGGCCATATTACTACGTGGGCCACTTTCCAACCGCGTCGCAACCTCTAGAGTCAAACCCACTCTACACAACAACAAATGCTATGCCTGTCTAAACCCAAGAAGCCAGAATCATCCTTACCATCAAAGCTATCCGTACAAGCAAAAAGATGTCAATCCAACGCGCTATACAGGCGTACAGCATACCAAGGACGACCCTCACCGCCTAGATACAGGGACGCATCGCATAGCCTAAGAAACGATACAAACAACTAAAACTAACTGCAACCGAAGAGCAAACGCTTGTTCAATATATAATCGACCTAGATACGCAAGGATTTCCGCCCTAGATCGCTAGGGTGAGCGATATAGCCAATCTCCTTCTCGCAGCGCGTTACGGGAAACCGACTAGCAAGCAGTAGGTATACCGCTTTATATAGCGCTGCTCTGAGCTTAAGAAGCGTCTATTGCATACCTACAACAAGCAGAGGGCCCTCTATAAAGATCCTGAGCTTATAAATACGTAGTTTCAGCTAGTAGACAATATACATGCGAAGTATACAATCAACAATGCAGACTTCTACAACTTCAACAAGACTAGCTTTATAATGGGCGTTATCTATAGCAGTATAGTCGTTATAGGTGCCAATTAAGAGGGCAGATGCAAGATTCTTCAGCTAGGCAATTAGGAATAGGCTATAGCAATTAAGTATATTAGCAGCAACAGCTTTGTAGTGCCTTTGTATTTAATCCTCCAGGGCAAACACCACCTCGCCTTCTAGTACACTAAGAGTAGCATTCCTAACACCTAGAGAATCAAAACCTTACTAAATGGCTAGATAGATAATAAAACGGGTCTAGATTGGATTTAGCACTTCTATAAGTCTACAAACACCTAATAGAAAGGTGTATATTGTATGCTTGTTTTTAACAGCTATAAGAGCCACCTCTCTACCAAGTTCCAGAAGTTCTACAAAGACTACGCCATTATTGCCCTCTATCTCCCTACCTATTCCTTACACCTTACCTAGCCTTTTAATGTTAGCTATTTTAGTGTATTAAAGTAGGTATATAGCAAGGAACTTAAGCTCTTTATCTAGGCTAGTATCAACTACATTACAAAGGTTGAGTTCCTTATAGCGTTCTATACCGCCTACAACAACTTAATTACCAAGTCTAATGTCCTAGGTAGATTTCGAGGTGCTGGCTTAGTAGTGCCTTTCGACCCTTAGGCTATTATCTTAAAGCTTAATATCAAGCTATAGATGCCAATACCTACTAGCCCTTTCCTTTATAAGGCTAACTCTTAGGTATCCTAGACGCTATATACTACTACTAAAGCTCTTTTGCAGTCTATATATATATAGAGACGGATTACCAACCATTAAAGAAGCTCTCTAACTAACATTTTCTTAGCTGTAATACAACTTGTAAAGGGTATTGAGGCGTTTGCCTACTTGGTAATACTTCTAAAGGAAGAGAACGAAACCCTTTAGAAGGCTAATGAGGCCCTTTTAAAGCGCTAGAGGGCCAAGCGTATACATCTCTAGGATGGCAGATCACTTAATCTATAAGAAGCCTAGGTTTTAATTACTGTAAAGGAGGGGAAGGCGTTGAAGCGATAAAAAATGTTAGAGGAGGGAGGTGAGGTGGAGGCCAGGCTGGCAACTTAGTGGCGCTGTAGCAACTGCGGTAAGACCAGCTATAATGTGCAAACCTGTTAAGAAATCGAGGAGACGTTAGATGAAGGCAGCTATATAGCATCCAATTGAATTTAATATATAGTTGTGGAGCAATTGAGTCTAGAGGTTGCAATGCAGTTGGAAAGTGGCCTGTACAGTGATATGGCCCGCGCAGTGATGAAGCACGTTAAAGCACAAATCTTCCTAGCTATTTAGGCTACTTAGCCCCCTTAAAAATTGTCTCTCTAACGCGCTATACAGATCTATAACGTCCCTCACCAGATACTCACCTATTGCATTAACAAGGCCCAACTACAAGCTAGTAGATACAACCTAAGCCATCTATTAACTAAAGCTAAAGAGGAAGAGCTTATTTAATACGTAATTAACCTAGATTTACAAGGATTTTCGCCCTAGATCAACTATATATAAGATATAGTGAATTGACTCTGTAAGATCTATAGTACGTTGCCTATTGGCAAGCACTAGGCCTAACGTGATTCACCACCATCCGGGCCATCCAACCATCCGGGCCACTTTTCCACTACGTCGCAACCTCCTGACTTCGACTCTCCACCACTCTACAAAAAAGCAATGTCTTTCAAATCTAATGAAGCA
>Ga0247771_1000360_pt1 | contig 15003 bp, 15 predicted proteins | sample UWRJL197509C6_FD_179948 | JGI IMG/M metagenome (GOLD analysis project Ga0247771, IMG submission 179948) | Plant litter microbial communities from Arlington Agricultural Research Station in Wisconsin, United States - UWRJ-L197-509C-6 | ecosystem: Environmental > Terrestrial > Plant litter >...
CCTCTCCCCAGAAATAGGTAGCCCCCTGTTCGCTGTCGGGAGTGGTTGCGCCCGAAGCGCACCCGCAGTCGCAGTAAGCCCGCTGAGTGGTCGCCAGGTTGGTGGGCCCCGCACCCTTGGACGAGGCGCGGACCCCCATTGGTTCATCCAGCCGCGGCTGCTATTTGAAGCTGGGGCTGCCGCCCGTGCAGCGGCTGCTCCGTCTTCCGCTGCGAGGCGCGAGTCGCGCCCGACATTGGATGTCTTTCCGTGGCTTCTGGCCGGCTTTGCGGCTCATCGAGCTCCCTGCAGCGCCGGTAGGCGTCGTACGCCGACTGAGCTGGGTTCTAGAAGGACTTGGCCAAGGCTCGGAGGCACGGTTCCGTCCTGCACGCCGACGCACGGTGGATGCGCCCCGGACGCCGTGCAGAGAGTGCGTTTGCTGCCGGGAAGATGCTATTTTGAACCCGGACAGGCACTCTCTAGCTACTCTGGATAACGCGGCACGCGGTGATGTCGCCCTTACAACGGATCAGGGACCATCCGAACAGGCGTGTGCATATCCGCCTTGCCCGAGGTGGAAACGTGGAGGCTTTCTATTTAGACACCAGAGCTCAGCTCAACACCAACCTCTTGACACATGGATATCACGACTGAGCACGCTTCCGCTGGCCGGGCTATTCTGGTCTTCGTCCTGGACTCCTCGTGCTCTCCAACCGTCAGTGCGTGCATCGGATCGTCTCTACCCATACGCAGTCATCTCGACGTGCCTCCTCGGAGAACCCGTGCCCTGTCTGTCCGGAACAGCTCCTGGGTTCATCTGCACGCGTCCCCCTTCATCCAAGAAAAGACCGGGCGGATATGGGTACAGATCGCTGGGAAAATAGGTCGGTCTCATCAGGCGGCAGCACATGGCCGTAAATGGAACCACGCGTCGATATGTCCGGGAGACATCTGCACATTGGAGGGTGCTTCCGTCGCGTTGCTCGGCCGTACCGCGGCGAAGTCGACGGCGACACCACTCCTACCGGGGTGCCCCCTTCTCTCACGCTCAGCGGTCGGATTATACGTTTCTTTGCGATACCTCGGGCTATCTGGCGAGCTGCCGGATACGCCGGGGTATCAGGTAATCACGGCGACAAAGGAAAGGTACCGGGCTACGGGGAGATGGTGCGGGCCCACGGCCAGAGGCCGCTGCCGTCGAGAACCGTCGTCCCGACCCCAAGGCAGGACGTCCATCCACAGCACCTCATGCGTCCCTCGCCCAGTATGCCCCTCTCCCATGCAAATCTTGGTTCCTCCCTGAGTGCCGGTGCCCTTCCAAACGCCGGTCCGAATTCGTAAGCCAGATCTCATATCGACCCTCGCAAGTATCCTGGAAAGCAGGCCAGGTATATGCTTTCCAGGTCGCCGACTTGCGGCGGCGGCATCTGCGGCGGCCGTACGACGCCCCGTCAGCCGCGATGGTATTCGCGCTAGTGATAGCCATTGCCGTAGGGCTGGGGGGCGGCGCGCTGGGTGGCGTCCTCGAAGTAGGGATGGTTGCACGCCTGCTTGGCCGAGATGCGGCCCGAGGGGTCGTAGACGAGCATCATCTCCAACAGGTCGAGTCCGACGTCGCCGAGGTTGGTGCAGATCGGCTGCGTCTCGTCGCGGATCCACTTGGGGAAGGACGACTTGAAGTCGGGGTACGAGGTAACGCCGGGCCAGACGTCGTCCGTGGGCGTGCCAAGCTGACTGTCGGGCGTGTCAGTCGCCATGCGTATTGGTAATTATTCCGGCGGAAGAAGGGGGTGAGAGCTTACCGGAAGATCTTGAAGATCTCGTCAATCTCCGAGTCGCCCGGGAAGAGCGGCTTGCGCGTGCACATCTCGGCGAAGATGCAGCCGACCGACCACATGTCGACGCCCGTCGAGTACTGGCGACCGCCCAGCAGAATCTCCGGGGCGCGGTACCACAGGGTGACGACCTCGTGCGTGTAGGTGCGCAGTGGCACGCCGAAGGCGCGGGCGAGACCGAAGTCGGCCAGCTTCAGGTTGCCCTGGCGGTCGATGAGGAGGTTCTGGGGCTTGAGGTCCCGGTGCAGGATCCGGTGGCTGTGGCAGTACCGGACACCCTCGCACAGCTGGCTCATGAACCGCTTGATGATAACTTCGCCGAGTCCAAGGCGGCCGAGCTCGGCGCCGGTGCCGTCGGGGAGGGGCTTGCCGCGACCGCCGTCCGAGACGGGGAGCGCCTCCATGTACTTCTTGAGGTCGAGGTCGAGGAACTCGAAGACGAGGTAGAGCTTGTGGCCGTCGACGTGGACGATGTTGAACAGGCGGACGATGTTGGGGTCGCGCATCTCCTTCAGGAGGCTGATCTCTCGAATCGCCGTCGACGGGACGCCCTCGTCCTCGGCCTCGAGACGGATCTTCTTGAGCGCGACGATGCGGCCGCCATTGGCGAGATCCCTGGCTCGGTAGACGACGCCGTAGGTGCCTGGGGGAAAACGGTTAGCGTTGCACCGCCTGCCCGTAGTTTCGCCGGCCGAGGCGGGTTCGGAGAGAGGACTCGACGCTCGAAGGCATACCTTCACCAATCTTCTCCAGTCGCTGGTAGTTCTCCATTCTCAGGTTCCGTATCTCGTAGAAAGACTCGGCCGAACCTGGTGTCAACTGTCAATGCGCTGATCTCTTCCTCGTCGCGGTGGCCGGTTGGGAGGGACGGTCGTTGACGGCGGGGGAACGGGATTGCTGGCGGGGCGGGATTGCTGGCGGGGCGGGATGCGGGAGAAAGAAGGACTCGGTAAAGATCTGAGCTCTAAGAAGTTCACAAGGTCGTCTTAGCCATGGCAAACATTGCAGAGAGCCGGCCGATAAAGGATGGATCGGGTCTGAAAGGTGCTGGCGTTGCTGTTGGAGCCTGTGTTGACACGAGAATGTCGTTGTGGTGGTCGCCGAGTTCAGCCGTTGTTGTTTACAGGGGCTGCTGCAAGGGGAAACACCCACAACCGCGTCTGTGGCGCGGCTGGTGGGGCAGCTGTTCTTATCGCGGAGCTCGGCCCTTATCGGAGACCCCGCTACCACCACGGCCACTTCACCAGTGAACCCCTTGAGGCCCTGGAGAGGAGAAGAGGAGGAAGAAGCAGCGTCGAAGGTGAAAGCAAACTTACAACTCGGGCTGGATTGTTCGTTGAAAGCCATCGCGATTTGATTCGACGCCGCTCGGGGTTTTGGGTTGTGCTTGTGGACTCTGGTGTGGAATTATTTGCTGTCGAGGTTTTGGTTCGAATCCGCAGAAATTTGCCGGCGATGACGATGAACTGTTGACCGCAGGCCCACCACGACCGTTTCTGCTAGGGGCAACCATTCCTGTCATGAGCGCGTCTACGGCGACTCAGAGTCTCCGTTTTCCCTCCGGTTCCCCCAAGAATGCAGACCGATCCGGCGGGTCTCGACGCCCACGAGCAGCCCTCGGACGAGCTCAGGGGCATCTGGAAGACCTTCTCAAAGACCGATCAAAATGAGATACTTTCTAGCGGCAGCATCGACGATCTCGCCACGCCCCAGACCTCGGCAGGCTTCCGCCAGGCCGGCTCTGTCCCCTCGGCGACGCTCCGGACCGCGTTTGCGGACCTGCTCCAGAGCAGCGAGCAGGACATCCACGTCGAGCACGATGCCACCATCCATTACCACCCTGTCCTCCCCGGTTAGTGTAGAGAAATTCGCGAACGTCGCCTCGACTAAGACTCGCGCAGGCCTTCTCGTGTTCCCGTCGCTGATCCCGCCCAGGGTTCAGAAGGAACTCCTATCCAAGATGGTCCACCGCGATCTGAGCAATCCAAAGCACCAGACAAACATGCACCTCCACTTCAACCTGCCGTATCCCGAGGGGTTGGCGTCCTTCTTCTCCCACGGCCCCGACTCGCCCGCAAGGTTCGAGCCCAAGGACGCCGCCGTCCACAAGTCGCTCTCTATGAAGCAGGTTCTCGAGAGAAAGCTGCACTGGCTCACCCTTGGAGGGCAATATGACTGGACGAACAGGGTCTATCCCGGCGAGGCGCCGCCTGCGTTTCCCCCGGACATCGCGAGGCTGCTCGGAGCCATTTTCCCCGAGACGCAGGCTCAGGCGGCCATCGTCAACTTCTATTCGCCCGGGGACACCATGATGATGCACCGAGACGTCTCGGAGGAGACGGACAAAGGTCTCGTCAGTATCAGCCTCGGCTGCGACTGTCTCTTCATGATCGCGCCGAACGGCGGGGAGGACATGGCGGAGGAGAACGGGTCGCAGAACGACAAGCCGTATCTCTTGCTCAGACTCCGCTCTGGTGATGCCATCTACATGACCAACGAGTCCCGGTTTGCGTGGCACGGCGTCCCCAAGGTTCTCAAAGGGACCTGTCCCGATTATCTCGCCGACTGGCCGGCTGAGGACGGCGAGTACGAAGAGTGGCGGGGCTGGATGCGGAACAAGAGGATCAACCTCAATGTGAGACAGATGAGCGATTGAATACGGGCCGCAATCTACGTCGAATGTTCGAACACGAAGACAGAAATGGCGTGGCGGTTGCCGTTTTGTTGTCTCTGAGGTTGTTGCTTCTCCATCCCCAAGAGCCCCCTGATCTCGAGTCTCGAGATTGCCGCCGCACAGGCTCGACGGCGATGCGCGCTACTTAGTTCCTAGATCTTCGTAGTGCGGCTATATCTCTGCCACGGATTTGGAACGCGGTCAAAATGGCGAATTGCACCCGGCGTCTTGGTCCTCGACGGGCCATGATCTGGCTAAATGACTACAACCAAATCGAAAGAGGATTATCTTTAATCCCCCAGTCCCGCTTGTAGAAGCCATATCTACATTCTGGAGCCCGGAGGTGTACAAGGGGTAGAGAACAGATATATGTCCGCCCTGCGCCTTTGAGGACTCCCTCGGCAGGGGTTCCAGGTTAGGAGTGCTCGAGAGCAACTAGCACGTTTTGTCACCCATCAGCCCGATCTCTAACACGACAATGAAAGGGATCTTCTGTCTGGCGCTCTCGGTAGCGAAGGCGTTTGCCTCCGGCGTCAACGGTCGCGGCCTGTTGGAAACGCGGCAAGCCGCTGTACGTCTCGCTGTTCCCGCCGTCCGAATGCCTCGCTGACATTGATCGGCCGTAGCCCGCAGGAACCGGGCCGTACCCGGCTGTATGTTCATAACCCAGTGCTTTACCGTGGTTCGGTCGGCTGACACGCTTCTCTGCCCCAAGAGCTACACCACGGATGCTACCCTCACCAATCACACCATCTACGCGCCAGCGAAGCCGCCCGCGGACCTCAAGCTGCCAGTCATAGTCTGGGGTGAGACGGGCTGCACGCGCAACGGGCTCGTCTTTCAGGCGTTTCTAACCGAGGTCGCTTCGTACGGCGTCTTCATCATCGCGGCCGGCACGCCCAATGGCCCGGGCAACCCCAATGGCATCTACGATACGGAGCACCCGGACGGCACAATTTTGCGACAGGGCGTGGACTGGATCACGGCGGCTGTCAAGAACGGCAACACGAAGTACGCAAACGTCGACGTTTCGCGCATCGCCGCCGCGGGCCAGAGCTGCGGCGGAACGCAGGCGTACCAGCTCGCCCAGGACCCGCGCGTGACGGCCATCGGCATCTTCAACTCGGGCATCACGAACGCGAGCGAACCGCTGCCGACCACGATCACCAAGCCCATCTTCTACTTCCTGGGCGGGCCGACCGACATTGCTTACAAGAACGTGGGTGCGCCCCTGAACCGCCACTGGCGATCAGGGGGCGTCAGCTGACTCGAGACAGGGCGAGCGCGACTACACCGTCATCCCCGCTACCACGCCGCGGTGGAAAGGAAACCTGGCCGTCGGGCACATGGGGACGTACTTCCAGACCAACGGCGGCAAGTTTGGTGTGGCCGCCGTACGGTGGGCACAGTGGATCCTGCGCGGGAACACGACGGCTTCCAACTACTTCACCGGAACGGGCGCCGGGACGGCAACCGGCGACGGCTGGACGACGGTGAGCGGGGCTCTGGACGGGATCAAGGTTCCCAGCCTCGTCTAGACCGGCCTGCGTGGCCAGGATGTGTGCCGCTCGGCGGCTTCGGAGTAAAGCAGACTTTGACGATACGCGCCTCCGTGTCTTTGACTTCCGAGTCACGGGAGATCTATCATTACAGGATTGCTTTCGAGATAGTGCTCGAATTGCCCCAGCGGCTAGGCTTTGTGCAGCGACAAGCCACCCGGCTTCCTCGGACTGCGTTGTAGAGCCACCCTTCGTCTTAGACATGGTTAGCCTGGGATGCGATTACAGGTTCAGTGCGGCCTTACGTGGCAGGATGTGGCCACTGCTCTGTCGGCGATAGCCGTTCGCAGACGACGCGGGCGCGCAACATCACCAAGTAGTGTTCGTAGTTCCTCCCGTCGGAGTCGCCGAACTTCAGGACCGTCGGAGACAGGATGAGCTCCACCAGACCGCGCTTGGCCGCTCGACTCTGGTCGTCCTCCATCCACTCGGCCTTGTAGTCGAATCCGTACAGCAACTGGCCCTTCGGTCTGGTTGCCCGAGGCTTCATCTCGTCCGGGCTGCGCATGAAGATGCGGAAGCTGGCCCGGCTCTGTGCCAAATCGGCGTCGAGGCAGGCGGCCTGCTCGACGAGCTTCTGCATTGAGTCGCAGCGCCCTTCGGCAAAGGCGTCGCTCTCGTACGGGCGCAGGCTGTCCTCCAGGCTGCCGGCAATCCCGAGCAGTCTTTCCCGGTTCAGATCGTACGCGGAGCACATCAAGGCGGCCGTCTCCGCTCTCCACCTGCAAAACTCTTCCACGGAGGTCTTGTCGCCGATGAGCAGTCCTGAGAAATATGAGCGGCTGGCGCGTCCCGCCGGCGAGTCGGCAAGACTGGAGAGGCGCGAACTCGCGGGAGGAATTCGTACCGCTGAGCGACTCGATCTCCACATGACCCTCGCCGGCCCAAAGCACGCCGCTATAGCTGAAGACCTCGGAGACGAGATATGTCCAAATATATGACTGGATGAGGTGCTCTTTGCCTAGAACAGTCTCCACGTGGAGTTCGGGGTCCCGAGCCAAGCGCTCGAACCGCTGTCTGGCAAGCGAAGCGGAGCATCTGGCCGTTGCGCTGTAGCCGTACCGCAGATGCGCGATGTCAACAACGGTCGACCGCAGGGCTTTGAATCGGGACTCAACGGCTTCGTCGTCGAGGTGATATGTTTCTCTGCCGTTGGCCACGATGTCCTCCCTCAAGTCGTCGTTCTCGTCTTTTACCCTGTAGTAGGCGTCCTTCCAGAGTTCGAGGTCATGCTCCAAGCCCTTCTTAGCATCCTGTAGGTCTTGAATCGCTTTTTCCTTGACCCTCAGCTGCTCTTCGAGCCTTCCTACCTTGACGAGGCGGTGCCTGTCTGGGACAATGCCTATGCTTCTTCGGAAGCTCCACCCGTCCGTGATAGTGGCACTGTTATCCTTCTTGGGCTCCTCGCTCCGTCCATATTTGGCAGCAGCTTTTATGTTGCCGTTGCGACGGGCGATTTCCTCCTCTGGTCGACATGGCACACGTTCTGCCGTATTCTCCAATCCGTCCCTGAACGATCTGTCTTAGCAAAGAGTCGAGTTTGGGGCGCCAGGGAACTGGGGGTCTTGAAGCTTCCCGCCTTACCTTTCGATTGGCCGCTTGCCGCCATGTGACCGCGATGTACCCGACGATTCCCGTAAGGCTTCAGATGACATCTTCGCGTCAGCGGCCGTGATAAGGCGATACTGACGGCCCACGAGTCTCGCTGAGGGATAAATATCCGGGCCTGCTCGGACCACCCGGGCAGCGCGAGACACGTCGGCTTCAAGCTATGGGATTTCGAATGGCTTTCGAATGTCGTACGTCGGACCCGCGAGTGTTGAGCAGCTGCGCAAGACGTAGGCGGACGCCGAGCTGGCCGTGGGCGAATCATACCGCTACACGTGCGGCTTACATTCCAAGAAGAGGTTCTGGGAGGCTGGAGCGGTGCAACTTGCAGAGTCGCAACGGCGCTACTGAGGCAGGCTGGGCCGTTCTGAACCTGCAGCGGCGAGTCAAGTTGGAGCTGTGAGACGGATGGCGCACATCTGCGGCCAACTTCTTCACCCGACCAGGCGCTGTGCCGCCCTGCCTAGACGGGATTCGGGGCCATATCGAACCCCCTCCAACCTTCTCTGCTGGCCTTTTTTCCATCTGGCTAAGACCCTGCGATTTCGATTCTGATCTTTCACCCTTCTGGCCTAACAGGCTTGTCGTGCCTTGCCCAAGCAGCGGTGGTATCGGGACATCCGATCTAACGCGCATCTCAGCCTGCTACCCATTGACATCTGGAGGCTGGCCCCAGATCTGCGACATGTCCTCCCGGCCGCCACCATTCGATCATACCGCGGCGCGATTGCCTCGCCGCCCAAGGGTTTCGTCACCTGGTGGCCCGCCCGCGCCGGTGGCACGGCGTCACAGGGCAAGGACCGACCCTCTTCCTCCTCGGGAGCGAGACCCCATCGTGTTGGGCATCGACTTTGGAACCACGTATACCGGCGTGGCCTGGACGGCGTCTCCCGTGCCGAGGTCAGCCGATATTCACCTCGTCAAGAGTTGGGAGGGCGTCCAGTACGTAAACGCCGAGCGCGGAAAGTGTCCCACGGTGATTAGTTATCCTGTTGGCGACGGGGAGATTCTTTGGGGTTACAACATCCCTGTAGATGTCAAGCCCATCCAGTGGTTTAAACTGCTCTTGCTGGACGAAGAGGACTGGGAGGACCATCTCCAGGATGCGGTGCAGCTGCATGAGGCGAGACAGGCGCTGGCGAAGCTGAGGAAGCCGGCGTTGGCAGTCGTGGCCGACTACCTGCGCTGTCTCTGGGCCCACGTCCTAAGGGCTGTGGAGAACGGATGTGGTCCAGGTGTCGTCAGGCAGAGCCCGTTTAGGATCATCATCACCGTCCCGGCCATCTGGAAGTCTTACACGCGAGAACGGATGAGGCAGGCTGCGAGCCTGGCCGGGCTGCTAGATCCCCGTGGCCCAGACCGCGAGCCGAGCGACCTGGATTTCATCTCGGAGCCCGAAGCCGCCGCCATCGCAACCTTTGCGGATTTCCAGGGCGGATTCGCCGCCAGGGTACAGGTAAGGCTGCAGGCAACTGTTGGCCATTTGACGGCTAACGGCTACCGTAGGAAGGAGATACAGTCACAGTTGTGGACGCAGGAGGCGGTACGGTGGTACGGACTATCCCTGATTCTCGTGAAGACCGGCGCTCAACTCACATCACCCAGGATCTCATTAGTTACCGCGTAACAGAGGCCAACCCGCGTTTGACCATTAACGAGGCGGTGGAGGGCACGGGTACGCCGTAGTCGCAACCTCACGTGAATTAGTCCGCTGACAAATTCAGGGGCGTTGTGCGGCGCCATCTTCCTCGACCAAGAGTTCCTGGTGCTGATGCGGGATTTCATCAACAACCTCGAACCCGAGCTGCCGGACGTCTGGGATTCGATCCCCCACGAAGAAGTCAGAGCGATGACGGACCAGTTCTGGGAGCACGGAATCAAGCACCAGTTCGACGGGAGCGAGCCCGAAAACAAGGAGTGGAGAGTGCAGATGCCTCCGACATGTGCTCAGATGACCGGCAAGGTTGGCATAAACATACCCACGTGCGTTCCCTGCCTCGGCGGCCCAAACACCGAAAGAAAGACGTCTGGCTAATCCATGACGGCACAGGAGCTTGATCAGGAGCATTTTCGACGACGTTGTCTCCAAGGTCCTAGGGCTCGTCGACCAGCAGATAGACAAGCTTAAGAGGCATCCGGAACACGGCGCAGCGCCCGATGTGAGTCGCCCCGCCCGAGATTGTCGCCGAAGCCGCTGATGAACCCCGCAGTTTGTCGTACTCGTGGGAGGTTTCGGCGGAAATAAGTATTTGCGTGAATGCTTGAGAGCGAAGCTTGACGGCATCAGCGAGGTCGTGCAGCCTCCCGACCCGGGCCCGTAAGTCACCAAATCACAACGCCACTTTACCAAGGTAGATCCCAGTTGCTCATCATGTCCACAAAGATGGACGGCCATTTGCAGAGGAGCAGTCATGCGTGGCACGCAAGACGCCGGCATCCGAGTTGCATCCCGAATCAGCCGGGCCAGCTACGGATTGTGTTACAACGTGCGCTGGCGGGACGGACAGGGATACCGCCCGGCCGACAGGGCCATCTGTCCCATCAGGGGCATAGAAATTGCCAAGAATCAAGTCGACTGGATCCTGCGAAGGGTATGCTTTCGCCTCCGGCCGCCTCCCCCAGACGCACTAACCGCATCCAGGGGGAGGACTCTTCGGAAAAGGGCCCCACGAGACTGACCCGCTTCGAATTCCTTCTCGATGATGACCCCGGGAACTACCCCACGATTACCAGCCAAATTTCCACATCCGAGGCGATAACGCCTCCGAGCAGGGCAGACTCGACGGTGTACCAGCTGTGCAACATCGAGTTCATCTCGCCTGTCCCCTTTGAGAGCCTCAGGACCGAGCGCAGCCCGGAAGGCAGGATCGTACGGTACATGAGCTACGTGCTGTTGGTTACGTGCGAGGGGGCTTCCCTGAACATTGACGTCGAAGCCTTCGGTCAGAAGTTATCGACCATGAGCCTGTCCATCACCTTTAACAGGGCGGCCCCCGCAAGCACTCTCGGGAGGAGAGAGAGCGTGCGCGAAAGAGAGGCTCAGCCGCCCCTCCGGCGCGATCGCGATCCGCCTCCCCGTCGCGGCAGCGATTCGCCGCCCCGGGCGATACGGAGACCGAGCACATCGGGCGCATCTGCTCGGCAGCCGGCGCCACCGGACGAGGGTAATCCGGCCCGGCGGCCTAGCAGGTCCCACGGTCCGTCGTCTACGCCCGAAAGTCGTCCTCGGGAGCCGGTGGCTCCGAGGACGCCGGGCGTAGGCCTCCTGGATATGCTTAGGCGGGTGTCCACGCGGCCGAATTCCTCCGGAACGCGGCGGCGCGGCAGCGGCGGCAGGGAGGCAAACAGCGGCAATGGCGGACGGAGAAGAGACTCGCTCAGCAGATCTCTCGTTGGGCTGGCCTCCTCGACACTGTATGATCTCCCTGAAACCAACGTACCACCGCCCGAAGCAGAGGAGCGGACGCGACCTCAACATGGACGGCGTAACCCTGAACCACAGGATCCGTGGCGACGGAGAAGGGGACAGGAGTCGCGGCGGGCGTCTCTGTCACCCCCCTCGGAGCGCGGCGATGACTGAGCCGGCAGCGGAACCGGCCTCTGCCGCCTCCTATCGGTTCTGACGAGAAAACCTAAGAGTGATTAGATGGCAGCCTTGGACGACCATCCTTTGAGAGCTTGCGGACACACCTCGGGCGGCTAGTCTTTGGACGATAGGCTGCCTACGTACCCACCTACCTACCTTACCTAACTTGGTGCTTACCTAGTAGGAGGGTAGATACGTATTCCAGCCTTGGTCCTATTGTTTATCACGTACACACTGACACGATCTCTTTGTTTGGCCAGACTCTTTGGCGTGACCAATCGATGTATCCCTCCAATCGCCGGATCTTTCGCCCGGCCCAGTTCTCACAGTTTCGACAGAGTACTGGCATGACATTCACGACGCCCAGCCTGGCAGATTTGGTCGGATAGGCCTTGCTGCCCCCTCATGCGGTGCCGGAATTTGTGGTTTGCAAAACAGACGAATCCCCCCCGGCCACGGGTGAGAAAGGTTGCCATAAGTTGCATCCATGACAGTTCTGACGGATATACGAACCATCTGCTTGACGTACGAGGGTGACGGCGCCAAGGTGGGCGGATTCGCGTATATTGAGACGGACGTGGAACTCGGCCCGCTTTCTCGACACTCGGCTCTTCTAGAGACCTGTCTTCGTCGTAGGTACAGACAGTGGAAAGGGGCGGGTCTAGGAGCCAAGCACTGGACGCCGGCCAGGATCCAGCGGAGGATCTAGAGCCACTCATGGAAACGTTCCGTGATGTTCGTGCGGGGGTATCTCGGCTTAGCCGGAGCCATTTTAAGCTCGCCTGACTTGGCGAGCCTGGGGGCCGGCCGCGGGGGCACGGGGCCGAGCCGGGTGAACCGGGGTGAGCCGGAGGTTTCGCAAGGTGAGCCAGGTTAAGCGCGCCACTTGCTCACCCTCCTCCCGACTCCAAACATGACTTTGAGCCGGCGGCAACATGGTTCATCGCACGACAGACCCAGTGAGGCGGATCGCCCCTCCGGCGAATATAGCAAAAGCTGGGGGTATGGACGCCAATTACATCCTGGGCAATCAGCAACAATTAAGCTATTCCTAATCCGAGCTCCGAACTCCACGTTCTGTGGGCGAAACTAGAGGGAATTAGTAGGTTCCCGAGACTATTTCAACACCGGACCCGGCTACTCGATCGTACGCTTGCTCTTCCCTCGGCCAGACTCATTCATCGTATTTTGTTTTCACCTCGTCAGCATGTTGTGGCCCATCCAATTCCTGTTTGTGGCGGCTCTGGTCGAGGCCGTACCGCTGCTTGCGGCGGAGCAGAAATGCACCTCCGAGTCCGTGGTAAAGCGGCCGGCATGGTATGATTCCGTGCGACGGCTCAAAGATCGCTTTCTTGGACACTAATGCGGAGGGGTACCTAGGCATGAATTGAAGGACGCGGACAAGAAGGCGTACCTTACTGCAGAGAAATGCGTCATGACATCCCCGGCCAGGCTCGGGAAGTTTCCGGGGGCAAAGACGAGATGGGACGAGCTCGCCGGCCTTCACCAGGTGCACGCCTTGACAATCCACAGTACCGGGAATTTCTTGCCGTATCATCGGTACTTCCTCAAGGTCCACGAGGCCCTGCTGAATGAATGTGGCTACAAAGGGGCGATTCCGTGAGTCTTCGTGGTGACCATCCCGCGCGCTCGGCACTGTGCGGAAGAAGGAAATCCGTGGTCGGGGCTGATGTGAAACATAGGTGGTGGGACGAAACGATAGACGCAGGCAAGTTCACGACGTCCAAGATCTTCGACGCCGCCCTCGGATTCGGGGGGAGTGGCAAGGGCACCAGCGCCTGCGTACCCGACGGGCTCTTCGCCAACGTCACCGTGATGATCGGCCCCGGCTTCAAATCCCAGGCCCGCTGTATCAACCGCCGCGTCTCGAACCCGATGAGCCAGTACTCTTCCAAGTCTGTGGTCGACGCGGCACTGAAGGCCACCAACTACATCGCGGCATACACGGCCATATCCGCGGGCCCTCACACGATGGGGCATGGCGCCTTGATGATGATGGTGAGTGGACGAGCACCGACGAAGGTGATGAACGAGAAACCCGTCTGACCGGGGATCATAGGACGGCGATTCGATCACCTCGAGCGGGGACCCCGTCTTCCTTCTTCATCACGGCTTCATCGATAAACTGTGGTGGGAATGGCAGAAGGCGGATCCCAAGCGCCTCACTGAGATCGCCGGGCCGAATGCACAAGACCCCAAGATCGGCTTCGACGAATTTGCCGGCACCATGGAGCAAGAGGCCGTCATGTTCGGCTGGGGCCACCCGGGGCCTGAGATCTTGGCCATCACGCCGGATCCCCAGGCCGGCGACGGGGGACCCAACATTACCATGAACCACGTGCTCTCGTCGCTGGGCCTCATTCCCGACGCGACTGTCAGAGACGTCATGGACACGAAGAGTGGCTATCTATGTTACGAATATTAGGACTCAACGAGGCACCGTGGAAGTGCGATCATGTGGCAGACCGAATGAGATATCGAAGGGAGCTCTTCTGTAGCAGCTTCGAGTCCCCAAGTCTCCTCTCCTCGGCTTCCTCCTGTACGTAGCACCGTGAAATCATTGCTTCATAACAAACACCTCCAGTCCCGGTCTGGGCGTAGATGTTCACTGTCATGCTTATTGCGTCGCTCCGTCTTGGGGCCCCTCGCCCAGGAGAAGGCCACTACCGTGATATTCAGTTATCCCATCGGTACCCAATCCAGGCTCCAGCGATGCAAGCCAGCGCCAGTTTGACGCGGGTTAGGGCTGTGTGGCTGTGCACGACACCCCTGCCGTCAGCCACCCCCTGATTTGCTGCCCAAACAATGGATGAGGCCCACCGCTGAGGCAACATCCCTCTCTTCATGCCACCGATTAGGATGAACGTCAACTGCATCTCCAGACAAGCATTACACGCGTATTACTAACAGAAAACTGTAGTCCCGGCTCAGTTCCGCCCAACCACTGCCGAGCAGCTACTCTCGCGGGCGATCTGTCGCCGTCGCGGGCAGACGCCCGGCTGTTCCTCGCGGACCCCATTCGTCTCGCCACGGCCGCGCTCGCCGCCCCGCAACATGAGGCTGATCAACGCCAGAACCTTGGAGATGGAGGAGTTCTTTGGCCGCAGCGTCCCCCAGTACGCCATCCTCTCCCACACGTGGGGCGCGGAGGAGGTCTCGTACCAGGAGTGGGAAACGCGCGACCTCATCCGACACAAGTCGGGCTATTCCAAGATCGTAGGGGCGTGCGAGATGGCGCTCCGTCGAGGGTTGGGCTTTGTCTGGGTGGACACCAACTGCATCGACAAGAAGAGCAGCGCCGAGCTGTCCGAGGCCATCAACTCCATGTTCGAGTGGTACATGAACTCGGCCGTGTGCCTCGTGTACCTCTCCGACGTCGACGGGGCGTCGTCGGGGCAGGAACAAATGTCTCAGTTCCGACGCAGCCGGTGGTTCACACGCGGCTGGACGCTCCAGGAGCTCCTGGCGCCGTCTACCTTGCAGTTTTACGACAGCGGCTGGGGCCTTTTCGCGGGCGGCGCGGACCGGCAGGACCTCGGGCCCGTCATCTCGGACGTCACAGGGATCAAACTGCAGCATCTGATAGACCCGGTCAACACCATGCACTCGGCTTCGGTGGCCGAGCGCATGTCGTGGATGGCCACGCGCACGACGACGCGCGTCGAGGACGCGGCCTACTGCATGCTCGGCATCTTCGACATCAACATGCCGCTCCTCTACGGGGCAGGCACGCGGTCA
>Ga0247771_1000361_pt1 | contig 14935 bp, 16 predicted proteins | sample UWRJL197509C6_FD_179948 | JGI IMG/M metagenome (GOLD analysis project Ga0247771, IMG submission 179948) | Plant litter microbial communities from Arlington Agricultural Research Station in Wisconsin, United States - UWRJ-L197-509C-6 | ecosystem: Environmental > Terrestrial > Plant litter >...
CGCGGTCCCAGTTGGCCGTGGAGAACTCGCCGGTCCGGTCCCGCTCGACGTGGTCCTTGCTCAGCACCGGCCCGAGGTCGACCACGGCCGCGCGCAGCGCCCGCTGCTCCTCGTCCCAGTCGATCACCGCGATCCCCTCCCGTCAGTACTCGGAGAACTCTTCGGAGTCCAGGCTGTGCCGCTCGTCGCCGTTCAACGGGGGGTTGAAGACGCTGATGAGCTCCAGGTCCTGGTCCGGGCCCGCGATCAGGTAGTGGGCGTCGTGCTGGTCGAGCGCGTAGAGCACGCCCGGCTCGATCCGGTGCACCACGCCGTCCATCGTCACGACCTCGCCGAAGCCGCGGACGCAGTAGCAGGACTCCAGGTGCCGCCGGTACTGCAACGGGGACTTGGTGCCCGCCCGCACGACGGTGTGGGCGACGGTGAACCCCATGCCGTGCTTCTTCAGCAGGAACCGGTAGCTCAACCCGTTGCCCCAGTCCACGCAGGGCACCTCCGACTTGCTCAGGACGATCATGCTCGACCCCCCACCGGGTGAACCGAGGCGACGAACTCGTCGATCGAGTTCACCGAGCGGAAATCGGCAGGGGAAAGGTCGATCTCGTCGACCGGGATGTCGTACCGCTCACCGACCCACGCGATCAGCCGCAACAGGCCGAGGCTGTTCACCACGCCGTTCTCCAGGAGGTCGTAGTCGTTGTCGAGTTCCTCGGCGCTGATGTCGCTGACGAACTCGGAAATCACGAATTGTTTGATCTCAGTCGATCGTGGCACTCAGACGCACCCCTTTCGTCAGCTGTTTCCGGTCGACCTTCCCGGTCGAGGTACGGGGGAATTCCTCATCGGTGATGTCCAGACCCGAGGGAACGGCCGTTCGCGGCAGGTTCACGGCGCAGTGCCGCCGCAGCCCGAGGCTGTTGAGCGCCTCGCCCGGCGCGCGCCGCACGATCGCGTGCAGCCGGTGGCCCGCGGTGTCGTCGGGCACCGCCAGCACCACCGCGTCGGCCACGCCGGGGTGGTCGAGCATCACCCGCTCGACCTCCTGGAGGTTGGTCCGCACGCCGCGCACCTTGACCTGGAAGTCGGTGCGGCCGACGAGGTGGAACAGCCCGTCGGCGTCGCGCCGCACCCGGTCGCCGGACCGGAAGAACCCCTCGGACCAGGCCTTTTCGGTCAGGGTCTGGTCGAGGTACCGGCCCGCCTGGAACGGCGTGGACACCAGCAGTTCGCCCGTGCCCTCGCCGACCACGGTTTTGCCGTCTTCGTCGACCACGACCGCGTGGACACCGGGGATCGGCCGCCCGATCGGCACCGGCCCATCCGCCGCAGGGTCGATCACGTGGACGAAGCTGTCGTTGGTCTCGGTGCAGCCGTAGACGTTGTGCAGCCGGGCGTTCGGGAACACCTCCGGCAGCTCCCGGAGCAGCGCGGTCGGCGTCGCGTCACCCGTGCAGACCAGTTCCCGCACGTGCGGGAACGTCGTGCCCTCGGCGCGCGCCGCGTCCAGCAGGAGCCGGTAGAACATCGGCACGCCCTGCACGACCTCGACGTCCGCGCCGGCGAACGTCCGCAGCAGGTAGCGGCCGTCCAGTGCCCGCTCGGGGTCGACCAGCACGACCAGGCCGCCGCGCGCGAGCGTCGTCCACACGTCCAGCAGGCACAGGTCGAAGTTCAGCGGCGCGTAGTTGAACACCACCGTCCCCGGCCCGATGCCGAAGTGCTCGGCGGCCCAGCCGGTGAACGCGTCGACGGCGGCACGGGGGAGCGGCACGACCTTCGGCACCCCCGTGGACCCGGACGTGGCCAGCATGAACCCGACGCCCTGGAGGTCCACGGGGTTCGCGGCCACCACCTCGACCAGCAGGTCCTCGGTGTGCAGCACGTTCGCGCACCCCGCGACGCGGAACAGTTCGGCGCGCGCGTCCGCGCCGAGATCGGGCGACGGCAGCAGGAACGGCCGCCCGGCCCGCAGGCACGCGAGCACCACGGCGATCGTCCCCGGCGACTTCTTCCCGAGCAGCCCGACCGGCCCGTCGCCCGGCAGGTCCACCACGGTCGAGAACGCCGCGTCCGCCATCGCGGCCAACTTCGGATAACCGATGTCGACGTCATTCCAGCGCAACGCGGGCCCGGTGCGGGCGAGCGGATATACCGATGATGGTGTCAAGGTCGATTCCCCAGCCTTGCGGCACGCGTTCGAAGCCTTTTCGGCGTGCTTCGAGCGCGGGCGAGCGAATAACGACGTGAGCGTGGGAAGGCTGCGTGAAATCAAATCCCCCAGAGACCTGACTTCAATGGCCGTAGTCCAATCGAAATAATTGAACCGTTGCGAGGCTAACTACGATTTCTCGGGGGCACATACCGCCGATCAGGTGACGCCCGCGCCGTGGGATCACTTGCGCGCGGGTGTCCATTCACCCCCTTGATGTCCGACTACTCCCACCGGCCGCCACGGCCACCGATCGCAGGTCCGTTCGGCGGGTGTGGCAGCGTGGAAGCCGTGAACCTGCCTATGTCGGCGACCCTGGTGCGGACTGCCGAACTGCTAGCCGACCAGTGGTGGACGACGGTGCTCGAAGGCCTCACCCAGGGCGCCGTCTACGCCCTGCTGGCCATCGCCTGCACCCGCCGCGACCGTGTCCTGGACACCGTCCCCCTGGCCGCGTTCACCCTCGGCTTGTTCACCGCGTACACCACCTACGCGGCCCTCGGCTACCGCCCCGGCCCCACCCTGGCGTTCGGCGTTCCGACGGCCTTCGCCCTGCTGACGGCCTTGGTCGTGACCATCGCCGTAACGACAGCCACCACCACGATCCGCGGCCACTTCCTGGTGGGCCTGGGCGTTTTCGTTCTGGTGGAAGCAGCCACCTGGCTGCTCCGAGGCGACACCGCGGAACCCCCACTCCGCCTCTTCCGCCCCCACGAACTGTTCCCGGGCTTCGACACCGTCCAACTGACCGTGCTGGCAGCGACAGCGGCAGCCCTGACGCTCACCCTCCGTCAACGCATTCGCCCGTTCGTGGCATCCGGGGTGCTCACCGGCTTGGCGGCGTTCCTGTACCTCCTGAAGGTCCCCGGCGCGGCCTGGTACCTGACAGCAGTACTCGTCGGCATCTACGCCGTGACTGCGGTCCTGCTCGCCCGCACCCCAACCGGCATGATCACCACGGCCCTGGCACTGGGCCTCATCCAGGTCGTCTTCGAAACCTTCGTGGGCGCCCGCTGGTGGCTCCCGTTCTCCCTGGGACTCTTGGCCCTGGCAGCCGCCTTCCGCTTTCTGCGGACCCGTTTCACCGCACGCCGTACCGCCGTCGCGGTCGCCTAGTCCGCCCCTGGAACCGGCGGAATCCTGGATCGTTCTCGCACTCGATTCCGCGATCCGGCACCACGTTCGCACCGACCGCGAGCCTTGACGCCAGGGCGTGGCGCAGGTGCTTGTCTTCCTGGCTTCGGCTCGCGACGAGGATTCCGCCACCCTCGGCGACGACCCGTGGCAAGACCCCGAAATCGCCCGCGGTTCCTCGGTCACCTCCCCGCGGACGACCACATCCGCGCCCCAGACAACCAACGCATCCGCGACCGCAGACTCTGCCTGCTCGCAGTTTTGGCCTCTACGGCTGCGCCATCGAGACCACAGCCCTCCCCGCCGTGATCGCCGACCACCTCGGCATAAAGTCGCTCACGACCGACTGCGCACAGGTGGTCACCGACGTCTCGGGCGCCGGGGCAGACCACCATCCGCGCACCCCTGGCCAAGGTCCCCTTCGCTCAACCCCCACCACAGCCCCGCTGGACCTACGACGGAGTTTCCCCCGGCGGCCGCTCGCGCAGGACGCACGTCAACCGGGCCGTGCACACGGCCTTCCCGGCCTCATCCGTCACCGCGATCTGGAACGTCGCCGTGCTCCGCCCCACGTGCAACGGCGTGCACACCCCGGTGACCAACCCCTCCCGCGCCGCCCGGTGGTGCGTGCACGACAGTTCGAGCCCCAACGCCACCCGATCGGGTGCCGCGTGCATCGCCGCAGCTACCGAGCCCAGCGTCTCCGCCAGCGACGCCGTCGCGCCCCCGTGCAGCAGCCCGTACGGCTGACGATTCCCGGCCACGGGCATCGTCCCGACGAGCCTGTTCGCGTCCCATTGGGTGATTTCGATGCCCAGTTTCGTGGTCAGCTGCTCCGCCGCCAGGTCCATGTTCAGGCCTGGGAGCTGGTCGGGTGTGGGTGGGACGGCGGCGGTCACCGGCTACCTCCGGTCGGTGCGGAACTGTCGGTGCACCACCCTAGACTCGGCCCGTGAGCACTTCCGACGCACCGCGCCTGCTGCTGATCGACGGCCACTCGATGGCGTACCGGGCTTTCTTCGCGCTGCCCAAGGAGAACTTCTCCACGAACACCGGGCAGACGACGAACGCCGTGTACGGGTTCACCTCGATGCTCATCAACCTGCTGCGCGACGAGGCGCCCACGCACGTGGCGGTGATGTTCGACGTCTCGCGCAAGACGTTCCGGTCCGAGGCGTTCGCCGACTACAAGGCGAACCGCAGCAAGTCGCCGGACGAGTTCAAGGGGCAGGTCAGCCTGATCCAGGACGTACTGGCGACGCTGTCGATCCCGACCATGGCGAAGGACAACTTCGAGGCCGACGACCTGATCGCCACGCTCACGACACAGGCGGTCGCGGACGGCTTCAAGGTCGCGATCTGCACCGGCGACCGGGACGCGTTGCAGCTGGTCAACGACTCGGTGACCGTGCTCTACCCGGTCAAGGGCGTGTCCGAGATGGCCCGGTTCACGCCCGAACTCGTCCTCGAGAAGTACGGCGTCACGCCGGAGCAGTACCCGGACTTCGCGGCGCTGCGCGGCGACCCCTCGGACAACCTGCCGAAGATCCCCGGCGTCGGCGAGAAGACGATCACCAAGTGGATCCAGCAGTTCGGGTCGCTCGGCGGGCTGATCGACCGGGTCGACGAGGTCAAGGGCAAGGCCGGTGAGGCGCTGCGGGAGAACATCACCAACGTCCTCCTCAACCGCCACCTGACCGAGCTGGTCCGCGACGTCGAGCTGCCGCTCGGGCCGCAGGACCTGGAGAAGAAGGCGTGGGACCGCGAGGCGGTGCACCGCCTGTTCGACGAGCTGGAGTTCCGCGTGCTGCGGGACCGGCTGTTCGCCACCCTGCCGTCCGAGGAGCCGGAGGCCGAGGAGGGCTTCGAGGTCAACGGCGGCGCGGTGCCCGCCGGGCTGCTCGGCGGCTGGCTGGACGAGTACGCGCGCGGCGCGCGGGTCGGGGTCGCGTTCCGCGAGAAGGGCGGCGACCTGGAGGGCATCGCGTTCGCGACGGCCACCGGTGACGGCGGGTACGTCGAGGTCGCGCAGCTCGACGAGTCGGACGAGAAGGCGCTGGCCGCGTGGCTGGCGGACGAGTCCGTGCCCAAGGCGGGCCACGACCTGAAGCTGCCGCTGCGCGCGCTGCGGGCCCGCGGCTGGACGCTCAAGGGCCTGACCAGCGACACCGGCCTCGCCGCGTACCTCGTGCGGCCCGGTCAGCGGTCGTTCGCGCTGGACGACCTGGCGATCCGCTACCTGCACCGGGAGCTGCGCGCCGAGGAGTCGTCGGACGGGCAGCTGTCGCTGCTGGTCGACGAGGAGGAAGAGCTCCAGAAGACCGCCACCGGCACGATCCTGCGGGCCCGCGCGGTGGCCGAGCTGGCCGACGCGCTGGACGAGCAGCTCGTCGGCATCGGCGGCACGCGGCTGCTGGCCGAGCTGGAGCTGCCGCTGATGGCCGTGCTGGACGAGGTGGAGGCCACCGGCATCGCGATCGACTCGCCGCACCTGGCCGAGCTGGAGGCGCACTTCGCCGCGGGCGTGAAGCAGGCGGCGCAGGACGCGTACGCGGTGATCGGCAAGGAGATCAACCTCGGCTCGCCGAAGCAGCTCCAGGTCGTGCTGTTCGACGAGCTGGACATGCCCAAGACGAAGAAGACGAAGACCGGGTACACGACGGACGCCGAGGCGCTGCAGGACCTGCTGGAGAAGACGCAGCACCCGTTCCTCCAGCACCTGTTGGCGCACCGGGACGTCACGCGGTTGAAGTCCACTGTGGACGGCCTGCTGAAGTCCGTCGCGGACGACGGCCGGATCCACACGACGTTCCACCAGACGATCGCCGCGACCGGACGGCTGTCCTCGACGGACCCGAACCTGCAGAACATCCCGATCCGCACGGACGAGGGCCGCCGGATCCGCGAGGCGTTCGTCGTCGGCGAGGGGTACGCCGAGCTGATGACGGCGGACTACAGCCAGATCGAGATGCGGATCATGGCGCACCTGTCGAAGGACGCCGGGCTGATCGAGGCGTTCAACAGCGGCGAGGACCTGCACACGTACGTGGCGTCGCAGGCGTTCTCGGTGCCGACGAGCGAGGTCAGCGGCGAGATGCGCCGCCGGGTCAAGGCCATGTCGTACGGCCTCGCGTACGGGCTGTCGGTGTACGGCCTGGCGCAGCAGCTGCGGATCCCGGCCGAGGAGGCCAAGGAGCAGATGGAGGCGTACTTCTCCCGCTTCGGCGGCGTGCGGGACTACCTCCAGCAGATCGTCGTGCAGGCGTCGAAGGACGGCTACACCGAGACGATCCTCGGGCGTAGGCGCTACCTGCCGGACCTCAACAGCGACAACCGGCAGCGCCGCGAGATGGCCGAGCGGATGGCGCTCAACGCCCCCATCCAGGGCTCGGCCGCGGACATCATCAAGGTCGCCATGCTGGGCGTGCACCAGGCGTTGCGGGACGCGGGCCTGCGGACCCGGATGCTGCTCCAGGTCCACGACGAACTGGTGCTGGAGGTCGCCGAGGGCGAGCGCGAGGCCGTCGAGGCCCTGGTGCGCGAGCACATGGGCAACGCCTACCGCCTGTCCGTGCCGCTGGAGGTGTCGGTCGGCGTCGGCCGGTCGTGGGACGACGCGGCGCACTAGCACCATGTGAGACGGCGGTGGCGCAGTTGCGACGTGTCGCGGTCGCGCCACCGCTCGGGTAGTGACGCGGGTCGGGGCCGTCAGCAGGCTGTCCGGCATGGACCGCAACTCTTGGAAGCTCGCGACTCTCGCGGTGGCCGTGGGTGTCGCGTTGGGGACCGCCGTGCCCGCCTCGGCGGGTCAGGTCGAGGTCGAGTCGTCCCGCCAGTGGCTGTCGATGGGGCCGAACGCGGGCGGCGGCGACCTCGCCTTCACGAAGGCGATGCCGTCGCGGATGTACGTGCTGACCGTCACCGGTCGCAACGTGTACCGGACCGACGACCGCGGCAGGACGTGGCGCGCGCCGGTCGGGCTGGACCTGCCCGCCGCCTCGGGACGCCAGATCGCCGCCGACCCGCGGGACGCGAGCCTGGTCTACGTCGCCTCGGCCCCTCAGGGCGGCGACCGGGGCTGGGTGCTGCGCAGCCGGGACGCCGGGCGGACGTTCCAGAAGGTGTTCGACACCCCCGCCGGGTTCACCAGCCTGGTCGTGTCGCGCACCGGCCAGTCGGTGTTCGCCGCGGGCGACGAGGGCGTCTACCTCAGCACGGACCACGGGTCGCACTGGAAGCTGCTCGCAGGCTCGCCCACGGGCGTGCGGCAGCTCGCGCTGGCCGACAGCGACCTCTACCTCGGCACCGGCTCCGGCGTCCACCTGATCGAGAACGCCACGAGCAAGCCCGCCAAGGCCAAGAAGCTGCCCGTCGACCTCGCCGTGGACACGCTCGCGGCCGGTGACCGGGTCGTGGTGGCCGCGGGCATCTTCAGCGGCGCGGTCCTGTCGACCGACCACGGGCGCACGTGGCGCGCGGCCTCCGGGCCGTGGAAGTCGGGCGACGCGGTGCCGTACGTCGGCGTCGGGCCCGCGGGCGACGTGCAGGTGCAGACGATCGAGGGCTCGCAGGACGGCAGCGGCGCGAAGAACCTGTGGATCAGCCGCGACCTCGGGCGGAACTGGAAGTCCACGCCCGCGACCGAGAAGGTCGACGTCTACACCGAGGTCGGCAGCTTCCCGGACCGGCCGGACGTGCAGGTCGTCGCCGCGTCGGCGGGCATTTTCACCACGCGCGACTCGGTCGACTTCCAGCGCATCGGCGTCCCGGACACGGCCGTGAACGCACTGGCCGTCGCCGGGTCCGCGCTCCTCGCGGGCACGCCGTCGGGCAGCTACCGGTCCACCGCGCCGCTGAAGCGCGACCTCGGGCCCGGCTACCAGGACTGGGGCTGGACCGGCAAGATCCCGCACACCATCGGCAACTCCGTCGGCGCGCTGGAAACCCTGCCCGGCAAGGGATCCGACGTGCTGCGGGCGCGCAACACCTACTGCCCCGGCGACTGCTTCGCCGTGGAGCGCTCGACCGACGGCGGCACGACGTGGGAGGGGCTGGCCGCGCTGCCGGGCAACTCGCACTCGCTCGTCGTCGACCCGAAGGACAAGGCCAGGGTCTACACCGGCGCCTACCTCGCCCCCGCGCTGTTCGCCAGCACGGACGGCGGCGCGAGCTTCACGCCGCTGCACGACCAGGAGCTGTCCGGCGTGAACGGGCTCGCCGTCGACCCGACCCGGCCCGCGGGGTCGGTGTGGATCGCGGACGTCAGCGGCCTGTACCTGAGCACCGGCCCGGACCTGCCGCTGGCGAAGGCGTTCGACGGCCGGGTCGAGGCGGTCGCGGTCGACCCGCGGAACTCCTCGCACGTGGTCGCCGTGGGCGACGGGGTGCTCAAGGTCAGCTTCGACGCGGGCAAGTCGTTCACCGACGCCACCCGGCCCGCGGACCTGTTCTACACCTCGGTCGTCTTCTCCCGCGACGGCACGCTGTTCGCGGGCACCCGCGACTTCATGGTGCCCGGCCAGGGGGTGCTGACCAGCACGGACGGCGGCAAGCGCTGGAAGGTCCTGCCCGACCAGCCCGCCGACCACGAGGTGCGCGCGGTGCTGGTGTCCCCGGACGGCAAGTGGCTGTTCGCGGGCACGATGGCCAGCGGCGTCCACCGGCTCGCCCTGCGCTGAGCCGCCGGGTGACGGGCTCGGGCTGGTGATCCTTGCAGGGAGTCACCAGCCCGAGTCGTCCAGCCAGCCGAGCTCGTTGACCCTCCAGGCCAGGTGCATGCGGCTCTGGGCGTTGGCCCGCCGCATCAGGTCCTGCACCCGGCGTTGCAGCGTTCGCCCGCTGACCCCGAGCTGCGTGGCGATCGACTTGTCGCTGATCCCGGCGAGCAGCAGCGACAGCAGCTGCCGCTCGTCCGGGGTCAGCGGCACGTCGGACCCGCCGTCCAGGCGCAGCGGGATCGCCCGCTCCCAGTAGCTCTCGAACAGCGCGATCAACGCGCTGAGCAGGCTGCTCTCCATCACCAGCGCCGCGGTCGGCTCACCCGTGGCGTCGTCGGTGACCAGCGGGCACAACGCGATCGAGCGGTCGGCGATGGCGAGCCGGACCGGCAACGTGGGCAGCGACCGGCCGACGAGCCCGGCGCGGACCGACGCCATGACCTCGGCCAGCTCGCCGGGCTCCTCCAGCAGCGCGGTCTCGAACACGGCCTGGTAGCGCACGCCCCGTGCCAGCGCCTTCGCCTCCTCGTCGTTCTCCGGCGAGGCCATCGCGATCGGGGCTTTGCGGCAGAACCAGAGCATCTCCTCGCGGGCGTCGCGCTGGAGGCTCAGCAGCTGGTGCCGGATCGCCTCCGCGCCGGTCACCACGTCGACCAGCCGCGCCGAGTCGCGGCGGCGCGCGCCGCCCCGGTACTCGTCGGCGAGCTGCGCCACGGCCGCCCGCGCCTGCTCCAGCTCGGCCTGCCCCTTCACCAGCATGGGGCCGAGCAGCACGTCCGGCGGGGCCGCCGCGTACCGGTCGCCGGTGCGCGTCACGAGACCCTTGGCCAGCAGCACCTTCAACGCCGCCGTCACCTCGCCGCGCCGCGCGCCCAGGTTGTCCGCGATCTCGTCGGCGTCACTGCGGTAGCCGCTGACCACGGCCCGGTAGATCCGTTCCTCGGCGGGACTCAGCCCGAGCGCTCCCAGCACGACCACTCCCACGGTCAGACCACTCCTTGCGGGGGAGAGGGTACTTTCGCCGCTGATGGATCGGGTTACCTCGGTGTAGCGCCGAGCCGCAGCGCGCGCAGACCGACCGGGACCGCCTCGCCGAGCAGGCCGACGCCGATCGAGAGCGTCAGCGGCCGCGCGTCCGCGTAGAGGCTCGCGGTGTACCCGACGGCCAGGTTCACCGCGAGCGACAGGCCCCAGTAGCCGAACGTCCGGGCGGTGTAGCGCTGGCGCAGGCCGCCGTCGGCGTGGAACAGGCGCACCGACGACCCGCGCAGCAGGCCCATCGCCAGCCCGACCAGTGAGCCGACCACCAGCCACAGCACGTCGACCGCGCCCAGGTGGACGTCCGTGAGGGCGTGGACGCCCAGTCCGATCAGCACGACCGGCGGCACCGCGAGGTCGCGGAGGTCCACCGGTTCCCCGATGGTCCGCCGGACGACGACGACCACCACCGCGACGGCGATCAGCAACCAGGTGATCATGCTTCCCCCTATGTGGCACGACTGTGCTAAATAAATTAGCATGGGTGTGCTAAAAAGAGGAGTGCCCAGGGTCGTCGATGCCGAGGTCCGCCGCCGCGCCGTCGTGGACGCGCTGTTCCGCGTGGTCCGCCGGGAGGGGGTCGAGCAGGCGTCGCTGCGCAACGTCGCCGACGAGGCCGGACTCGCGATCGGCTCGGTCCGGCACTACTTCGACAGCCACGACGAACTGCTGGTGTTCGCGCTCCAGGAGTTGGAGGACCGCGTCGAGGCCCGGTTGCGGTCGGGCTCCGAGCGGATCCTCGCCGCGGGCACGTCCTACGAGCGCGCGCCGCTGGTCGAGGCCCTGCTGGGCGAACTGCTGCCGCTCGACGCCGACCGCCACGACGAGTCCGTCATCTGGCTCGCGTTCGTCACCGCCGCCCGCACCCGGCCCACGCTCCGGCCGTCCGCGCTGCGGCTGCACCGGGGCGTGCGGATGATCGTCGGCCGGGTCCTCGACGGCGCCACCGCCTACGGCGCGCTTCCCGTCGGGCTGGACCTCGACGTGGAGACCGAGCGGCTCGCCGCCCTGCTCGACGGCCTCGCGGTCAACGCCGTGCTGCAACCGGACCTCACGACCCCCGCCGTGATGACGGCCGTGCTGCGCCGCCACCTCGACGACCTGCGAGGCTGACGGCGTGGAGATCGAGATCGTCCAGGGGGACATCACCGAGCAGCGCGTCGACGTCGTCGTCAACGCGGCCAACTCGTCGCTGCTCGGCGGCGGTGGGGTCGACGGCGCGATCCACCGGCGTGGCGGCCCGGAGATCCTGGCCGCGTGCCGGGCGTTGCGGGCCGGTCACCTCGGCCGCGGCCTCGAGGTCGGCGAGGCCGTCGCGACGACGGCGGGCCGCCTGCCCGCGAAGTGGGTCGTGCACACCGTCGGCCCGGTGTTCTCCGCCGAGGAGGACCGCTCCGCCCTGCTGACCGCGTGCCACCGCAACTCGCTGCTGGTCGCGGCCGAGTTGGGGGCGGAGACGGTGGCGTTCCCGGCGATCTCCACGGGCGTCTACCGCTGGCCCCTCGACTCGGCCGCGGAGATCGCGCTGGCCGCTGTGCGGGAACCGGTCGGCTCGGTGCGCGTGGTGCGCTTCGTCCTGTTCGACGCCGCCGCGCACCGCGCGTTCGCGGGCTAGCGGTTCGGCGCGGTCACGCGGACGTCGCGCGCGGTCAGTTCGACGCCGCACTCGGTGCACTCGACCTTCGCGTGGACGTCGCCGCCGCAGTCGTGGTGGTGCAGGTCGAACGACGGGCGGCCGTCCTCCGGCGGCATCCAGCGCGCGCCCCAGTCGCGCAGGGCCATCAGCACCGGGTAGAGGGCGTGGCCCTTCTCGGTGAGCCGGTACTCGTAGCGGGTGCGGGCGTCCTTGTACGCCACCCTTCTCAGCACGCCCTCGTCGACGAGTTCCGCCAGCCGTTCCGTCAGCACGCTGCGGGAGATGTCCATCTGCGACTGGAAGTCCTCGAACCGGCGGGTGCCCAGGAAGACCTGGCGCAGCAGCAGGAGGGTCCACCGCTCGCCCAGCAGGGCGGCGGAGCGCGAGATGGTGCACTGCGGGTCGGCCAGCTTCGCGTGTGCCATGTCTCCGAGGATACGCTTGCGTTCGGAAAGCAGACTCAGCTACGGTGGCGTTCTGAATCCGAACCCAACAAGGCGGCTGTCCCATGATCGGTCCACGCGTGCACGCGCTCGACCGCTGGAGCGCGCCCGCCGCGGTCGACGCGGTGTTCCACGGACTCTCCGACCACAGCCGCTACCTGCGGTTCCACGCCCCGATGCCCCGGCTCACCAAGACGTTCCGCGACCGGCTGACCGACCTCGACGGCGTCGACCACGCGGCCGTGGTCGCCGAAGTCGTGGGCGAGCCCATCGGCATCGCCCGGCTGGTCCGGACCGGTGAACGGCGGGCCGAGGCCGCAGTCGAGGTCGTCGACCGCTGGCACCGCCGCGGCGTCGGCCGGATGCTGCTCACCGAACTCGCGACGCTGGCCGGTGGGCTCGGCTACCTGGAGCTGCACGGCGACGTGCTGCCGGAGAACACCCCGATGGTGCGGCTCGTGCGCGGCGTCCTGCCCGGCGCGCGGACCACCAACGCCGACGGCGTCGTCCACTTCAGCATCCCGGTCGGCTGGGCGTTCGGCCTGCCCACCCACGAGGACCTGCTGGCTGAGATCACCCGAGCCGCGCGATAGCCCCCACGACCCGGTCCCAGAACCGGTCGACGTCCAGGCCCACGGCCACCTTCGCGTTGGGCGCGAGCCCGCGGTAGCCGTCCAGGTCGACCACGGTCGCGCCCAGCGTGTGCGTGCCGGTCAGCTCGACCTGCACGTGCGCGTCCACGCACTCCACCAGCGTCGGGTCGATCACCCGCGCGACCGCGACCGGGTCGTGCAGCGGGGGAGCGGCGAAGCCGAACATCGCCCGGTAGGTCTCGCCGAAGAACACCATCAGCTCCGCGCACGTCCGCCCGAGCGGCCCGAGGGCCTCCAGTCGCGCGACCACGTCGGGCGTCACCAGTGCCTGGTGCGTGACGTTGAGGCCGACCATCGTCACCGGCACGCCGCTGCCGAACACGATCGCCGCAGCCTCCGGGTCGACGTGGATGTTGGCCTCGGCGTACGGGGTGATGTTGCCGCGCCCGGTCGAGCCGCCCATCAGCACGATCTCGGTGATCCGCTCCGCGTCCTCGGGGTAGCGGGTGAGCAGCAGTGCGACGTTCGTCAGCGCGCCGGTCGCGATCACCGTGGCGGGCAGCAGCCGGTGCAGCAGCTCGACGGCGTGCTCGTCCACCACGGGCACGGTCGGCGGCCCGAACACCGGGCCGTCCAGACCGGAGTCGCCGTGGATGTCGTCGGCGATCCGCAACGGCCTGAGCAGCGGTTTCGCGCTGCCCGTCGCGATCGGCACGGTGATGCCCGCGGCCGTGCACACCCGGCGCGCGTTCAGCGTGACCTTCTCCAGCGTCTGGTTCGCCGCGACCGTCGTGACGCCCAGCAGGTCGAGCGCGGGATCGCCCGCCGCGAGCAGGATCGCGATCGCGTCGTCGTGCCCCGGATCGCAGTCGAGGACCACTGGAATTCCCATGCGGCCCAGTCTGGACGACCGGTTCTTGTCGGTGTCCGGAGGTAGCCTCTTGAGGTGCCGCTCCTCGGACCTTCGGACCCGTTGCCGCACCCGCCGCGCAGAGTGGTCGTGGCGGGCAGTTCGGGTGCGGGCAAGTCGACGCTGGCCAGGGGGATCGCCGCCGCGCTCCGGCTTTCGTACGTGGAGATGGACGCGCTGTACCACGGTCCACAGTGGACTCCGAGGCCGGAGTTCGCGGCGGACGTGCGGAAGTTCGTGCGCGGCGAGGCGTGGGCGACGGAGTACCAGTACAACCACGTGCGCCCGCTGCTGCTGGCGGCGGCGGACACGCTGGTGTGGCTCGACTTCCCCCGCCACCTGGTGATGCGGAGGCTGGTCGTGCGCACGGTCCGCCGCCGGATCACCCGCAGCCACCTGTGGAACGGCAACTACGAGCCGCCGCTGCACACCGTCTTCACCGACCGCGAGCACCTGTGGCGGTGGGCGTGGACGTCGTACGGGCGGACGCGGCACAAGATGACCACCGTGCTCGACGGGGAGCACGGCGCGCGGCTGGCGATCGTGCGGCTGCGCGGGCAGAAGGACGTGGACCGGTGGCGCGCGGGCCCGCTGCGCCACGCGGCTGGACTCGACGAGGAGTCGTTGCGATGACAGAGCGGATCGCGTTGGTGCTGGGCGGAACCGGGATGCTGGCCGGGTGCGCGTCGGCGTTGCTGGCCGACGGCTGGCGGGTCGTCCTGCCCAGCCGCAGACCCCGGTTCGGCATGGCCGCCCGAGCCGCACTCGCCCCGACCAACCACCGCACCACCACCACCACGGCGGAACCCCGCCCCCGCGAGATCGCCGCCGACTGGGCCCGCCCCACCGAACTGGCCGACCGGGTCCGCGCCGCCGTCGACGGCCCCGTGGACCTGCTCGTCGCCTGGGTCCACTCCACCTACCGCGACTCCGTGCTCCGCGCCGTCGCCCCCTTGCTGGCCCCGCACGCCCCCGTCGTGGAGGTCCACGACTCCGGCGCGGTCCACCGCGTCCACGGCCTCCCCGAGCCGGTCCTCGACGGCCACCCCACCCAACAGGTCGTGCTGGGCCACCTCAAACACGGCGCGGGCACCCGCTGGCTCTCCCACCGCGAAACCTCCGACGGCGTACTGGCGGCAGTACACCGCGCCCTGGAAGGCAAACCCCCGTCCACCCACCAGGTAGGCGACGTGGACACCTGGGGCTAACACCCACCCGGCTCACGGGCTCACCGACCCACCGACCCACCGACCCG
>Ga0247771_1000362_pt1 | contig 14930 bp, 11 predicted proteins | sample UWRJL197509C6_FD_179948 | JGI IMG/M metagenome (GOLD analysis project Ga0247771, IMG submission 179948) | Plant litter microbial communities from Arlington Agricultural Research Station in Wisconsin, United States - UWRJ-L197-509C-6 | ecosystem: Environmental > Terrestrial > Plant litter >...
ATCTGGGCCGTGAAGGACAAGCACCCGGACGTGCTGTTCCTGGCCGAGGCGTTCACCCGGCCCGCGCGGCTCTACGGGCTGGCGAAGCTCGGCTTCACCCAGTCCTACACCTACTTCACCTGGCGCACGAGCAAGCAGGAGCTGACCGAGTTCGGCGCCGAGCAGGTCGAGCACTGGGACGAGGCCAGGCCGAACCTGTTCGTCAACACCCCGGACATCCTCCACGAGTCGCTCCAGCACGGCGGTCCCGGCATGTTCGCGCTGCGCGCGGCGCTGGCCGCCACGATGGCGCCGACGTGGGGCGTGTACTCGGGGTACGAGCTGTTCGAGCACGAGGCCGTGAAGCCCGGCAGCGAGGAATACCTCGACTCCGAGAAGTACCAGTTGCGGCCACGCGACTACGCGGGCGCCCTGACCGAGGGCCGTTCGCTGGAACCCTGGCTGCGCAAGCTGAACGCGGCCCGCCGGGCACACCCGGCTTTGCAGCAGATGCGCACACTCAGGTTCCACCACATCGACAACGACGCCCTCATCGCCTACTCCAAACAGGATCCGGCAACCGGCGACACCGTCGTGACTGTGGTGAGCTTGGACCCGACGGACCCCCAGGCCGGAACGCTCTGGCTCGATCTCCCGTCGCTCGGTTTCGACTGGCACGAGCGGCTGATCGCGCACGACGAGGTCACCGGCGAGACGTGGGACTGGGGTCAGGCGAACTACGTCCGGCTGGAACCGTGGCGCGCGGTCGCCCACATCGTTGGGTTGCAGCGCCGGTTCTCCTGAACCCATCAGGAACTCGAGGACCCCCGCGTGCACCAGGTACGCAGGGGATGGTCGACGTACCCGCTGGAAGGTGGGACGAGGTGGAGATCATGCAGGAAGATTCCCGACCCGACGCAGCCCTGGGGCTGGAGGGTGTGCCGCACACCGGTGAGGCGATCACCGCTGACGGGCTGCTCGTGGAGCCCCAGGCCGAGGACTTCCAGCACGCGAAACAGGCGCCGCGCAACCCGGACTGGTTCAAGGGAGCGGTGTTCTACGAGGTGCTGGTCCGGGCGTTCACCGACTCCAACGGTGACGGCACCGGGGACCTGCGTGGTCTGGCCAGCAGACTGGACTACCTGGAGTGGCTGGGCATCGACTGCCTGTGGCTGCCGCCGTTCTACGCCTCCCCGTTGCGCGACGGGGGTTACGACATCAGCGACTTCCGGGCGGTGCTGCCGGAGTTCGGCAACATCGAGGACTTCGTCTACCTGCTCGACGAGGCCCACCGCCGCGGCATCCGGGTGATCACCGACCTGGTCCTCAACCACACCTCCGACGCGCACCCGTGGTTCCAGCAGTCGCGCATGGACCCGGACGGCCCGTACGGCGACTACTACGTGTGGAGCGACGACGACTCGCGCTACTCCGACGCGCGGATCATCTTCGTCGACACCGAGACCTCGAACTGGACCTACGACCCGGTGCGCGGGCAGTTCTACTGGCACCGGTTCTTCTCCCACCAGCCGGACCTGAACTTCGAGAACAACGACGTCCAGGAAGCGATGCTGGACACGCTGCGCTTCTGGCTGGACCTGGGCATCGACGGCTTCCGGCTCGACGCGGTGCCCTACCTGTTCGAGGAGGAGGGCACCAACTGCGAGAACCTGCCGCGCACGCACGACTTCCTCAAGCGGTGCCGCAAGGTCGTCGACGACGAGTACCCCGGCCGGATCCTGCTGGCCGAGGCGAACCAGTGGCCGTCGGACGTGGTGGAGTACTTCGGCGACCCGGAGGTCGGCGGCGACGAGTGCCACATGGCGTTCCACTTCCCGTTGATGCCGCGGATCTTCATGGCGGTGCGGCGCGAGTCGCGGTTCCCGATCTCGGAGATCCTGGCGCAGACGCCGGAGATCCCGACGGGCACGCAGTGGGGCATCTTCCTGCGCAACCACGACGAGCTCACGCTCGAGATGGTCACTGACGAAGAGCGCGACTACATGTACACCGAGTACGCCAAGGACCCGCGGATGAAGGCCAACATCGGCATCCGCCGCCGGTTGGCCCCGCTGCTGGAGAACGACCGCAACCAGCAGGAGCTGTTCACCGCGATGCTGCTGTCGCTGCCGGGGTCTCCCGTCCTGTACTACGGCGACGAGATCGGCATGGGCGACAACATCTGGCTGGGCGACCGCGACGCGGTGCGCACGCCGATGCAGTGGACGCCGGACCGCAACGCCGGGTTCTCCAGCTGCGACCCCGGCCGGATCTACCTGCCGGTGATCATGGACCCGATCTACGGCTACCAGGCGCTCAACGTGGAGGCGCAGCTCAACAACGCCTCCTCGCTGCTGAACTGGACGCGCCGGATGATCGAGGTGCGCAAGCAGCACCACGCCCTGGCCGAGGGCACGTTCATCGACCTCGGCGGGTCGAACCCGAGCGTGCTGGCCTACAAGCGGCGCTGGACGCGACCGGACGGCCACGAGGACATCGTGCTGTGCGTCAACAACCTGTCGCGGTTCCCCCAGCCCGTCGAACTTGACCTGTCCGAGCACCGGGGCACCACCCCGGTAGAGCTGACCGGCGGGGTCCACTTCCCGCAGGTCGGTGAACTGCCGTACCTGCTCACGCTGCCCGGCCACGGGTTCTACTGGTTCCAGCTGGCCACGGTGGGCGACGACGGCGAATCGAGGTGAGCGACGTGACCGATCCGCAAGAACTGGTCGACAAGCTGGTGGCCGACCTGCCCGACCAGCTGCCCTCGCAGCGCTGGTTCGCGGGCAAGGACCTGCCGGTGGAGTCGATCCGTCCACTCCGGACGACCGTGCTGGGCGAGGACCCGCTGCTGGTGCACGTGGTCGTCGAGATCACCCAGGAGGACCGCCCGGTCGAGAACTACCAGCTGCTGGCGACCGACCGGACGGAGTCGTTCGACGCCACCGGCGACGGCGAGCTGACCGGAAGGCTGCTCGACCTGATCGCCGACGGCGCCGAGGTCGACGGGCTGGTGTTCGCGCACGAGCCCGGCGCGGAGCTCCAGACGGGGCTGCGCGGCAGGCCGGTCACCTCCGAGCAGAGCAACACCTCGATCATCTACGGCGGCCAGTACATCCTGAAGCTGTTCCGCAAGCTGTCGTTCGGGCCGAACCCGGACCTGGTGCTGCACCGGGCGCTGCGGGACGCGGGCTGCGAGCACATCGCGCAGCCGCTGGGCTCGATCACCGGTGAGCTGAACGGCGAGCCCGTCACCATCGGCATGCTCCAGCAGTTCCTGCCGGACGCCGTGGACGGCTGGGCGATGGCGACCACCAGCGTGCGCGACCTGATGGCCGACCCGGACCTGCACGCCGACCAGGTGGGCGGCGACTTCGCTGCCGAGGCGAACCGGCTCGGCCAGGCCGTGGCCACCGTGCACGCGGACCTCCAGCGGGCGCTCGGGCAGCAGCAGGCCGACGAGGCCGACCTCGACGCCACGCTGCGCGCCATGCACGCCCGGCTCACGGTGATGTCGCAGGTGGTGCCGGAGATGCGGCAGTACGCCCCCGCCATCGCCGCCGCGTTCGACAAGGTCCAGGAGCACGTGGGCCCGATCCCGATCCAGCACGTCCACGGCGACCTGCACCTCGGTCAGGTCCTGCGGACCGTGCAGGGCTGGCTGCTGATCGACTTCGAGGGTGAGCCCGCCGCGCCCGCCGCCGAACGGGCGGCGCTCAAGTCGCCGCTGCGCGACGTGGCCGGAATGCTGCGATCCTTCGACTACGCCGCGCACCAGCTCCTCGTCGGGCAGGAGGACGACCCCCAGCTGACCGAGCGGGCGCTGGAGTGGGCGCGGCGCAACCGCGCCGCCTTCTGCGAGGGTTACGCGGAAGCGGCGGCGGACACCGTCGGGGACCCGAGGCAGCACGGCGAACTGCTGCGGGCCTTCGAGTTGGACAAGGCGGTCTACGAGGTCGCCTACGAGCACGCGAACCGACCGGAGTGGTTGACGGTCCCGCTGTCGTCGATCGCCCGGATCACAGGAGAAGGAGCGTGACGGCACCGTGAACGCCAAACCGGCCGACCTGCCCGACGCCGCACCGCCGCCGAGCGACGTGGACCGGCTGCTGGCCGGAGCGCACCACGACCCGCACTCGGTGCTCGGCGTGCACCACGTGGGCGAGGGCGTGGTGGCCCGAGCCCTGCGCCCCGGCGCCAAGTCCGTCGCCGTCGTCTCGGGCGGCGAGAAGCACGACCTGCCGCGGGTGGCCGACAGCCTGTTCGCGGGCAAGCTCCCCGAGCACCCCGGCGACTACCGGCTGGAGATCGACTACGACGGCGACGTCGTCACGGTCGACGACCCGTACCGCTGGCTGCCGACGGTCGGCGAACTGGACCTGCACCTGATCGGCGAGGGCCGCCACGAGCGGCTGTGGGACGTGCTCGGCGCGCACCGCCGGGGCTACGACACCCCGCTCGGCCGCGTCGAGGGCACGTCGTTCGCCGTCTGGGCCCCCACCGCTCGCGGGGTGCGGGTCATCGGCGACTTCGACGGCTGGGACGGCCGCGCGAACCCGATGCGCTCGCTGGGCTCGTCGGGCGTGTGGGAGGTCTTCATCCCCGGCATCCCCGTCGGCACCAAGTACAAGTTCCGCATCCTCGGCGCGGACGGCGCGTGGCACGAGAAGGCCGACCCGATGGCGTTCGGCACCGAGGTGCCGCCGCAGACCGCGTCCGTGGTCACGGTGTCGGACTACGAGTGGGGCGACGCCGAGTGGGAGACCAAGCGCGAGGCCACCGCGTGGATCAACGCCGCGGTCAGCACCTACGAGGTGCACCTCGGCTCGTGGCGGCCCGGCCTGGACTACCGCGAACTGGCGGAGCAGCTGGGTGACTACCTGGTCGAGACCGGCTTCACGCACGTGGAGCTGCTGCCGGTCGCCGAGCACCCGTTCGGCGGCTCGTGGGGCTACCAGGTCACCTCGTACTACGCGCCGACGTCCCGCTTCGGCACCCCGGACGACTTCCGCTTCTTCGTCGACAGCCTGCACCAGCGCGGCATCGGCGTGATCGTGGACTGGGTGCCCGCCCACTTCCCCAAGGACAGCTGGGCGCTCGCGAAGTTCGACGGCACGGCGCTGTACGAGCACGCCGACCCGCGCCGGGGCGAGCAGCCCGACTGGGGCACGCTCGTGTTCGACTTCGGCCGCAACGAGGTCCGCAACTTCCTCGTCGCGAACGCCCTGTACTGGATCGAGGAGTTCCACCTCGACGGCCTGCGGGTCGACGCGGTCGCCTCGATGCTGTACCTGGACTACTCGCGCAAGGAAGGGCAGTGGCTGCCCAACCAGTACGGCGGCCGGGAGAACCTGGACGCGGTGCGGTTCCTGCAGGAGCTGAACGCCACCGTCTACCGCCGCCACCCCGGCGTGATGATGATCGCCGAGGAGTCGACGGCGTGGCCGGGCGTCTCCCGGCCCACGCACCTCGGGGGTCTGGGGTTCGGGTTCAAGTGGAACATGGGGTGGATGCACGACACCCTCCACTACCTGAGCCGCGAGCCGATCCACCGCGCGTTCCACCACAACGAGATCACCTTCTCGCTGGTGTACGCGTGGAGCGAGAACTTCGTGCTGCCGCTGTCCCACGACGAGGTGGTGCACGGCAAGGGTTCCCTGTGGCAGCGGATGCCCGGCGACGACTGGAACAAGGCCGCGGGCCTGCGGTCGCTGCTCGCGTTCATGTGGGCGCACCCCGGCAAGCAGCTGCTGTTCATGGGCGGCGAGTTCGGCCAGCCGGAGGAGTGGTCCGAGTCGAAGTCGCTGGACTGGCACCTGCTGGACACGCCGCTGCACGGCGGGGTCCGCACGCTCCTGGGTGACCTGAACCGGGTCTACCGGGCGTCGCCCGCGCTGTACAGCGCGGACAACAAGCCCGAGGGTTTCGAGTGGATCGACGCCAACGACTCGGCGGGCAACGTGCTGAGCTTCCTGCGCATCGGCGAGGACGGCTCGGTGCTGGCGTGCGTCGCCAACTTCTCCGGGCAGCCGCACCACGACTACCGGGTCGGCCTGCCGACCACGGGTCGGTGGAAGGAGGTCGTGAACACGGACTCCGCGGTATACGGCGGCTCCGGGGTGGGCAACCTGGGCGTCGTCGAGGCCGAGGCGCACCCGTGGCACGGCCGTGAGGCGTCGGCCCTCCTGCAACTGCCGCCCGCGGGCGTGCTGTGGCTGGCTCCCGAGAACGAGCACGTGGAGATCGAGGACCCGATCTAGCACTCGGTACCGAAAACCGGCCGTTCCCGTTGGGGACGGCCGGTTTTCGTTCTCCGGAAAAGCGACGTCCTTTGTGGATCTCGCGTTAGCGCAACTCGGCCAACCGGTCCAGCACTTCGCCCAACGTGCCTTCGGCTTCCCACACGGCCCGCGGCCGGTTCTCCACAACGGACTGCCGCACGAGCCGCGCGGCCTGCGCGTCGGTGTCGGAGCGGACCCGCAGGACGTCCAGCCACAGGCCGCTCTCGCAGAAGTAGACCAGCTCGTCGACGTCGTGCGGCGGCTCCGGCGACCGCTTCAACTGCACCCTCCACCCCAGCACCTCGCAGAGGTGCTGGAGGCGCCCGATCTGGGCCAGTTGACCGAGGGTCAGCATCACAGCGGATCCGCTTCGTAGGAACTCGTCCGGACGGCGCACCGCCCACGAGGTCGACGTGTCCACTCAGTGTTCGCGAATGGACGGTCGTCCCGTACCACCAAACGTCAGATTGTCGACTTCTCGCCGCGAGACCAAGAACATGTCGACATCTGCCGCCGGATGGGGTAGCGCAGGCGGCGGCGCCGATGCGCAAAACTGCGGAATAGCCGTATAACACCTTTAGACCAATTCTATTCAAGCGGTTAACCAATGCATCATCCGGGTGAAGTCGAACGCCATTCAGGGCGATATCGGGGTTACCGCATGGGCAATGCGAACGGAATCTGATTACATGGTCGATCTCGACGAATGCGACGTGATGAGGACCGAGCGCGAGCGGCATACCAGCAGGTAGAGCCCTCGATCTTGATCACCGTCGCATTTTCGGAACCGCAATAGCACCGCACACCGAATCGGGATGACCGTGTTCCTGACCAAGCTGGACATCAACACTCGATCGCGCGAGTTCCGGCGCGACCACGCCAACATCCACGACATGCACCGGACAGTCATGTCCGCGTTCCCCAACATCACGGAGGCGACACCCGCCCGCCAGGCCCACGCCGTGCTCTGGCGCCTGGACAGCACGAACGACGGATACGTCCAGTACGTCCAGAGCCGCACGGAGCCGGACTGGAACGTCCTCCCGGAGGGCCACCTGACCGCGCCCGCCGAGGTGCGCCCGCTGCGGCCGGTGCTCGACACCGTGGCGCCGGGCCGGAAGCTGGCGTTCCGCATCGTCGCCAACCCGACCTGGTGCGAGGCCAAGTCGCGCAAGCGCCTGGTGCACCGCGAGCCGGAGCGCCAGGTCGAGTGGCTCATGCGCAAGGGCGAGCAGCACGGCTTCGTGATCCCCACGGCGGGCGACGTCCCGGACGTCGAGCCGTCGCCGATCCCGACCCTGGTGGGCCGCAAGAACGCCGCCACGAAGATCACCGTCGAGGCGGTCCGGTTCGACGGCCACCTCGTCGTGACCGACCCGGCGGCGTTCACCGAGGCCGTGGTCGCGGGCATCGGCCGCGCCAAGGCCTACGGCTGCGGACTGATCAGTCTGGAGCCCGTGCCGTCCTGACGCCGGGGAGCGGGTCGCCCGTCAGGCGTCCGGGAGGGCGATCCACTCCGCCCAGGTCAGGTCGCGGCCCACGTGGCGCGGCGCGGTGAACGGCCACGCCGCCGCGATCCACGCCGGGACGAACGCGTCGAGGTCGGTGTCGTCGACGGTCCACCACGAGAGCTCGGCGTCGGCGCCGACCTTCCGCGGCGGGTCGACGTAGACGCAGCCGTACAGGACCGTCTCGTCATCGTTGAACAGCGCGTAGTTGAAGGACTTGTGCTCCTCGGCCTCGCGCTCGTGGCGGGCGAGGTCGACGCGGTCCTGCTCGTGGGTCATGGTCGCGGGCGGCCACCCCCAGGCCTCGCCGTAGGTCGCCCAGAGGCGCTCACGGGCGCCCATCACCAGCGGGTGGTCCAGATCCACGTCCGTGGCCCTGATCGGGCGCAGGTGGCGGTCCTCGGTCACGGGAACGGCGGTCGGGTGGACGAAGTCAGCGGGGAGCCAGGCCATGTCGCGGAGGCTACAAGCGAGCATGACGCGCGTCGCGGTATTAACAGTTTGACGCCCACCCGCCGCGGATCCGGGCACAATGGTCCGATGCGACACCGATCAGGACGGCTGGTCAAGCTCGCGGCGCTGGTGACAGCCGTCGCGACGGTCGGCAGCGGGTGCACGGTCGCGGTCAGCGGCCAGCCGAAGGCGGCGCGGGTCGTGGCGCGCGACACGACGTCGACCGGCACGATCCGGGGCAGCGACGGCGGCCAGATCGACCAGCTCGCGGGCACCGCGCTGGCCGACATCGACCGGTTCTGGACGGAGGCGTTCCCCGCCACGTTCGGCAAGCCGTGGACGCCGCTGACCGGCGGGATCTTCTCCGTCGACACGGCGGACGCGACGGCGAAACCGCCGCCCTGCACCGAGAAGGCGTCCGACGTCGAGGGCAACGCGTTCTACTGCCCGTCGGCGGACGCGGTCGCCTACGACCGCGCGGCGCTGCTCCCGGTGCTCCAGGACAAGTTCGGCGACGCCGCCGTGGTGATCGTGCTGGCGCACGAGATGGGCCACGCGGTGCAGAAGCGGATGGGCATCACGCCCGAGGCCGAGAAGGCCAACCCCGGCAAGTTCCCCACGATCCTCACCGAGGCGATGGCGGACTGCTTCGCGGGCTCGTTCACGAAGTGGGTGGCCGACGGGAAGTCCAAGTCGCTGGACATCGGCCAGGACGCGCTGGACTCCGCGCTCGGCGCGCTGATCTCCTTCCGCGACCCGGTCGGCACGTCGCCGACCGACCAGCAGGCCCACGGCAACGCGTTCGACCGCGTGTCGGCGTTCCAGGACGGCTTCCAGAAGGACACGAAGTTCTGCGGCGCGATGACCGTGCAGAACCGGGTGTTCACCCAGTCGTCGTTCACCAGCGTCGACGACCGCGACCGCGGCGGGAACCTGCCGTTCAACGAGATGCTGGTCCAGCTCACGCCGAACCTGAACGACTACTACCAGGGCGTGCTCACGTCGCTGGGCAAGACGTGGGTGCCGCCCAAGTCGACGCAGGTCGACACCGAGCCGAACTGCTCCGGCGACCAGGGGCCGGTGGCGTTCTGCAAGGACGACAAGTCCGTGGAGATCGACGTCAAGGGCGACCTGCCCAAGCTGCACGAGGAGATCGGCGACTACGCGACCGGTCTGCTGATGGCGAGCCGGTACGGGCTGTCGGCGCTGGCGCAGGCCGGGAAGCAGACCGAGGGGTCCACCGCGGGCAGCAACGCGCTGTGCATGGCGGGCGCGTACACCAAGACCGTGCTGTCGCCGAAGGACGGCTTCGGCCTCTCCCCCGGTGACATGGACGAGGCGGTGAAGGTGCTGCTGGTGGCCAACTTCCCGACCCGCGACGCGAAGGGCAAGTCCGGCATCGAGCCGGGGTTCAAGCGGGTGGAGGTCTTCCGCACCGGCGTGTTCGACGGCGACAAGGCGTGCGGGATCAGGTGATCAGGTGACGCTGATGTGCGCTCCGGGGATCCGCAGGACCCCGCCGCGCAGGTCGGTGTTCTGCACGGTCACCTCGGTGAACACCGCGAAGGGGATGTTCAGCGGCGGCGGGTTGGCCGCGGTGTAGTCGACCGGGATCTTCAGGCCGAGGATGTCCAGGTTCCCCTTGAGCCGCACGGTGAACAGCTCGATCCTGCCCGAGTCGATGGTGGAGACGCTGCCGGGCGCCGCCTCGGTGACGAGCGAGTGCCCGTCACCGAGGTCGGCGGTCTGCACCAGGTTCGTGATCTTCAGGGTGGTCGAGGTGAACTTGAGGACCTTGACCAGCTGCCCGTCGAGCGGGACCTCGCCGATGCCGGTGAAGTCCAACCCGCCGAGTTCCAGCCTGCTGGCCTTCAAGGTCCACTGCCGGTTCGCCGCCACCAGCGGGGTGAGGTCCTCCGGTGGCGGCGCGGGCTCCTCAGAGGACGACGCCGGTGGCGGTTCCGTGGACGTGGACGGATCGGTCGGTTCGCTGGACGGCGGCGTCGACGACGGCGGTTCCGCGGTGGTCGACGGGACCGAGGACGACGGCGGTTCCGCGGTGGTCGACGGGACCGAGGACGACGGCGGCGTGCTGCTGGGCGGCGGCTCGGAGGACGTCGGCGGCTGGAACAGCACCAGGCCCACGAGCGACAGCGCGGCCAGCGGCGTGGCCTTCGGGTCGACCTTCTTGCGGCGCTCGGCCTTCCGCTTCGGCCGGTCGGTCCAGGAGACGGCCAGCGCGCCGCCCAGCAGCCCCAGGATGGTGCCCAGCAGGAAGCCGCCGAGGTTGGTCGTCACCAGGGCGATCAACGACAGCAGGACGGCGATCACGCCCGCGGGGAAGCGGAACGCGGGCCGGAACCACAGCGCGCCCGCGCAGATCAGCAGCAGCACGCCGATGAGCAGCGCGGACACCCCGCCCAGCGTCTTGATCGAGATGACCAGGTCGCCGAGCTTCAGGTTCGCGTAGGGCGGGGCGAGGATGATCACGCCGGACAGGGCCACGAACAGCCCCGCCCAGAACGGTCTGCCGCGGCGCCAGTCCCGGAACCAGCGCCACGCCCTGAGCAGTCCGGACGACCGCCGCGGGGGCTGGTCGTCCGGACCGCTGTTCAGAAGCACTCCTGACGACCCTGGCGGACCGTGAGGCCCATGCCGGTGAACTTGATCGTCTGCGCGGTGGTGCTCCACGCCGTCTGCTTGAGACCGGCGATCGTGGCGGTGTCGGCCTGGAGGCCGAAGCCGCCGGTCTGGCCCTTGAGGCCGTCCGGACCCTTGTTGAGGGAGCCCGCGTCGACCCCGATCTGCGGGTTGCCGAGCGTCAGGTCGCCGGTCAGGTCGGTCAGGTTGACCACCAGGTTCTCCGCCGCCATGCCGCCGACGTCCGCGGCGGTGATCCGCATCGTGACGTCGCCGACGAGCGGCACGCCCGGCACGAACACCGACTGGCAGAACTTGTCGAGCGTGGCCGTCTTGAACCCGTTGACCGCGACCGCGTGAGCGGCCCCGGACCCCGCGTCGACTCCGCCGAACTGCACGAAACCCTTGCCCGTGAGGGTGTCGGCGGACACCTTGAAGCTGCTGCCGGAGACCGCGAACGACGCCGCGAGCGCTCCCTGCGACATGCCGAACATCAGCGCCCCGGCGCCGATCGCGCCGATGCCGAACACGGCGACGAACCTGGACCACCGGGTTCTCCCCGACGACTCGTCCTCTGCCTCTGCCATACCGCTGGCTCCCTCTGCGTTGAAGGCGTGGTGAGCGGAGACGTTCGCCCTACTCACCAGTACGAGACAAGGAAACGAGTCGCGAGAGTCTAGAAATCACCCCCAGGGGTGAGGCAGGCTCACAGTTCGGTCTCGACCTCTCACCCGGATGAACCAAGTAGGGTGCGCAGCGCTGGCGAAACGCGGACCGGAATGGGGACCCTGGGATGGCGCGGCGGGCTTGGCGAGGAGCGGCGCTCGTCGCGACGGTGTCGGTGGCGGGCCTGCTCGGCGGGTGCGCGACCACCATCGGCGGCACCCCCAAGGCCGAGACCCCCGACGTCACGAAGGTCGCGGGCCTGGACATCACCACCGGCGAGAGCGGCGCGAAACCCGGAGTGCCGGACGCGACCCTGCCCGTGGAGAACGGCGACGGCGGCGAGATGGACCGGCTGGCCCTCAACACGATGGCCGACGTCGAGGAGTACTGGTCGCAAGCCCTGCCCGCCAACTTCAAGGGCAGGAAGTTCGACCCGGTGAAGCGGCTCGTGTCCTACGACTCGACCGGCAAGGGCGTCGAGATCTGCCGCACCAGCACCGCGGGCGTCGCGAACGCGTTCTACTGCTCGCTGGACGACAGCATCGCCTGGGACCGCGGCGACCTGCTGCCGATGCTCAACGACGCGTTCGGCCCGATGTCGGTGGTCACGGTGCTGGCCCACGAGACGGGCCACGCGGTGCAGTACAAGCTGGGCGCGGAGAGCGGCATCACCCAGGCGACGCCGACGATCATCAAGGAGCAGCAGGCCGACTGCTACGCGGGCAACTTCTTCCGGTGGATCGCCGAGGGCAAGTCGAAGCACTTCCGGATCTCCACCGGGCCGGGGTTGAACCAGGTGCTGGCCACCATGTTCTTCATCCGCGACGCGGCGGGGACGAGCGCGGAGAAGCAGGGGGCGCACGGGAGCGCGTTCGACCGCGTGGCGGCGTTCCAGTTCGGCTTCGCGGGCGATCCGGCGCGGTGCGCGCGGATCGACGAGGCCGAGATCAAGGAGCGGATCACCCAGCAGACGTTCAGCCCGGACGACGCGTCGAAGGGGCAGCTGGCGGTCGGGGACCGGAGGAACCTGGACCTGCTGGAGAGCAGCCTGCGGGACGCCTACAAGCAGACCGGGGCCGCGCCGCCCGCGTTCAAGACGGGCGTGGACGCGTGTCCGGGGGTGCAGCCGACGTCACCCGCGGCGTACTGCCCCGGCACCAACCAGGTGTCGCTGGACCTGGACGAGCTGACGAAGATCGGGGCGGTGCCGAAGAAGGGGCAGAAGGGCGGGATCGGCGACTTCGCCGCGTTCGCCGAGATCGCCTCGCGGTTCACGCTGTCGATCCAGAAGGCGACCGGGTATCCGTTGGACGGGCCCGCGGCCGGGTTGCGGACGGCGTGTCTGACGGGGGCGTGGGCTGGGACCACCACCAAGAACACGTCGAAGCTGCGGTTGTCGGCCGGAGACCTGGACGAGGCCGTGGCGGAGTTGCTGGCCGACAAGAGCTTGATCGCGGCTGATGTGAACGGGGCTGTGGTGCCGTCCGGGTTCGCGCGCGTCGAGGCGTTTCGGGACGGGTTCTTCGATGGCGGGAAGGGTGTTTGCACGCGGAAGTACTCGTGAGGGGGGCGCGTTTCGGCCCCCCTCACGAGGTCTAGAACAGTGCGCTGGCGAGGTTGCGGCGGGCCGCTGAGACCCTGGCGTCGTCTGCGGGGAACAGCTCGAACAGGCCTACGAGGTGTTCGCGGACCTTGTTGCGGTCGTCGCCGTAGACGCGGCGGACGGTGTCGACGAGTCGCTTGAACGCGCCTTCCACGTCCTGGTTGACGATCTGGAGGTCAGCGGCGGCGAGCTGGGCGTCGAGGTCGTCGGGGGCGGCGTCCGCTTTGGTGATCGCGTCCTGGTCGACGGATTCGGCGCGGGCCGTGAAGCGGACCTGGACGAGGGCGGCCTTGGCTTCCTCGTTGGCGGGTTCGACGGCGAGGATCGCCTCGTAGGCGGCCTCGGCGGCGTCGAAGTCGCCCTGTTCGAAGGCTTCCTCGGCGGCGGTGAAGCGGGGGTCCTCGGGTTCTTCCACGGGGGCGGCCGGTGCCGCGCCGTTCTCGGCCGCGGCGATGCCGGGGAGCTTGTCGCGCAGGGCGTCCAGGAGGCGGGTGATCCACTGGTCGAACTCGGCCTGCGGGAGGGGGCCCGCGAAGGCGTCGATCGGCTGACCCGCGGCCACGGCCACGACCGTGGGGACGGACTGGACGCCGAAGGCCTGGCCGATGCGCGGGCTGGCGTCGAGGTCGACCTTGGCGAGGATCCAGGCGCCGCCGCTGGCGCGGGCCGCTGTCTCCAGGATCGGTTCCAGCTGCTGGGCTTCCGGGCTCCAGGTGGCGGAGAGCGCGACGACGACCGGGATGTCCATCGAACGCTCGACCACGGACTGGAACGTGGCCTCGGTGACGTCGAGGACCCACGGGCTGGGGCCGTTGGCCGGGGCGCCAGGAGCTGAAGGTGGAGTGGCGGGCCGCTGGCGGGCCGCGTCCGCGCGCGCCTTGAGCGCGCCCAAGTCCACCGCCCCGGAGAGTGCGGCGGACAGAGCTGCGGTTTTACGAGGGTCTGGCCTTGTCACGTCGTCCATCCTGGCACGAGTGCCGGACGCTGGGTGCACGGACCGGGGTGAGTCGCTTCGGATTGCGCCGCACGGGTTCCTCCTGTTCACCTCCCCGTGCTGTGGGGTCAACCCCCGATTGCGCCGATTGTCCCACCCTCTTTCGTCTTGTCAAGGCCGGAAAGACGCCTTGACAAGACGAAAGAGGGTGGGGGCGCAAAAACAATCGGGGGGTGGCCGGGGTGGGGGTTAAAAGAACCTGCCGGCATGGTGCGGTTGAGGCGCGGTGCGGGTGCCGGCCGGGGGCCGGAAGATATTTGGTGCGGTTCCGGACGGTGCAATTGAGATGTGGTTTGGGTTGGTCACGGGGTTGGGTTGAGGCCGGGGGCCCGCTGGCCACGGCTGCCGTTGTGTATGGGTAGTGAGGGCCAGGCAGGTGGTGCTTCAGTTGAAGGTTGCCTGCGGCAGACAAGTTGCAGGGGTTGGATCGAAGGGTTGCCTTCGGCAGGCGACAGACAGTTGAAGGCGCAGGGTTGCCTGCGGCAGACAGCTTGAAGTGGTTGAGAGTGCAGGGTTGCCTGCGGCAGGCCCACGGGGGTTGAGAACGCAAGGTTGCCTGCGGCAGAGAGCCTGCGGCGGTTCGATCGAAGGGTTGCCTGCGGCAGGCCTACGGCTCGTCGACGGCGCAGGGTTGCCTGCGGCAGCCTGTTTGAGAGCCGATTGCCTACCTGCTGGGGCCGGCTGGTTGGTTCGTGTCCGATTTTATTTGGGGGATTTGCCCCTTAAAATTGGAGATCGGGCAGGGCTTTAGGGCACTGCCTTTTGGCCCGATCAAGGGGCAAATCTAGGGGCCCCAAATCAAATCG
>Ga0247771_1000363_pt1 | contig 14897 bp, 9 predicted proteins | sample UWRJL197509C6_FD_179948 | JGI IMG/M metagenome (GOLD analysis project Ga0247771, IMG submission 179948) | Plant litter microbial communities from Arlington Agricultural Research Station in Wisconsin, United States - UWRJ-L197-509C-6 | ecosystem: Environmental > Terrestrial > Plant litter >...
TTCTTTGCAGCATGGTTTCCGTTCCGCCATAAAAGAAAACGGGCTGGCGTTCGTTTTCACATGCGTGCAACAAGCGGGGGAGGAGGGTCATGCCGTCGATCCGCGGCTGTCGGAGGCCATGAAAATAGCGCAGGCATTTAACGAGGGGCATGCCGTCGGGCGCCAAGAGATCGGCCGCGTCGATGATGCGGGCGAAGGCTGACGAGCGGCGCGCTTCCACCACCATGTGTACGTTGGCAAAGCATACGTAGGATGACCGGCTGGCGCGGCCTCTTTGCAGTACGGCCTCGATAAAACCGTCGGTGCTGCCGGTGTAGAGGTCGAATGAAAAGATGCGCTTGGTTAAAGGCCTGGTTGCGGTTAAGCTCATGAAGGAAATAAATATATAAGATAGATATAAATTATTTCCGGCTCACGCCTAAGCGGTGAAAAAGGCCGTGTAATTCGAATCTTTATAAGGATGAATTTGCGCCCGATTGCTTTTGTCGAAGCAATCGCCCTGATTGAAAGGAAATCCCTGATTTTTTATTGAGCGGTCGGCAGCTTGCCTTGCTATTATTGGGCCGGCAAGCGATCGAGATCCTGCCGCCATCATGGGTGAAAACTCCCGTCCAACCTGCGGTTAACTCCCTTTTTGCTAAAAATATTGGCGAATATATTTGTGCTCCATAAGCGATCATGAACCACCCGACCTTTTCCTGTTTTCCTTTTCATTCCCTTAACCTTTAAGGCCTCGTGCCATGAGCATGGAGCGCGCGGTTCCGGCAGCCTGTAACAGGCACCGATGGGCTGTGCAATTGATTGGCGTGAGCCGCCTGTCCGGATAGGGCTGGTGATCGGACCGTTATGAATCAACAAACATTTTTTGAGTATGAAAAAATATAGCGCCGTTTTGTTCTTATGCTGGATCTGCCTTCAGGCCGGAGCGCAAGGCTCCTCCGGTAATTCAAATGACCCGCAGCTTCAGTCGGTCATACCCGTATCGCCCAACGCCGCCGCCCTCGGCAAGTACGGGGCCATGCCCGTAGGCACCTACACCGGCATCCCCGAGATCTCCGTGCCAGTATACGAGATCAACACAGGCAAGATCCGGCTGCCGATCTCCGTTTCCTATCATGCCGGCGGCATAAAGGTCGAGGAGATGGCTTCATGGGTCGGACTTGGCTGGTCGCTCAACGCCGGCGGCTCCATCAGCCGGCAGACGCGCGGCCGCCCCGACGAATCAAGCAACGGCTTCCTCGAGCGCCACGCCGACGTACGGCGCTACCTCAATAACCAAATGTCGGTTTCGGAACGGGTCGCCTTTCTGCAGGACGCCGTTTCCGGCGACGTCGACACCCAGCCCGACATATTTTATTACAACACGCCCGGCGGCGCCGGTTCCTTTTTCTACGATACCACCGGCTCCATCGTTACCATCCCGGTCTCGCGCCAGCTGATCCAGGGCGGCGGCAACGCCTGGCAGGTGCTCGACGTCGACGGCACCCAGTACATATTCGAGGCCGCCGAGCAAACCACGTCCACGCCCGCCACCGGCAGCCTTCAGAGCACCGAGCACGGCTACCTCGGCGCGACCTATACCTCCGTTTTCCTGAGCCGCATCATAAGCGCCGACGGGAGCGAGGAAGTGCATTTTTATTACGACTCCACCATTTATTCCTTCGATGCCATCAGCAGCCAGACGCGCCATGTCATCGCCTCTCCCTATTCCACCTGTCCGGCAATCGACCCCTCTACGGTCAGCATGACCAATACGATCTACGGCCGGCGGTTGAAGAAGATCACCTTCAACGGGGGTGAAATCCTTTTCAATGCCGCTTCTTCCGACCGCACCGATCTGCCCGGCGACCGTGCGCTGGACAATATCGTCATACACAACTCCGACAGCTCGTTCTTTAAAAAGGTGAGGTTTTATTATTCCTATTGGGCCGGCAGCGGCAACACGAACCAGAACAACAGCGGCACGGACGAACTGTACCGCCTGTTCCTCGACAGCGTCGGCATAGAAGATGGAGCGGCAAAAAAGGTCGAGCGCTATGCCTTCGATTATACGCCCGGAACCCTGCCGCGCCGTACGTCCTTCAACCAGGATTACTGGGGCTACTACAACGGTGCCGACAACGGCAATAATTTCGTGCCGACCACCTATCTGCCCACAGCGTCGGGCGTGCTTGGCTTCAGAGGCGCCAACCGTAATACCTCCGCCAACTTTTCGCAGATCGGCATGCTGAACAAGATCACGTATCCTACCGGCGGCAGTACGCATTTCGAATACGAGAACAACCTCATATCCACGACTACGCCGGGTACGATATACAACACCCAGGAGACCGGCTTTCTGAGCCTGGGTACCACGACGAACGCCACTGTTTTCACCGGTGAGTTTACGATCGATGGATTTGGTGGCGAGGCCAACGCTACCGTGCCGGTCACCGTAGTGCTGAACAACGGCGGCTGCGGCGGCACCAATCAAACGCTTGGCTGCCCCCTGGTCAACCTTTCGTTATCGGGCACGGTCGGCTCGGTCCCCGTTACTTCCAGCGGCATCATTCAGGTGGCACCGGGTACCTATACCCTCACGGCCGACCTGAGCGACGTGACCGACCAGAATGTTTTCAATTCCTTTTACGTAACCCTGTCCTGGCCCAAGCCTTTGAAGTCCGTCTATAACGGCGATACGGTTTACCAGCGGCTGGATGGCGGACACCGCATTAAAAAGATATACGATGAAGATGCCTTCGGCGATACCATGAACGTAAAATCGTATAGCTACAACCTGCCCGGGACGGAAATATCCAGCGGCTCCGTTCTTTCCATTCCTGAATATATCAGCGATATGCACAAGATCATTATCGACAACACGATCCAGGATCAGACGCATGTTTATGATTGCGCTTACAAGATATTCAGCTCGGCTTCCAACTATCCCCTGCTCTCCACGAAGGGCAGCTATGTCGGCTACTCATTTGTAAAGGAAACGCTGGGCGCCGGCGGCAGCGGGGGCGTCAATGAATACAGCTATACATCACCTGCAAGCATTGCCGACATAAATTACAGCGGCTTCCCCTATGCGCCCTCTACGAGCTATGATTGGGAACGCGGCGTGCTCCTGAAGCAGGTAGTCAGGAAAAAAACGGCGAGCGGCTTTGAGCCGGTGCAGGAAAAATATATGACCTATTCCGAGCACAATGACTACATGCTGAAGGGCCTGAAGGTCGGGTTCAATGGTACCGATTACGTGTCGCAGGATTTCGACCTCGCTACCGGCTGGTACACCCTCGATGCGGACAGCGTCGTTCAATACGACCAGGCTGATGCCAGCCGCAAGCAGGTTGTCGTGAACCGCTACGGTTACAGTCAGAACGCCATGCAGGCCAACCTGATCGTTACCGATAACAGCAAAGGCGAGCAGATCATCTCCAAAACAAAATTCCCGGTCGACTATCCGAACTATACGGGCTCGGAAACCGACGCACTCGGTATACAGGAACTCAAGGTTCGCAATATGGTGACCCTGCCGATCGAAAAAAAGGTGATCAAGAAAACCGGCACGACCTATAAAACAATAAGCGGCATGCTGACCAGTTATAATGCAGCGCTGGCAAAGCCGGTAGCCCTCTGGCAGCTCTTCCCCGGCGCCGTTGCCGATACGTCCATGTCGACCATAGGAACAGGCGGGCTTCAGAAAGACAATGCCTATGAAAAGCGTATCAATCTTCCCGAGTATACCAGCAGCAAAAACCTGCTCAGCCAGTACAAGCAAGACGATGTAAAGCATAGCTATGTTTGGGATTATGGCGAGCTGTATCCCATAGCGGAATGTATCAATGCGACGCCGGGCGTTATTGCATATACCTCTTTTGAAGCCGATGGACGCGGCGGCTGGACGGGCATCGGCTCGGGCTCGATCACCGGTACGGGACGTGCCATAACCGGCAAACGGTATTACTACCAGAACAACTTTTCGATCTCGAAATCGGGTCTTGACAACACAGGTTCCTATATCGTTTCTTACTGGGCCAAGGGCGGCAGCTATACCGTCTCCGGCACGCAGTCGGGTTATCCCAAAACGATCGGCAGCATCACCCTCGGTACGGATACGTGGACGCAGTACGAACATCTTGTATCGGGACAAGGTTCCGTTACGATTACAGGCAGCGGCGCTCTTGATGAGCTGCGCCTCTATCCAAAAGATGCCCAAATGACCACGTGCACCTACACGCCGCTGCTGGGCATGACCTCCAAGTGCGATGCAGCGGGCCGCATATCCTATTTCGAGTACGATAGCCTCGGCCGCCTTCTGCGCATCCGCGATCAGAACGACCGCATCCTGAAGGCTTATGAATACAAATATGCATCACAGCAATAATCAACACCACTAAATAAACTATCATGAAATATCTCTTTTCTTCCTTAATTGCCGCAACGCTTGTCCTGGTTTCATTCTGTGCCAGCGCACAGTCCTCACCCACGCCGGCGCGTGCCCATGCCGACTCCCTCCAGCGCGTGCTGTTGCAGGACTCCCTCGGCCTCAGCTCCACCGCCGCCAGCCAGTTCCTCGCCCTGCGCGACTCCAGCATCGTGCGCGCCGACCGCCTCCAGGCCTCCGCGACCCTCACGCCCCAGCAGCTCAGCGAGCAGCTCCAGGCCATGCGCCGCGAGATCATCGAGTCCATGCGCACCCTCATCGGCACCCTCAACTATAACCGCTACCTCGAGCTCCTCGGCCGCCAGTAAACCACACAATCCTTTTTCTTTTCACCGCTCAATCTAAATTAATCATGAACCGCTATCAACGCATACTCACCCTCGCCCTTCTGCTCACCGCCACCGCCGGCCTGGCCCAGTATCCCAACCAGCAGGTCGCCTTCGGCGACGGCACCTCCACGCTGGTCACCCACGGCTCCTTCAAGTACAACAGCGCCTCGCCCCAGCTCACCATCGTTTCCCCCACCGACAACTACCTCACCATGATCAACGGCGCCGGCCCCGCCCACCTGCAGTACGACCAGACCGGCAACTGGGTGTGGTGGACACCCGAGAACGGCAACGCCAAGATGAAGCTGCTCAACGAAGGCCAGCTGCGCCTGGGCACCTATGCCATCGGCACCAACTTCACCCAGTCGCCCTTGTCCTATAGCCTCGTCACCTCGGGCGGCGTAAAGGCCAGCGACCAGATCACGGTGGACAAGCGCCTGACCGGCTCGACCGTCACCTTCAACAATGCCTACGGCAGCTCCTCGAACAGCTACCTGCTGCAGGGCACCACGGCGGCCACGGCCTACCATTTTGCGCAGAGCAACGTGCTGCGCACCCTGCCCACCACCGGCGGCGTGAACGACGTGATGACCGGCTACCAGTCGGCGGCGCAGACCAACACGGTGGAGCTGAACAACCAGAACTACAGCGACCAGGGCGCAGGCCAGGTATGGTCGGTGCAGACCAACTCGTTCAACCCCATCGCCAGCACGGTGAGCAAGTACATCAACACGTATATCCGCACGCAGCTGGGGTCGGGCAACCAGATCGGCTCGTACTACAGCCTGTTCCTGGAAGCGCCGATCGGTCCGGGCAGCAGCGCCAATCAGATCGACAACTACTATGGAGTGTACCAGGAAAGCACGACGGCGAAGAACTTCTTCGGCGGGAAGATGTGGGTGGGTGCGATGCCCAACGGGGGCTCTGCGAACAGCGCTGCGCAGCTGGCGGTGAACGGCTACATCCATTGCAAGGGGCTTCGGGTGCTGCAGTCGGGCTGGGCGGACTATGTGTTCGAGGCAGGCTACCAGCTGCCGACGCTCGTGGAGGTGGAAGCATATATCAAGGAACACGGCCACCTGCCGGGTGTGGCGAGCGCCGAGCAGATCGCGCGGGAGGGCAACGACGTGGGCGAGAGCCAGAAGATGCTGCTGCAAAAGGTGGAAGAGCTGACGCTCTACCTCATCGACCTGAAGAAGGAAGTGGAGCAGCTCAAAAAAGAAAACTCGGAACTGAAAAATAAATAGTCCCGACGGAAACGAACGCTACGCTTTATAGTAATGGCTACAGCCTTACAGGCAGGATCGACTATTCGCATTATCGGGGTACCGCCCGTCCAAACAACAATGTTATGAAACTCATATCGCTTACTTTTTCCTTGCTGTTTCTTCACGCATATGCCCAGGCGCAGCAGATCGTACCAAACGGTGCCACCTCCGCTTCGGCAACTACGACGCCGCGGGCTGTGCCGTCTGCGTATCCGTCGACCGCACCCCTCAATTATGTGCGTACCTGGGTCCTTCAGAAGCCGCTGACCGATGCAGCGCAGGTCACGACCGCCTCTGCTTCGGATGCCGTTCAGCAAACCCAGTACCTCGATGGGCTGGGCCAGCCGGTACAAATGGTTTCGCGGGCCGTATCGCCCAATGGTAAAGACATGGTGGCGCCGTCCATCTATGATGCCTTCGGACGCGAGCCCGTCAAGTATCTTCCCTATACATCTACCACGTCCGACGGCAGCTTCCAGGCCAACCCCTTTAACAGCCAGGCGGCGTTTATGCAACAACAGTATAGCAGTCAAGGTGAACAATTTTTCTATGGCCTCACCAATTTCGAAGCGTCTCCGCTCAATCGGCCGGTCAGCAGTCTCGCCGCCGGCAACAGTTGGGTGGGATCCGGACAGAGCATCCAGGTGAGCAGCGAATTTAACAGCGCCGGCGAGGTGCGTATCTGGACGATCGCCGGCACCCATGCTGCGCTGCCTTCTTCTGCAGGCTACTATGCCGCCGGCCAGTTAAGCAGAACGGTGACGACCGATGAAAACGGCAAGCGCGTAGTGGAGTATAAGGATAAGGACGGAGCGGTCGTGCTGAAGAAAGTGGAGCTGGCGAACAATGCCGCCATCGGCAGCCACACGGGCTGGCTGTGCACCTATTATATCTATGACGACCTCGGGCGTCTGCGTTCCGTGCTGTCGCCTAAGGCGGTCGAGCAGGTGCTGGGCACAGGTACGGTCAACAGCGAAATAGCCGATGGCCTTTGCTTCCGTTATGAATATGATTACCGGAACCGGATGATCAACAAGAAAGTGCCGGGTGCTGCCGAAACCTGGATGGTTTATGATGCGCGCGACCGCGTAGTATTTACCCAGGATGGCAATATGCATGCGAAGAACTGGTGGATGGTCACCCTGTACGATGTGCTGAACCGTCCTGCCGTAGCCGGCATCATGGTGTATAGCGGCACGTACGAGCAGTTGGCCGCATACGCCGCCGACCCGGCCCACCTCCAGGGAACAACGACCATTGCCGTGCAGGACCAGGCTTCGGTGAGCTCCAATCTCGTCTTTTCTTCCCGCGAAATCGGTCGTACGCTGTATCAGGCAAGCGTGAGCATTTTATTCGAAACCGGTTTTGAAACCGAGGACAGCGCTAATTTCCTGGCGGAGATCGTCAATGGGCAGTCTTCCACTTCCAGCTATGTGGTGGCCGGCAACCCTCTGCCCTCGGGCATTACATTCACCCCGCTAACTTTCAGCTTTTACGACGATTACGCGCATACGCAGAAAACATATACGGCAGCCGAGAACTCCAAGCTGGATGCAGGCAGTAATCCTTACCCCGAATCCTTGCCGGCGACAGCCTCCGTAGCCACGCGGGGCATCGCCACCTCCAGCAAGGTGTGGCTCATGCAGGATCCTTCCGATCTCTCGCAGGGCCAGTGGCTGGAAAGCGCCATTTTTTATGATGACAAGGGCCGGCCGGTGCAGGTGCAAAGCAATAATGACAAGGGTGGGCTGGAAACATCCATTACCCGCAGCGATTTTTCCGGCAGGCCGCTGAGCACTTATCTGGTGCACCGTAATCCGCAGAGCGCTACGCCCGAAACACGCGTACTTACAACAATGGACTACGACGTACAGGGCCGGCTGCTCACTGTAAAAAAGAAGCTCAATGATGCGGGGAGCCTTAAGACGACCGTTCAGAATGAATACGATGAGCTGGGGCAGCTGAAGACCAAGCACCTGGGGGCGGGCCTGCAGGATATTGCGTATGACTATACTATCCGCGGCTGGCTGAAGAGCATGAATAAGGACTACGTGAGCGGCAGCAGCAATACGGGCCGCTTCGGCCAGGCGCTGAGCTATGATTACGGATTTACAAAGAAGCAGTTCGGCGGTAATATTTCCGGGCTTCAGTGGCGCAGCGTCGGCGATGGCGAGCGGCGGGCCTATGGTTTCGATTATGACAACGTGAACCGTTTGCTGAAGGCTGACTTTACGCAGTACACGGGCGGCTGGAACAACACGGCTGGCGTGGATTTCAGCATGCAGATAGGCGATGGTGTGGATTCCACTACGGCCTACGATGCGAATGGCAATATCAGGCAGATGTGGCAAAAAGGCTTGCTGCTGCAATCGAGCGACTGGATCGACAAGCTGAAATATACCTATGCCGATAGCAGCAACCAATTAAAAAACGTCGTCGACCTGAAAAATGATCCGCTCACCAAGCTCGGCGACTTCCGGACATCGGCCCTGCATCCGCAGAAAACTTTGAAGGATAATGCGACCAATACGCCCGGATCGGTGGATCTCAGGACCATCACGGATTATATCTACGATGTCAACGGCAATATGACCAAAGACCTGAACAAAAATATTGTTGCCGCTAACGCCGGTGCCGGCATCATTTACAATCATTTGAATCTGCCTGCCCAGATCACGGTTCAAAAAGAGGGTGGCAATAAAGGCACAATTACCTACATATACGACGCGGCAGCAACCAAGCATCAAAAGATCACGAAGGAGCTCGGCGTGTCTGTGTCCTTCAACGACACAAGCTATGTCTCCGACATCACGACCACCACTTTTTACGAAGGCTCCTTCACCTACGAAACAAAAAGCTACACCAACCCGGCCCTGTCGGCTCTGAATAAGGCGGATCAGCTGCAGTTCCTGGCCCAGGAAGAGGGTCGCATCCGGCCTACGGGTGATACTGCAGTGCCGTTTGTGTATGATTATTTTATCAAGGATCACCTGGGCAATGTGCGCATGGTCCTCACCGATGAGCAGAAAGTGGACAAATATCCGGTCGCCAGCCTGGAAGACAGCAAGGTCGGTACCGAAAGCAAATATTACGCGATCACGAATAGCCAGATCGTTTCGGATGAAGTGGTCACGGGCCTGACGGCTTACACCAACGACAATGGCATTGGCAATAATCCCGCCGATGCTGCCTTTGAAGGTGCATACAGTCATAAGCTCTATAAGCTCAACGGAAACGGTGCGAAGACGGGCCTGGGCATAACCCTGAAAGTTATGGCGGGCGACAAGCTTGATATTTTTGGCAAAAGCTATTATTTCCAAAACAATACGGGCGGCTCTTCCGTTAACCAGTCCGTGCCTGTTCTGGATATCCTGACCGGTCTTTTAGGTTCTGCGGGCGGTACCGTAGCCACTACGGCCCATACTGCCGTCACCCCTTCGGACCTCAATGCTTTGACGCCTACCACTGCCGGCATAGCCAACCTGCTCTCCGGTCAGACGACGGAAAACAACCAAAACAGTGCAAAGCCGAAGGCCTACATCAATTACCTGTTTTTCGACGAGCACTTCAAGTTTGTGAGCGGATCATACAGCCCGGTAGGTGCTAACAGTACGGTCAAGGATCACCACAGCGAGCTGCAAAATATTGCCGTTCCGAAAAACGGATATGTGTATATTTATTGCAGCAATGAAAGCCCGGTAAACGTGTTCTTTGATAATCTGCAGGTGGTCCATACCCGTGGTCCTGTTTTAGAAGAAACGCACTATTATCCGTTTGGATTGGCGATGACCGGGATTTCCGGTAAAAGTGCAGGAGGACTGGTTAATGAGTATAAATTTGGAGGTAAGGAAAAGCAGGAAAAAGAGTTTGAAAATGGCGATGGCTTGGAAACTTATGATTTCAATGCTAGAATGCAAGATCCACAATTGGGAAGGTGGTGGCAAATTGATCCTTTGGCTGACCAAATGCGCAGGTTTTCGCTATACAATTATGCTTTTGATAACCCCATTCGCTTTATCGATGCGGATGGCATGGCGCCTGAAGATTTAATCCTAGGAGGCAATCGTGCACAAGCTTTGAAGGATATTCAAAGTATGGTGCCTAAAGAGTTGCAAGGGCGAGTGTCAGCTGTGAACGGGAAGGTAAATTTCAATACAGAAGGGTTAACTGAAAGTCAGTTGGCTGATCCGGGCGTTGCTGCTCTTAAAACTGCAACTGATGACCATAGCCGTACATATTCGTATGTGTCTGCCGATGATGCTTTAGTAGGTGCGCAACACGTAAATAATGAAGAAGATGTGCCCAAAGTCTACGGCCCTATATATAATGTACAACTTATGGAAATAGGTGCTCCTAAGAACAATGGCATATCAAGTACATCAAAGGAACCCTATGGTTTCATTGATAAAAATACCGGTAAGCCAAGGGATTTTACCTTAGTTCCTGGTAATCCAAACCTGGACGCAGAATTAGTGATTAGCCCAAATACGGCATGGGTTGAACCGGAAGATCATAATAAGGGCGTATCAAGACCTTCTATTATTCTTCATGAGATGATAGAAATGGTTGATCGGACGGCATGGGGTAAAACACGTGATGACGCACATCTTAGCGCTATTGATAAAGTCAAGGTAATTGCGCCAGGCGATCCTCGTTATGCTCGTGATCCGGGCAGCGCTTCGGGCATTGTGCCAAAACAAAAAAGATGATATGAAAACAATTTTTTTTATTGTACTACTTATTGCTCAATGCGACCGCTTATCAGCACAGGTTAAGACGCTTTCCCTCAATGAACTCTATGCACGACGTGTACAGGTTCTGAGTACTCTGGATTCTAACGATAGAGTGCGGCCGGGCGGGCCTATAGATCTTCTGCCGTGCAGGGCCGTTTTTTACAGGGCGTATATAGACCGGAAAACCCGGGAACTCAGGGTAATTGGACGAATATGTATATGGGATACGGGTGGCTGTACGGGTATGCCGATGGATATTTTTAAAGCCGTGAAGTCGAATGGGCAACTATCGGATAAGGTTGCCGTGGGCGAGTCGACCGGTGGGAAAGGAAGTTCTTTAAATAACCAGGGCTTTTTTGATGTGCGCTTTAAGGTAGATAAAGGTGATTATTTGTTTTTCTATGAACGAAACTTCTATCTGGAACAGTACAATATTTCGGATATCTTTTATCCTCAACCGGTCAAAAAGCGTCGCGCCAACGCTAGATGATTGCTGAATGCCGTACCTAGTACTATAAATTCAAGTATAGAAATAAACGTGTTGTGCTATTAAGATATGTTGATAAATAAAGTGGTAAGTAGTTGAATAAAAAGATGTTGTGCAGTTGTCTATGTAAGTGACTAAACAGACATGCAACAATGCACAACATCAAGACGAATTTCGGTAGATTCTATCGGATGAGCAAACAGTTCTTTGAGAACGAAGTGGACCCGAAGGGCAACCTTCAGTTTTACCCAAGAAGCCCGCGTATGGCGGATTTGAAGGTCATCGCCCTTCCCTGTACAATGGAAGCTTTGGGCATTGATTCGGAGAATTTACTGTTCAGCAAAATTATATCCGATTACCCGATATGGGCTGATCAGCTTATTTGCCGTAGCCGGTTCAATCGAAGGCGACGTAGGCTGCAGCCATACATAGAGCGCTTGCAGCAAAAAGTTTCTGGACAATTACAGGAGCAAAGCAAGGTACTAGTGGTGGATTCCATACCGGTGCCGGTGGTGAAGATGGCCAGGGAGCGGACGCATAGGGCTTTCAGAAAGGATTTTGAAACCGCGCCGGCCAAAGGCTACTCAGCCGTGAACCGTGGCTGGTTCATTGGCTACAAGCTGCATGTCATTATCTATGACAATGGTGTGGTGCAGCAAAGCGGGATCACCAAAGGCAATGTGCATGATATCAACTTTCTGAAATCAGTCCAGAACCTTCCTGCTGAAAAGTTCCTGCTGGGCGACCGGGCTTACCGCTCCAACCCGCTCCAGATGGACCTTTTCGATCAGTTCAAGGTAAAACTTAAAGTCCCCTTCAGAATGAATCAAAAAGATTATAAGAAACATCCAAGGAAATGGAAAAGCAAACGGCAGATGGTAGAAACTTTCTTCGCCCAGATGTGTGACCAGTTCCATCTGAAAAGAAACTATGCAAAGAGCTACAGCGGCTTGGTAGCTCGGCTGACCTCAAAGCTCTCCGCCATGGCACTATTGCACTGGACCAATTATCAAAATGGAAGAACCCTGACTCAAATCAAGCATGCACTCAGTTTTCAATAGCACAACACGTTAAGGATTATTTAAACCCTGATTCTACATCGTTCTCCACTTAGCGAGATGGTTATTCTGATAAAGAAATTGGTGCAGTTAAGTGAAGATCATCCAGTGATCGACTCCCATGATCAACATATTCTACCTTGATTATCACAGCGCCAGTATTGTTATTCGTATTGTCATTCTTGCTTAACGTTGGCATATGAAACGGAGCCAATTTGCACAGCACATTCCACCTGCTTGTAGGTGACATCTTGTTTAGATCTTCTTATAATTGCCCCAGGAATTTGCCATGAACAGCTGCCATAACATCCCTCATTTATTGAGTTGTTCTATTGGGTGAGCCTTTCGGCCTTCCCTTTCCCATCGTGTTCCCTAGTTGAAATAATGTATCCGACATCCTATTGGATATTTTTCCGTTATTTTTATCTCTTAGGTAGTAGAATATAGGGAACCGATGAGTTATCGTTTTTCTTTATATTTAGATTCTATGGATAAGAGAAAGAAAAGCGGAGTGTGGGCCTTATTTGGAACTATATTGGTGGGGCTGGTAACCTGCACCATCTATGACATCATAAAGTCGCAACCGTTTCTCACATCACTTCTTAAGGTGGCAGGATTTATTTGGGACCAGTTTGTTGCTCTCTTAAACCAGAACGTGAAAGTTTGGTGGGTTTTGGCTACGATGATTGCACTGTTCTTGGCAGGCTATTTTATTCGAAAAAGGCTGAGAAGAGATTGGAATGCTAAAATTGGAAACTTCACCTTTAAACAGCTATACGACATCATGCGAACTGAAACGATTCCAGAACAGACAATGGCAATGCAATTGAATAGAGAGGACATAAGTGATATTCCCATGTTGGATCTGTTTATTGGATTCCACAGCATACTAAGCATGGGAGTTGATCTTGAAACCAGGGATAGGGGTATATTGTATGGTTTACTTTGTCCAAAGCTTCATTTGTTTGGGTTGATGGATAAACAAGACTTTAGATATGAAAATCCAGATTTGACAACTCACCAATATACGATGAGTGAAAATGGGAAAGTTTTTTGGGCAATACTGAATAAACTTTCCATTCCCAACAGATTAAAAGAACACAAACAACTTCAACGCCAAAGAGCAAGGACTAACAAAAAGTAACATTCACTTGAAATAGCATAGCATGAAATTAAACATTGTCAAGGTTGAACATTCAGATGGCACAATGGTATACTATAATCTAAACAGCATCACAAAAGCTGAAAAATACAAGACTGGAGAGGTTAATGCCAAAGATGCTGTCAAGTTATTCTTTGGTTCAAATGATACAGTTGAATTTGGCAGTGACACTGTGGAATTTGATATGATTATCGACTGGTTAGAAAATGAGGATGAATAATATGACATTTGAATAACTGTTAAATATTCAACCGTTTAAAGTTGAGACCAATAAAGCCGACATTTATTGAGATTTTAAAGAACTCCTACAGAAGATGAGTTGAATATTCTAAAGGAAAACGCTGAAAATCTTGAACTAATATTCGATGAGGAAATTATGTGGTTAGGCTAGAAGAAAGCTCTTCTTTGTTAAGAAAAAATAACTCATATGGAACCTTCAATAGAGCAACTTAAAACGGTGAATGCAAACGGTGCTGACAATGCAATAAACTTGCTGGTCCTAAAAACCAATGGCAAATTCGAACTGAAAGTAATTTCTGGTCAATCACCAGCGCAAACAAATTTCAAGGATGTAGTGGCACGGTATGAAACTTTTGCCCCAGGAACCGGATACGTTGGTAACGCTGCATCAGAAGACGAACATCTTATCAGAAATGCCTTCAATTCTTTAATGGAATGCTGGGAAGTTTACAAGAAAAATGGAGTGCTGGACCAAGATATTTGGGATTGATATTATATGGCCAATTCAAACACAGGATTTTCCTAGATACCAACATAATTCCACTTGAAACCCTGATAGGTGTTTAAATGACCTGAACAACATTTTTGAATCCCATTGGCTGCATAACCTGTAGCTTGCGCAGCATCACTTACACAAACAAACGTTTCCACAATATCACCCTCCTTTGTCACTTGGTGAACTGGCCTTCCTCTTTTTACTTCGGTTCCATTCCCCTTCTTGTGAATTGATTTGTCGAACAAACCTTTCCGTGAAAGAATTGTTATTTGGGGTGTACCGGTTTAATCGGACAGTGGATTTGCTTTGGTTAAAGAATAAAAATAGTTGTTTTCATAGTTCATCGGACTTTGGTAGTTCAATGCCGAGTGCAGCCGGATGGTGTTGTAGTACATCTCGATGTATTCAAAGATTTCCGTCCGGGCATCCTGCAGGTCCTCGAAGACGCCATTTTGCACCACTTCGGCTTTCAGGCGGCTGAAGTACGACTCCGCCCAGGCATTGTCATAGGGGTCGTCGGCCCGGCTCATCGACTGCACGATGCCTCTTTTGTTCAACAGCGCTCTGAACCCCTTGCCCGCATACTGGCCACCCCGGTCGGAGTGGACGATCAGGCCGGGCTTCACCCCTCTGCCTTCAGGGCCTTGTCCAGCGCTGTGCGCACCAGTTCTTCGCGCATGTGCCCCTCCAGCTGC
>Ga0247771_1000364_pt1 | contig 14884 bp, 14 predicted proteins | sample UWRJL197509C6_FD_179948 | JGI IMG/M metagenome (GOLD analysis project Ga0247771, IMG submission 179948) | Plant litter microbial communities from Arlington Agricultural Research Station in Wisconsin, United States - UWRJ-L197-509C-6 | ecosystem: Environmental > Terrestrial > Plant litter >...
AAAGTTTTAATTGCGGTTCGAATAAAAGCGGGTGTTCATCTAAAATATTTATGATCGGCTTTGTCTGATAGCCAGGTTTTTTATCAATGATCGTTTTGATAATGCCTGCATATTTTTTATTTTTTAAAACAACTTCGGCCCTGCAGCCCGGTTTTGCGGCGTTTAATAAATGCCCGGGAATTGAATAAGTGTAAACTGTGGGCAGGGCCAATGGCAGGATTACTTCAGCCCAAAAGCCTGAGTCATCTTCGTTAAATGCTATTTCGTTTTTCCCTTTCATTTATTATTTTGCTGTATCCAGCTGGCCTTGTATTTGATCAACCCGGCTTCCATGATAGCATAAACCTGCTGCTTTAAAGCTTCCATATCATCCATTGTAAGATCCTTTACTTCCACTTCCTCCAAAAACACCGCCCGTGATCTTCCGGGCGAAAGCGAAAAAACGCTTGTATAATTAAGCCGGTCATATGCATCCAGGAATAATACGGGTTTAATGGGTGTTTGCGTCTCAATAGCAACCCGGAATGCTCCATCGTAAAATTCTTTTAGTGGTTTGCCGGTCATATTAAAAGTTCCCTCGGGTGCAATCACAATAGAGATGTTCTGTTTTAAAACAGAGATCAGGGTCTTTACACTTTTGGCTCTTTTTGCAGGGTCCGACCTTTCTACCAATACTACAGCTGCCTTATAAATAAATCCAAAAATGGGAATTTTGGCCATTTCAGCCTTCCCAAGTACCCTTATTGGTTGATTTCTAAAGGCTTTCATTAAAATGGGGATGTCCATATAAGAAATATGATTAAACACAAAAACAACCGGGTGATCAGTTTTATGCGGGGATTCATAGATATTATTATGAAACATTCCCCAGAAGAACATGGCGGCATCGGACCAGAACCGGCATATATGATATACGATGTTTCCGCCCTTTATCTTCCCGAAAAGTGAGGCAAGAATGACAAAAGGGAACAAAATGAACATCAAAAGCAGGAAAACTGCGAAACCGTAGATACTATATATATATTGTAAGGCCTTTATCAAGTAGCTCATAAAATTATCACGAATATAGAGAGATTATCAGTTTTTGTGGGTAAAGGGGGTAACACATGCGCTGAAACAGGAAAATATCGTCACAATGGCGCTATTGTTGGAAAAAAGATTTAAAAAACTGAGTTCCGGTAAGTATAAATCCTTACCTTTGCCGTCCTAAATTTGGGTATGTTATGTTAGCAGTAGTTAAAATCGCAGGTCAGCAATTTAAAGTAAAAGCAGGAGACAGCTTATACGTTCCTCACATTGAGGGTAAAGCAGGAGATTCAGTTGAATTTTCTGATGTATTGTTCACACACAATGGCGATACCATTGTAAGTGGTGCAAGCGTAAAAGCAGTTGTAAAAGCTGAAATAGTTAGTGACCTTATTAAGGGCGACAAAGTGATCGCTTTTAAAATGAAAAGAAGAAAAGGTTTCCGTAAAAAGCACGGACATCGTACGCAGTATACACACATTAAAGTAACTGCAATCGCTTAGTAAAAAGTTGACTGGTTTAATGGTTGAATTGTTTATTAATAAACAAGATTCCTTACACCAATAAACAAGTAAACTAATTAACGAATAAACTAATTAAAAATGGCACATAAAAAAGGTGAAGGTTCTGTAAAGAACGGAAGAGATTCACAAAGCAAAAGATTAGGTGTAAAAATATTTGGTGGACAGGCAACTGTTGCCGGAAACATCATTCTTCGTCAACGTGGTACTGTTTACCATCCAGGTAAAAATGTTGGTATCGGAAGAGATTTTACAATCTTCGCATTGACTGATGGAGTTGTTGAATTCAGAAAAACTAAAGGCGATAAGACCTTTGTTTCTGTTTCTGAGGTAGAAGCAACTGCATAATTTTTTTAATATTTTTTTGGTAGTTTCAAAATAAATAATATTTTTAAGTATTATTTACTAACCAATTAAATTTAAAAAAATGGCAACAAAGAAAAAAGCTGCTAAAAAAGCTGCTCCTAAAAAAGCTGCAAAAAAAGCTGCTCCTAAGAAAGCTGCAAAGAAAGCTGCTCCTAAAAAAGCTGCAAAGAAAGCTGCTCCTAAGAAGAAAGCTGCTGCTAAAAAGAAGTAAGCTTTGCTTAACAGAAAAGCAAAAGATACTAAGTCCCGGTTCTTCCGGGACTTTTTTTATTCTCCCCAAATGCTTGTCATCACTGGTTTTTAGCAACCCACGCTTTCTTATTACTATTGGTAATACAGGCAACAGTTCTCAATTTTAGATAAGTAATTATTACATTTGAATTATGGATAATTATAAAATCGCTGATTCGTTTTCTTTGCTTGCAAAGCTGATGGATATACATGGAGAAAACAGTTTTAAATCAAAATCATATGCTTCAGCAGCATTCGCAATTGAGAATTTAACTGTTCAATTAGCAGATATTTCTCCCGAAAAAATATCTTCCCTAAAAGGCATCGGGGCCTCTTCAGCACAAAAAATATCCGAATTACTGGAATTTGGACAAATAAAAATCCTGGATGAATTAATAAAAAAAACCCCTCCAGGCGTTTTAGAAATGTTAAATATTAAAGGTATTGGCCCTAAAAAAATTCATACAATATGGAAAGAAATGGAAATAGAAAGCGTTGGTGAATTATTATACGCATGTAAAGAAAACCGTTTAAAACTATATAAAGGCTTTGGTGAAAAAACTCAGCAAAATGTTATTGACACAATAGAATTCTATTTTAAAAATAAGGGCAGCCATTTGTATGCACAGGTTGCATTGGTTGCTCCACACATGAAGAGTTTTATTGAAACAATATTTCCCAAAAAACAGGTATCAGTAACCGGCAATTTTAAAAGACAGATGGAAGTGATAGATGAGCTTGAATTTTTAATTGAAGCAGGCGAAAAAGATATAGAAAATTCCATGGTTAATGTGGAAGGTTTCACATTGAAGGAAAAAAATGAAACCGGTTTTATATTTTCAACAAGCGTGGGCGTAGATGTAAAATTATATTGGGCCGGAACTGAAAATTTTACAGAAAAACTTATCCTTACTTCTTCTTCCGATTCATTTAATGAAGCTTTTACATCTTTCATTAAAGATCCAATCAAAAATGCCGCTGATGAACAGGCATATTTTGATACGGCCGGCATCATGTTCATACCAGCCCCCTTAAGGCATGAGGCAGGTGTATTAGATAGAGCCAAAAACGGACAGGTACCTTCTCTGATACGACCGGAAGATATAAAAGGCATCATCCATTGCCATAGCAACTGGAGTGATGGCAGCAATACCATTGAGCAAATGGCCGGGGCTGCAATGGATCGGGGACTAGAATACCTGGTTCTCAGTGATCACAGTAAATCAGCATTTTATGCACAAGGGCTTACCGAGGAAAGGATAAGGGAACAACATCTTTATATAGATGAGCTGAACGAAAAACTCAAACCATTTAAAATATTCAAAAGCATTGAATCGGATATATTGAATGATGGCAATCTTGATTATTCAAACGAAGTATTGGCAACTTTCGACCTCGTCATAGCATCTGTACACAGTAACCTCAAAATGACAGAAGAAAAAGCAATGATGCGTTTGTTAAAAGCAATAGAGAATCCTTACACTACTATCCTCGGCCACATGACAGGAAGGCTATTGCTCAGCCGGCCCGGTTACCCGGTTGACCATATAAAGATCATAGATGCCTGTGCAGCTAACCAGGTAGTGATAGAGCTGAATGCACATCCCAACAGGCTTGATATTGACTGGCGCCATATCGGGTATGCACTTGAAAAGAATGTACTGATCTCTATTGATCCTGATTCACATCATACAGATGGACTGGATGATACCATGTACGGCGTACTTACCGCTCAAAAGGCAATGGTTACAAAGCAGCATAATTTAAGCAGCTTTAACCTGGATGAATTTGAGAATTACATAAGCAACAGAAAAAAATTGAAAAATATATAAGCACTGTCTGCCGTTAGAACCCTTTAAACGACTTAAACGATATTAAACCTTTAGCCGTTCTCTACTTTAGCAACCGGCAATTGAATAAAGAAAGTAGTTCCTTCCTCGGGTTCGCTTTCAAACCATATCTCCCCTTTTGCCTGTTCAACCATACGTTTGCACATGGCAAGCCCTAATCCAGTACCTGATGTCTTTGTAGTAAAATTTGGTGTAAATATCTTTGAGCGAATATCATCAGATATACCTATTCCATTATCAGTAATTTCAATCACTACATCGGAACCCCTGAGTGATTCTGTAATTGAAACTTTAGCGAGTGTGTCTTCGGGTATCGCCTGCAGGGCATTTAAGATTAGGTTCGTGAAAAGCCTGTTGATATGGGTCCTGTCAGCTTCTATCAGTATTTTTTGTGGCAACAATTGTTGTGATATTTCCAACTGGTCATTGGATGAATACAAATGAAGCACTGTCCTTATAGCATCATTGATATCAAAAAGTTCTTTGTTCAGGTTTTCAATGTTGGCAAACTGGCTGAATTCTCCTGCAATATGACTAAGATGGTCGATCTGTTCAATAAGTGTGCGGGCTACACTTTGTGTAAGCTCTTTTACATTTGGTGCATTGCTTTCAATTGATTTTTGCAGGAATTGCATACTCAGCTTCATGGGCGTAAGCGGGTTTTTGATCTCATGCGCCACCTGCCTGGCCATTTCACGCCAGGCGCCTTCTCGCTCCGTCTTTACGAGCGCCCGGGCACTTTCATCTAGTTTACTTACCATCTTATTATATTCCACAACAAGAGCGCCCAGTTCATCATCACGATTCCATTCAATGTATTCATTTCTTTTTTCAAGGTTTATCTTTTTCATCTTATCACTTATCACTTCAAAGGATTTTGTGATACGGTTGGTGATGAACAATGCTACAATACCCGCAATTAAGAATACAAATGCATTCAGGTTGATGATGGTTACGAGGAAGTTTGATATCTCGTTCTTCAAATTGCTTTCAGAAGTAAAATAAGGAATGTTGAGATAAGCATAATTATCACCTGCCGCATCGATCACCGGTACATAATTGCTCACAAAGTTGAGGTCACCGATCCTTTCCTTCTGAAAATACTGTACTTCCTTTTGGTTGCTTAAATGAAAATAAGCGAGTGGTTCCATCTTTGTACTGAGTATTCCCTTGATATAAGGCAAAGGCAGTGAAGATACATTCAGGTTTCCTTCCAGGTCATACAGGTTCACGTCAATACCATGTATCTCTGATATTTTATTGATGGTAGCTTCCAGGTTCTCCTGGTAATTCCTGTCTGTTGTATTTAAAGTGTCGTTTATCTTCCAGCCCTTGTCAATAGAATTTTTAACCTCCGATTCCATGATATGGATCGTACGGATAAGCTTCTCCCTGTTATTTATTTCGTAACGGTTGATAAAGAACAATATCGTGGCAACCCCGATAACAAGGAACGACACTACGCTTATGAAAATGATCGTTCCATGGATCTGGTTACGTATAGATAATTGCCAGTAAGCACGCAGTTTTTTTATTTTCAAACGTGAACGGACCAACACCGTAATAAGCCAGAATATTGCTGTGAGCAACAGGAATCCACAGAATAGATAGGAGAATAATGTGATGGATTCTATGGAAAGGCTATTCTTTTTGGCAATGACGATCATTTTATCCGCACCTGCATAGTACCACAATTCATTAAAATTCTTTTTTGGATACAAAGAAAATTGCTGTTTGGAAAAACTTTCTTTGTTAATGGATGTAGCAAAAGGATAATCGTTGTGGCTGCTGATCAGTTTCCAGTTATTATAAATTGCAAATGCATACAGAGATGAATTTTCAATGGAATTATTTTGTCCCCGGCTGAATAACTCCGGCGTCAACGCCTCGTTCATGAACTTTTTAGGGTTGGCCAGGATAAAAACATAACCCAGTAACCTATTGGCGGTATCCAGGAGCGTTTTTTTACTGATATAGGTGAAACGGTCATACGCTTCATCATAATAATACAGCTCTGGAATTTTTGTAGGCTTGGTTTGTGTCTTTAAAATAGTATTTAATTCGTTGTAGCCGGTTGGCGTTTCATTAAAGAGCTGTTTCTCATCAGCAGAAAAAGTAAATATTTTTGTCTCATATTTATTGGTATAACCCGAAACATTTCCATTAACAAGACTGTCTTTAAAAAAATGATTTGATTGCTCATCGCTGCTAAGCCTGTGATAATTGAGGGCCAGGTAATCGGCCCTGAAATCGGTAAGCATTGTATTGATAAGTGTTTCATTGGATGGATCCGCCTTGGTTGATAATATCTCGGCATAATGCCTCCTGTTGCGAAGCTCCTTATTCGTATTCTCAAATATGATAATGGTTGTGATAGAAACAGAAAAGAAGAACAGCCAGAATACAAGTTTGGAAGAAACGATACGTGAAGCCAGCAGGTTGAGATAAATATTATTAAGCAGGAATAAAAAGAACAATAACCAGATGAGCACATACAATTGAAACTCTACATACAGGTTACCGATATCAAAACTCAGCGCCACCAATCCTATGACAGCAACCGTTAAAAACAACGGAATAAAACTTTTTGAAAAAAATGGCTTTACCAGAAAAAGCAATATCTGGCAAAGAAAATAATACCCGATCGCCAGGCAACAAAGTACAATAAAGCCAATTACACTGTAAATATTGAGTGAAAAGAAATTAATTACATCAAAGGATATTTGTGAATCCGCTACCATTGACCGGATGACATCACTTCCCTCGTAAGTGACGAGGATGATAATGAAACAAACTACAAAAAGCAATATCCATTTTGATACCGGGGACCTAAATCGGAGTACGATCGCTTTTTCCTGCAGTTGGTGCCTTACAAATAAAACGAACCATATAAAAAACAACGAGTTTATCAGGAGATCGCCCAACGACCTTAATATATAACTTGATCCATACACGGAAGGATCGAACAACTCAAACTGGCGGAAATTAAGTGGTATGGGAAAATAATATCCAATGATCCTTAAACCAAGCACCATTACAAGGAAAAAGAATATTCCCTGCCATAGTCGTCTTGAAGCAAAATATGCTGCGCAAAGATGAATGAACAACAGAACCATCAATGCTGCCAGGATACGCAATACAACAGAAACCATATTATTCTTGTAAGCCGTATTGCCCGACTTTTGAAAAAGGTAGAACAATGTGCTGCCGTCTGTTGACTTTACAGCTACCCCCTGCCCGCTACCCGCTGATATGTCATAATTAAAAGACAGTGATGCATCATTGGCAAAACCATTTTTGAGGTATTCATTTGAAATAATGTAGTTCCATTTCACCGGTATCAACGCCAGTACTTTTACATTGGCAGTATTATATCTTTTCCAGACATAATATCCGTTTTCCAGCTGAACGAATCCTGTCTGCCTGTTTTCATACAACAGTGAAGGAAAAGGCAGCACCTGCTGTGTATTCCAGTATATCAATGATTCACGCCCAATGGTATCAGTTGCATAACAAAACAAAAAATATTTCTTGCGAATGATCTCAATGATATAATCGTCTGTATAATTCCCCGTGATCAGTTTTTTTACGGCAACATTGTTGGTTGCAAGTTTTTCAATATCCTTTTCCTGTTCATGGATATATGAACTCATCTTGCTTTGCACCGATTTTATAGAAGCATTGGCCGACCAGTAATTGTCGACAATGAATGACAGTGTTACAAACCACGCCGCCGCAAGCAACAGGTAAGCATTCTTATATAGAAAGCGACGGAATGTAAGTGAGTTTTGCAAATAATTATGCTGGGTTTATACTTCAGTTAAAACTACCTCTTTTTGATCTTGTTCCACAATGAATCCATTTCTTCCAATGACATGTCGTGTAAGAACCTCTTCTGCAGCGCTGCCTCCTCTTCCATCATGGTAAACCGTTCTATGAATTTTTTGTTAGTCCGTTCCAGTGCATTTTCAGCGTCCAGCTGCAAAAACCTTGCAAAGTTTACCAGCGAAAAGAAAACATCTCCCAGTTCGTCCTCCATTTTATCCTTATCCCCCGATGCAACCGCTTCGTTCAATTCACCCAATTCTTCCGAAACTTTATCCCAAACCTGTTGGGTATTATCCCATTCAAAGCCAACCTGCTTCGATTTTTCCTGCAGCCGCATTGCCTTCACCATGGAAGGCAGGGATCTTGGCACACCTTGCAGTACAGATTTTTTACCTTCTTTTAACTTTATCTTTTCCCAGTTCTGTTTTACATCCTCTTCATTTGAAACCTTAACGTCTCCATAAATATGCGGATGGCGTACGATCAGCTTTTCGCATACCCCGTTAATAACTTCATTAAGTGTGAATTTATTTTGCTCCGAACCGATCCTGGCGTAAAAAACAATATGCAAAAGCAGGTCGCCCAGTTCTTCTTTTATTCCCTGCCAGTCCTCTGCTGAAATTGATTCGGCCAATTCATAAGTTTCTTCAATGGTTAAATGCCTGAGGGTTTGAATGGTTTGTTTCTTATCCCAGGGGCATTTTTCCCTGAGTTCATCCATGATCTGTACCAATCGCTGAAAATCCACTGCTCCTGTTGATGCCATGCCTGAATTAAATTTTAAAAAATGAGAAGAATATAAATATGGTGAAAAGTATGATGACTATGATCAAAAATCCAAGATTAAGCAATAGGAATTTAAAGATCGTTTTTGCCCGCCGCTGCTGGTAGAAATTCCTGAGTGCCTTGTATTCGTAAAAGAATAACGCAGTATAAAGAAGGAACATGACAATTTTCAGGAAGGTCCAGTTGAGCTGGCTGTTCAGTTTAGCCATACCGAACAACAATAACATTACGATGAAAATAAAAATGTACAGGTGAACAGTGAAAATTGCATGATTTACATAATAGAATTGTTTTCTGCGGGCATACAGCATTTGAAGCAGCAAGGCAAATAATGGCAGCGAGATAAACATCATCTGCGGAAGGGTATGTATGAGTGTTTCCAGGAAAACAGAAAATATCCGCCTGGGATTGTCTTTAAATTTTTCGTTTACTTCTATCTGTTTATAGATAAGCTGGCGTTGGATCCAGTTATGATCCTTCTTACCGCTTGCCAGCACAGAGTCGTATTGAGCTTTTGACCTGTAACGTGTGTTTGTAAAATATATACCTGCGTTTGCAGTTGCACTGTCACTGTATTTTGCAAACTCTTCCCTTGTCATAGGCACATCTGGCTTGTTATCATCCCGGTTTATACTCCTGGTATAATTTGCAAATGCAGTTGAATCCATTTTGGCGGCCTCTTCTACTGTTCTTTTATTAATGGTTAATTTTCCAATGTCATTGCCGCCTATTTTAAAAAATGAAAAGAAAATGAGGAAGAAGATCGCAGAAGTAAATATATACATGCGCACAGGGTTTAGGTAACTGTTGCGGCGACCGATCATATATTCTTTCGGCAAAAATCCCGGGCGAATGATCAGCAATTTCAATGTGCTGAAAAATTTGCCGTCAAAATGTGTGATGTCATTAAAAAAATGGGTAATAAGGTGCCAGGCAGTTTCTTTGGGCTCAATATTTTCCTGCCCGCAAACATGACAATATTTGCCATGAACTTCTGCATTACAGTTCAGGCAATTTTTTTCCCTGCGTTCTTTAAAATGGCTCAATGCTGGTATTTTTGTTAAAAATAATAAAGTTTGGGCGCATGTTTAATAAAGACATAATTTACGGGCTAACTTTGAAATAATAATTGAAATCTGAATATTAATGAAAAAGATCCTGGCAACTATTTTTTTTGTAGCATTTTATGCCTCTGCACTCCAGGCACAATTCTATTACAGGGATATCATCAGCAACAAACAGTTATTGAAAGAAATGGCAGCTTATAAAGAAAATAAAGTACGTTCCGTTGCCATTAAAAGCTATGAAGACGATGGCAGCGAAAGTGAAGGGTTTTTCTGCGAAAAAAAAATAACAAAAGACTATAAGAGAACCGAATTATTTACAAGATCTGATGCTTCTTCCGCATCCCTGTTCATTTCTTATTTCAATGAAAAAGGACAGCTTTTACAGACGAATGACAGTTCGGATATTTCAGTTACCGTCAACACTTATTCTTACGATGACCAGAACAGGATCAAAAGTATTGTATCGGCTGTAAGGTCTTCTGATGATGATTTTGTAAATGAGATCCGTGAAGAGCATATCTATCTGTACAATGATAAAGGCTTTCCGGAAAAGATGATCAGGATCAAGAACAGCTACGATAGTATTACGATACTTTTTTCAACAGACGAGCATAATAATATCGGTATTGAAAAAGACACCAAGAGCGGCAGTAAATATTATTATTACTATGATGAAAAAAAGAGGCTTACGGATATTGTACATGCCTATGAATACAAACCACAACTAACTGCTGAATATTTATTTGAATACAACGCCTCCGATCAGATATCGCAGATGACAACTACGGAAGAAGGTGGAAGCTACTATTATATCTGGAAATATACTTACTACAATGGATTGCGTGCCGGTGAGAAATGTTTTTCAAAAGAAAGAAAGCTTATGGGCACTATCCAGTATGAATATAACTGACGGCCGATCAGTTCTTCTCCTCCACATACCTGCTCCGTTCCATCCAATCTTTTTCTTTTGGGGTTGTAAATGCCTGCATGATGCCTATTATAAAAAAACAGGCCACATTTATGAAAAGGAACAGCAGGTTATAAGTGTGATACATTCCTATTTCAGTATAAGCATGTTTGTAAAAAGTAATAATGTCCAATACCAGGAATATAGCCCAGGCAATTAAGGCTGCTGTAAAAAGGCAATACGATAGCCACTTTATTGTTTTATCAGGATGCTTTGCGGTACGCCTAAAATAAACCAGGTAACAGGTAATAAAAAGTGAAGATGGTATTAATAGTATGAATACTTTATACACGTATGTAAACCATGGGATATGCTGCATTAAACCAAACAGCAATTTTATTCCAAGCAGCAATAATATTAATACAACAATGAAACCTACCAGTGAAAAAAATATGGTCCCGAATAAACGGAGGTATTTAGCGAAACGATCTTCCATGTGTGCAAGTTAACCCTGTCTTAAAAATAACTAAGATTTGTTTTAGGTGTAAGCGCCAGCAATGACTGGTACATAAGTTTGATCGTATTCTCTATATCGTCTTTATGCAGCATTTCTACGGTTGTATGCATATACCGTAACGGGATAGAAATGAGTACAGAAGGACAACCGTCATTTGCATAGGCGAATGAATCAGTATCGGTACCTGTACTCCTGCTGACAGCCCTTAACTGTACAGGTATCTTATTCTTCTCGGCTATATTTTGCACATAGTCGAGTAGCTTATTATGCACTGCAGGGCCATAACACAAAGACGGGCCTTTGCCGCAGGCGCATTCACCTTCGATCATTTTATTGATCATTGGCGTTGTACTGTCGTGGGTAACATCGGTAATGATGGCAACATTTGGTTTTATCCTGCGTGCGATCATTTCTGCACCCCGTAAACCAATTTCTTCCTGCACCGCATTTACTATATACAAACCAAATGGAAGTCTATTTTTATTCTCTTTCAGCAGCCTCGCTACTTCAGCAATCATAAAACCGCCAATACGGTTATCAAAAGCACGGCCGATCAAATATCCATGCGCCAGTTCATCATAACCGTCTTCATAAGTGGCAACAGCGCCGATATGAATACCCAATGCTTCCACTTCTTTTTTACTGCGTGCGCCGCAATCCAAAAAAAGGTTATCTACTTTAGGTTGTGTTTCTTTATCAGTATTTCCCAATCTAGTATGGATGGCAGGCCACCCAAACACCGCTTTTACAATTCCTTTTTTACCTTTTATCAATACACGCATAGAAGGGGCTATCTGGTGATCCACCCCGCCATTGCGTTTAAGGTATATCAATCCATCAGGAGAAATATAATTTACAAACCAACTGATCTCATCGGCATGGGCTTCAATAACTACTTTGAAGGGCGCCGAAGGATTGATTACTCCCACTGCTGTCCCATAAGGATCGGTAAAAAAATCATCTACATACGGCTTTAAATAACTCATCCATAATTTCTGGCCGTTACTTTCAAAACCGGTGGGTGATGAATTATTGATATAATTTCTCAGGAAATCATAAGAAGCATTTGTTAATAAGGATTTACTGCGTGTTGCTTTTGCCATGATCTTTTTTTTACTTCCGCAAAATAACTAAATACTTGCTACAAATGTTGCGGCAGATGAAAACAACAGCAGGCCGGTAAAAATTATCACGCCAGCGTATTGCAAAGAAAACAAGTCAGTATAGAAAAGTTAACAGTATGCAGCACCGAAGGCCTGCTAGCAAAGCCCAGCAGCCCGGCATGAGAAAAAAATTTAATGATGTAAGATAAATTGCAGCCAGCGCTTATAAGCAATCAAAATAGACCGGGTCGCCGGTTGAAATTATATTACTCTTGTTCTTTCCAAAATCATTTACATAAACCTCAAAGTAAAAAGTATCACGGCGTGGCCTGGGGCTTGTTGGAATACATAATAATAGTTCATACAAATTAACTACTACATCAGCTTTGAATTTCTTCCCCGCTGCGGTTTGCAGGTCTGGAAAAGGAAAAGAATCAGAACGGTCTGTTTTCAGGTTTTTAATAAATACCCATGAAGTATCCGTATCAGTTCTTCCTACATCTCCTTCCGCATCCGTTACCTCAATGGTAAGTTTGGGCGCCAATTCTTTCGTTATGGAAGTAAGATTAGAATTTCCAAGATTTGGATTAACAGATTTATACTTTACCTGCGGTTCCGTGGTATATTTATCCTTTTTACAGGCGGTGAAAATTAAAACCAATGTTGCCAATATAAGTGTAGTGCGCATATTTATATTTTGATAGTCAAATTTAATGATAGAAGTTCATATATCCATCGTAAATAGCACAACTTTGCAGGAGAAACATGAAACAATTAACAGACCATATAGAGATCAGGAAAGCGATCTTTAATACAACAGAAAAGGATTTTGAAGCGCTTGCACTGAGAATTTTCCATTTCCAGCATGAACACAATTCATTTTACAGGCAATACTGTGATATCCTAAACATTGATACTTCTTCCATTTGCCGGCTGGCGCAAATTCCTTTTTTGCCGATAGGGTTCTTCAAATCGAAAGAGATCAGCAGTACAGTTTTTGATCCTGAACTTGTTTTTGAAAGCAGCGGTACCACCGGTTCAATAAACAGTAAACATTTTGTAAAAGATGCAGGCCTGTATGAAGAAAGTTTTTCAAAAGCATTTACAATTTTTTATGGCGATGTTACCGGTTATTGCATCATCGGGTTACTGCCTTCTTACCTGGAAAGAAAAAATTCATCCCTTGTATACATGGTGAATGACCTTATACAAAGAAGCGGCAATAAGCAAAGCGGGTTTTATTTGTATGATTATGAAAAATTAAAAAAACAGTTACTGGAAAATGAAAACAACAAACAACAAACCCTGCTCATTGGCGTAACATATGCATTACTCGATTTCTTTAAGGCAAACCAGTTAGCGCTGAAGTATACCATTATTATGGAAACCGGCGGCATGAAAGGAAGAAGAGAAGAACTTACACGTTCTGCTATTCACAAAATAATAAACGACCGCTCAGGGGTTAATGAAGTTCATTCAGAATATGGCATGACAGAATTACTTTCACAGGCATATTCAAAAAGAGATGGCATTTTTCAATGCCCGCCCTGGATGAAAATCCTTACCAGGCCGGAAGATGACCCACTAGAAATTATTGAAAATAGCAACAGCGCATTTGTCAATGGAGTTGTAAATGTCATCGATCTTGCAAACCTTTTCAGCTGTTCCTTTATAGCAACAGATGATATGGGTAAATTATATAAAGATGGGAGTTTTGAAATACTGGGCCGTCTTGATAACAGTGATATACGTGGTTGTAGCCTGATGCTTTTATAAGCATGGTACCCTGCATTTACAAATTATAAGTAGTTGCCAGTTCCTTTAATTCCAGCAGGTTTGTTACAGACAGTTTTTCAAACAACCGTTGTTTGTGCGTGCCCACTGTGGAGGTTTGTATCTTCAATGTTTGTGATATTTCTGTAAGGGTCATGCCAGATAAAAGCAGTTTAGCGATCTCAAATTCTCTTTTTGAAAGCTGGTCGAACGGGTTTACAGGTTTGCCCGAAAATGAATCTTCTGCAAGGATTTCCGCGATCGATTCACTGATATATCTTTTATTGTTCAACACCGTATCGATCGCCTTTGTGATCTCCTGCAAAGGTGCATCCTTTGATAAAAAACCCATGGCACCAGATTTAATGAAACGTTTGGCGTAGATATTTTCAGCGCTCATCGAATACACAAGCACTTTTGATCCGGGATATTCTTTTTTTATGAATTCCATCAGGCCAAGGCTATCCGTATTTGGCATCTGGATATCCATGATTATAAGGTCATACTTGTTATTCCTCAGTTTTTCTCTCCCGCTTTCCCCATCAAAAGCTTCATGGATCTCGGCGGGTTGGTATTTTTCATATAACAGAAATTTAATCCCGGTCCTTATAACAACATGATCATCAATGATTAAATATTTTATCATTTATACAAAAGTTTTATATAGCAGTTAATCGTTATAACTATAGTATATGCACTACAAAATAAAGGGCATACCAACTATACTTTACCAAAGGCTGCAACGTTAGTTTTACGAATGCTGAAATCAATCAGTTTTAAGCTATATCCATTATTATTTGAAACCGTAAAAATAATCCTTTAAAAAGGATAAATGAACTAATTATTTTATGAAAAACGCACATGGCCCTTACCATCCTAAGGAGTTTTTATTGCTGGCAAGTGAAGACA
>Ga0247771_1000365_pt1 | contig 14849 bp, 11 predicted proteins | sample UWRJL197509C6_FD_179948 | JGI IMG/M metagenome (GOLD analysis project Ga0247771, IMG submission 179948) | Plant litter microbial communities from Arlington Agricultural Research Station in Wisconsin, United States - UWRJ-L197-509C-6 | ecosystem: Environmental > Terrestrial > Plant litter >...
TGAGCACAGGGCATACCTGCACGCAGGCCTGGCAGGAGGTGCAGGCCCATAGTTCTTCCGTAGTTATATAATCGTGGAGCAGGGTCTTGCCATCCGTAGCGGCTTCTATTGTTTCGTCTTTCTTTTGATCCAGGTTGCGGCCGATCTCTTCCATGCGGTCGCGGGTGTCCATCATGATCTTGCGGGGGGAGAGCAGCTTGCCGGTCTGGTTGGCCGGACAGGCCTCGGTGCAGCGGCCGCACTCGGTGCAGGTATAGGCATCGAGCAGGTTCTTCCAGCTGAGGTCGGGCACGTCCTTGGCGCCGAACTTATGGTGTTCCTGCGCAGCATCGGCGGGCACGGTCTCGGGCTGCATGGCATAAAGCACTTCCTGCTGGATCTCGGGCATGTTGCCCATCTTGCCCTGCGATTGCAGCCGTGCGAAATACGTATTGGGAAAAGCAAGGATGATATGCAGGTGCTTGGAGTAGGGGAGATAGTTGAGGAAGACGAAGATGCCGGCGATATGCAGCCACCAGCAGATGCGCTCGATGGCTACGAGCGTGGCGGGCTGCAGGTTGTGGAACAGCGGCGCGACAAGGCCCGAGATCCAGAATGATCCTACCTCATGATAATGGCCGTAGGACTGAAGCTGAAGCGCGCGGTCGGCGGAGTTCATGATCAGGAAGAGGCTCATCAGCACGATCTCGAAAGTGAGGATATAATTCGCATCGCTGCGCGGCCAGCCATCGAGCTCGCTCTTGTTGAGGCGGCGCACGCGCACCACGTTGCGGCGCAGCAGGAAGATTACGCAGGCGGCCAGCACGAGGAAGGCCAGCACTTCAAAAAAATCGATCACGAAGGTATAAGCGGAACCCAGCGGATGGGCGAAGAGACGGTGCGTGCCGAGCAAGCCATCGAGGATGATCTCGAGTATCTCGACATTGATGATGATGAAGCCGGCATAAACGGCAAAATGCAGGAAGGCTACGAGGGGCTTGTCGAACATGCGCTTCTGGCCCAGCGCCATCAGCACCATGTTGCGCCAGCGGCGCGGGTCAGGCGGCAGCTGCTCGTCGCGGCCCAGCCGGATGTTGCGGGTGATGGAGCGTACCTTGCGCGCAAAGATCCATACGGCGGCGGCCGTGAGGAGGATGAACAAAATTTGTTGTGCCAACTGCATAATTGATGCTAATTTAAGCCCTGTAAAAATAGGCGCTAAAATGGAAACGCTACGAACAAAGAATGCCGTGCTCGACGCCGCAACGATAGACCGCAAGCTGCGGCGCATGGCCCTGCAGATTGCCGAACAGAACATCGAGGAGCGACAGCTCGTGCTGGCCGGCGTTGCGGGCAACGGCGAGGTGGTGGCCGCCTGCCTCATCGCGGAGCTGGGAAAGATCGCTTCCTTCAACATCATCTACACTACCGTCCACCTCAATAAGAAAGACCCGCTCACGCCCACCCTCGATCCCGTGCCCGACACGAGGGATTGCGTCGTGATCGTGGTGGACGACGTGGCCGATACGGGCCGCACCCTGCTCTATGCCCTGAAACCCTTTCTGGACGGGCATCCCCGCAAGATACAAACGGCCGTGCTGGTGGAACGGAGCCACAAGCTCTTTCCCGTTCAAACCGATTACACCGGACTGTCCATCACCACAACCCTGCAGGAACATATAGCCGTGGAAACCGACGGCGACCGCATCACCGGCGCGTGGATCTATTAACCCGTATTTATACGTATGGCCGATCAGAAGGCCAGTCCCTTCATGCGCAGCTTTCCGCGCGACAGCTCCAATGCCGGCGCGGGAACCTTGAGCACATTGACGGCGGAGAAGACGGTCCGCAGGAACCGGCTGCGCGTGCTGATCTTCGTCAGGTCGATATCCGGCGCGAGGTACCACTGGCGGTAGCGCGGCAGGTCGCGGCGGTCGAAGGTGAGTGCGCCGCTGTTGTCGTGCGCGATATTCTCGTATCCCCCGAACATATTGCCGGCGCCATAACCGAAGGAGAGGTTCAGCCACCGCGGCAGCTTCGATTGCGGAAAGAAAGAATGAAGATTGAAGCTTAGCCAGTAGGTCTGAGCGTTATAGTCTTTAAGCAATCGTTCCTGGAAGGTGGAGCCGAACAGGTCGTCGGCGCGTTTGCGGAGCACGGGATCCGCATAGCGTTTGTAGTGGGCGGAGAATTTAAGCTGGATGCGTTGCGCGCGCCAGCCCAGCTCCTGCGCGGCAAAGAGGCCGGCGCCTGCAATGTCCGCACCGGCATCGGGCCAGCTCCAGCCCCATTCGGCGGAGCGACCGTCGAGGTATTCGATCGAGAGCATGTACAACAGGCTGCTGCCCGCGCCGAGGAAGACCGAAGGATCGTGCGCAACGCCGGCCCACTGCCACATATCGGTCGTGAGGCGGCTGGTATTATAGCCCGCCCAGCTGTGTCCGAGCTTGTCCATCTGCTGCCACTCGCCGATGTCGTTGAAGGTGTGAAAAGAGGAGCGTGGATAGTTCTTGTACCAGGCCTGGCTGAAGGCGATGATGGAGCCCGCATAGCCGGCGAAGGAAGCGCTGCCGACGATCCATTTGCGTGAGGAGCGGTGCGATGCCGCGAGCGTATCGGCCGGCAACTGTGCCTCAGCCGCAAGGGCGGAATACAAAAAAAAGAGGAAACACCATTTCTTCACCGTTCAAATGTACGTACACTTAACTTCGCATAGATTTGAAAAAACAAAGCGTTAACCTCATTGTCTCAACCTTAAAACCCTTGTATGGACGCAGCGATTCAACAAAATATCGATAAGTGGCTGAACGGAAATTTCGACGAGGAAACAAAGCAGCAGGTGCGCGACCTGCAGCAGCAGCATCCCGATGAACTGGCCGATGCATTTTACCGCAACCTGGAGTTCGGCACCGGCGGCCTTCGCGGGCTGATGGGCGTGGGCACCAACCGCATGAACAAATATACGGTAGGAATGGCCACGCAGGGTTATGCCAACTACCTCCGCCAGAGCTTTCCCGATGAAGAGGTGCGCGTGGCCATCGCCCACGACAGCCGCAACAACAGCCGCTTTTTTGCTGAAACCGCCGCCCATGTTTTTGCCGCGAACGGCATCAGGGTTTTTCTGTTTGATGATATGCGTCCCACGCCCGAATTGTCCTTTAGCATCCGCCATTTCAAATGCCAGGGCGGCGTAGTGTGTACCGCCTCGCACAATCCTAAAGAATACAACGGCTACAAGGCTTACTGGAACGACGGCGGGCAGCTGGTGCCCCCGCACGACAAGAACGTGATTGCCGAAGTGGAAAAGATCGGCGACGTGAACGAAGTGAAGTGGACCGGCAACGATAGCAACATCACCATCATCGGCAAGGAAGTGGACGATGCCTACATCGCCATGGCCAAGAGCCTCAGCGTTTACCCCGAAGTGATCGCCGCGCAAAAAGATCTCAAGATCGTTTATACGCCCATACACGGCTCGGGCATCAAGCTGGTGCCGCCCGTGCTGAAGGAATACGGCTTCGAGCAGGTGCACATCGTGGCCGAGCAGGCTACGCCCGACGGCAATTTTCCTACCGTTGCTTATCCCAATCCCGAAGAGCGCGAGACCATGAGCATCGGTCTTAAAAAAGCCGAGGAGCTGAATGCCGACATCCTTTGCGGCACGGATCCCGACAGCGATCGCGTAGGCATCGGCGTGAAAGATACCGAAGGCAAGTGGGTGCTGATGAACGGCAACCAGACCGCCGTGCTGGCCTTTAACTATATGATCGAAAGCCGCCGCGAGAAAGGCATCGCCCGACCCAACGACATGGTAGTGAAGACCATCGTGACCACCAACATGATCGACGTGATCGCCGAAAAGAACGGCGTCAAATGCTATAACGTGCTGACCGGTTTCAAATGGATCGCCGAGCTCATTAAAGAGAAGGAGGGAAGCGAGCATTATATCATCGGCGGCGAGGAAAGCTATGGACTGATGATCGGTTCCGAGATCCGCGACAAGGATGCCGTGTCGGCCGTGGCCATCCTCTGCGAAATGGCGGCTTATGAAAAGAACAAGGGCCGCAGCCTCTTCGAAAAGCTCCTCGACCTTTACGTTCAATACGGTTATTACCAGGAAGACCTTATCTCGATCACCAAAAAAGGCATGAACGGCCAGCAGGAGATCGCCGATATGATGGAAGGCTTCCGCAAGCAGCCGCCCCAGGAGCTTGCCGGCAGCCGCGTGGTGCACCTCCTCGATTACCAGACGCAGGTAAAGACCGACCTGGCCAGCGGCGCCACCGAACCGATCGCACTGCCCAAATCGAACGTGCTGCAGTTCATTACTGAGGATGGCAGCAAGATCAGCGCGCGTCCTTCCGGCACGGAACCCAAGATCAAATTTTATTTCAGCGTGAAAACACCGCTGGCCTCCGTCGACAAATTTGCCGAGGCGCAGGCGGCCGCGCGCGACAAGATCGCGGCCATCATTGCTGACATGAAGCTTAAAAGTTAAGGCGGAAGGTGTAGACGAGCGGCCCCCAGATCTTATGGCCCTTCATATCCCAGTTGGGCATGCTCCTGAAAAAGTCGATGGCGGCCTGCTGCCAGGCAAGGTCGCTGTATTCGAGCACGTTGACATTGGTGGCCCGGCCCTGCTCGTCCAGTAAAAAGCTGACGGTCACCACGACGGAAGAATTGGGCTGGCTCATGGCGACGGCCTTTGCCTTCATGTTCTGGTCGAAGTAGTGCTGGAAGGCCGTGCGGCCGCCCTTGAACTCGGGCACGTTGTCGGCCAGCATTTTTTTGTAGGCTTCTTCGTCGAGCTCGCGCCCGCTGCGGTCGTAGAAAGTGTTTTTTATTTTCTTGCCGGTGCTGTCGTAGGCCGTGTATTTGGCCAGGGCGCCTTCTTCGTTATAGACTTTTATTTCGCCTTTTCTGCCCCACCATTCGGAGATGCTGCTGAGCTGCCCGGTTATGGTAAAGCTTTTCAGTAGGCGGTGCTCGTTGCGGTGATCGACGAAATTATAGCTGGTGATACGGCTCTCGGGGTGGGAGATATCTTTTTCGGAATAGCGGTAAAGCGCTTCGGCGAGAATGGCGTCTTCGTTGAAATAGATCGAGTCGGTGAGGCGGCCGAGCGGGTCCCATTGTTTCCAGGTGCCGAACTTTTTTCCTTCATGAAAATAGCCGTGCAGGAAGACGGATCCTTCGGGCAGGTAGTAGTCGAAGGGGCCTTCTTCGGTGCGGTGGTCGGCGGCGTAGTAGCCGGTCATGAGGCGGTTGCCGGTGGCGTTGCTGAAGATGGTGGCGCTCCATGTATCGCCCTGGCGGATGAGGATGCCGGTATTGGGCGCCGTTGTGTCTGCGGTAAGCCGGAGGCTGTCGTCGTAGCGGAGCACGAGGGTGTCCTGTGCCGTGGCGGTTATTCCGAATGCCAGCAGGAATAATAGGATTGCGCTGCGGATCATACGCCAATTTACAAAATGGCCCGCTCTCTTTCTGTTTCTTCTCTCAGACAAGAGGGTCCAGGTTTGAGACAGAGCTCATATCCAAACGTAAATTTCTTGCGTTGAAAAATTAATTGACAATTTTATATATAAATTTTAATATAATGTATTGTTCGGACGCAGCGCAATATCAGTCCTGGAACGCCTCGGGCATTTTCCTTATGCGGTTGTACAGGCTTTGAAACAGGGAGGAAGAGTAGGTTGACGACAAACGGATATAAAATAAAAAAGTGCCCATGGTTCTGAGCACTTCCTCTTGTAGGCGGATGGTCTTAATATGTTTGTCAGTTAGTTTCGGTTGCTGATGCAAAGTAAAGGCTTATTTGCCCCGCGGCGAAGACCAAATCGGCGAACGGGTCATTTCTGCCGTCCGGGCATATCGATCTTCGGGGTGGTGCGGTAGCGCGGTATCAGCATGGGCACTTCGCGGCGGTAGCGGCGGTAGCTTTCGCCAAATTCGCCAATGAGCTTTTGCTCTTCCAGCCTTATGCCGAGCAGGGTATAGACCGTGATCACCGTGTTGGACAGCAGGAGGGAGGCATAAGGAAAGATGAGCAGCAGTCCCCACAGAAAAACAAAGGTGCCCAGGTAAAGCGGGTGCCGCACGAAGCGGTGCACGCCGCTGATGATCAGCTCGGGCGTGGGCCGCTCCTCGAAGAGGCTGCGCAACCCGCTGAGGCCCATGAAGTATTTGCGGATGCAGATCATCATCAGCAAAAACCCCGTACCCGACACGAGCGCGCCCGCGGCCCGCACCGCCGTTGCCGGCTCGAACAGCAGCCGCCGCTCCATGCCCACCTGGTAGAGCACCACGGCCGCCAGCGTAGCGAAGGCAAAAAGGGTATAGGCGAGGCGATAGTGCTTGTAATTTTTCCCGAGGCGTGCCTGCAGCCTTCGCTTCACCGGGATGCCGGCCAGCACGCTGTGCAGCACGCAGAAGGCCGTCCATAAAATCGCCAGTATCACCAGTTGATCCATCGTTTGTAAAAGTAACCCTTCCCGGTTTGATGGAAAGAGCCTTCCCGGAAATTATATTTGCCGCATGAGACAAACCGAAGACTCGTACCGGCACAAGGGCTTGCGGAAAAAGCTGGTAGATACGGTACGCGGCAAGGGCATCACGCAGGAAAAGATACTGGAGGCCCTCAATAATATTCCCCGACATTTTTTTCTCGATTCTGCATTCGATGAAGTAGCGTATGAGGACAAGGCCTTCCCGATCCTCGAGAAGCAGACCATCTCCCAACCCTATACCGTGGCCTACCAGACGCAGCTGCTCGAAATAAGGCCCTTCGACAAGGTGCTGGAGATCGGCACTGGCAGCGCCTACCAGGCCTGCGTGCTCGCCGAGCTGGGCGCCCAGGTGTTCACCATCGAGCGGCAAAAGAAGCTCTTCGAAAGCAACAAGACCTTTCCCTACCTGAAAAAATATCCCAACATCAAGTTCTTTTACGGCGACGGCTACGAAGGCCTGCCCACCTATGCGCCCTTCGACAAGGTGATCATCACGGCGGCGGCGCCCGAGATACCGCAGAAGCTCGTAGCCCAGATGAAGACCGGCGGCATGATGGTGATCCCCGTCGGCAGCGGCGACGTGCAGGTGATGAAGCGCCTCATCAAGCAGCCCGACGGCTCGATGAAGGAGGAAGTGTACGACCGCTTCAGCTTCGTGCCCATGCTCGGAGGCAAAAACGACTAGCGTCGTTTTCGCAGCAGTTAACAGTTAGTGACCAAAAGATATTTTCTTTGTAGAAACGCGGTCCTATGGTTCATTGACTGAAAAAATTATTAATAATGATGAAATTTATTCTTTCGGAAAACCGACTGCCAACTGCTGCGCCCACCGTAGCTTCAGCGAAGGCGGGCTAACTGAAAACACCGAGTGTTTTCATTCTTTTACTATCTTTCCCTATCTTCTACTTATGCGAATAGTTTCCTTCCTCATCAGCGCCGTTATTACCTTGGCCCTCGTGTATGCCCTCAATCATAAATGGGGACCCATACCGCCGCTCGGCCGCTTCCTCAGCCCCCAGCAAGGCTTCTGGCAGAATGCCGAACCCGCCGGCATGAACCGCGATGAAAACCTCGCCATCCCCGGCCTCCACGGCAAGGTGAACGTCTACCTCGACGAACGCCTCGTGCCCCACGTATTTGCACAGCACGACGAAGACCTCTATTTCGTTCAGGGCTTCATCCATGCCAAGTACCGCCTCTGGCAGATGGAGTTCCAGACCTTCGCCGCCGCCGGCCGCGTCAGCGAGTTCCTCGGCAACGACGCCCGCTTCATCCGCTACGACCGCGAGCAGCGCCGCCTCGGCATGGTGTACGGCGCGCAGAACGCCCTTCAGGCCATCAATGCCGACCCCCAGACAAAAAAGTTCTTCGATGCCTACAGCAGCGGCGTCAATGCCTATATCAACTCGCTCAGCGAAAGCCAGCTGCCCGTCGAATACAAGCTGCTCGACTATCGCCCCGAACCCTGGAGCAACCTCAAGATCGCCCTCTTCCTGAAGATGATGAGCAAGGACCTCGCCGGCTACGAACGCGACCTCGAGTTCACCAATGAGCGCTCGGTCTTCAGCCTCGCCGACATGAAGCTGCTCTATCCCGATTACTCCGACTCCACGCGCCCCTTCACACCTACGCCCCTTGATTCTTCCTCCGCAAAGCCGGTGCCGCCCGCCACGGCCGACTCGCTTTATTTCGGTAAGGACACCGTGATGCGCAATGCCGAAGCCAGCAAGCCCAACCCCGCCAACGGCAGTAACAACTGGGCCGTCAGCGGTGCCAAAACAAGATCGGGCGCGCCCATACTCTGCAACGATCCGCACCTCGGCCTCTCGCTGCCTTCCATCTGGTACGAGATGCAACTGAGCTCGCCCACCGTGAACGTATACGGCGCCACCTTCCCCGGCTCGCCCAACGTCATCATCGGCTTCAACGATAATATCGCCTTCGGCTTTACCAATTCCATGCGCGATGTAAAAGATTACTACAGCATCCGCTACCGCGACGCCTCCCGCAAGGAATACTGGTACAACGGACAGTGGACGCCGACGACCTTTCATGTAGACACCATCCGCGTACGCGGCGGCACCGATATTTACGATACCGTGGCTTACACCGTTTTCGGTCCCGTGATGTACGACCGTACTTTTACGGTAGACACGACCGCCAGCGACAAGGCGATTGCCGTGCAGTGGGTGGCTCACCAACCCTCCAACGACGGCGCCATGTGGTTCAAGCTCGATCGCGCAAAGAATTACGACGACTACCTCGCAGCGATAAAAGATTTCGTATGCCCCGGCCAGAACATGCTGTTCGCTTCCAAGAGCGGCGACATCGCCCTGTGGCAGCAGGCCCGCTTCCCCGCCCGCTGGAAGGGACAGGGCCTCTACGTGATGCCCGGCGAAGACAGCAGCTACCGCTGGCAGGGTTATATCCCGCAGGGCAGCAACCCCCACGTACTCAACCCGCCCGAAGGCTTTATCGAAAGCGCCAACCAGCGCCCCGTCGATTCCACTTATCCCTACTTCATCCCCGGTAATTATATCGTGCCCCGCGGCATACGCCTCTCGAACCGGCTGCGCGAGATGCAGCAGATCACCCCCCAGGATATGATGCAGCTGCAGAACGACTACTACTGCACGACCGCCTCCGAAGCGCTGCCCCTGCTGCTCCGCAACCTCGATGAAGCCAATCTCGACACAAAACAAAAAAGCTATCTTGACCAACTCAGGCAGTGGGACTACTACGCCACCGCCGACTCGAAGGCCATGACCATCTATCAGTCCTGGATGGACAGCGTAAAAAAGCTGGTGTGGAGCGACGAGTTCGCGCGCGTTCGCGGACCCCGCGTTTACCCCGATGAGCAAACCCTGATCGAAGCCCTGCTCCGCGATTCGTCTTTTCATTTCGTGGACAATATCAATACCCCGCAGGTGGAAACCCTGAAAGAGCAGGCCACTAAGGCCTTCCGGCTCGCAACCGCCGCGCTGGCCGCTGTTGAGAAGGACGGCAAGCTCGCCTGGTGGAAGCACAAGAACGCTTCCATCTATCACCTTCTGCGCACCGTACTGCCCTTTGCCCGGCAGGGACTGCAGGTAGGCGGATGGAACAGCACCGTCAATGCCATCACCACCGACCACGGACCCAGCTGGCGCATGATCGTGCAGCTCACCACCGATACGGAAGCATACGGCATCTATCCCGGCGGACAAAGCGGCAACCCCGGCAGCCCCTTCTACGACGACTTCGTGAACGACTGGGCCAAGGGCACCTATTACCGCCTGTGGATGATGAAAGACAATGAAACAGGCGACAAAAGAATTATCGGACACCTAACCTTTACCAACTCCTGATCCACCATGAAATTTTTATTATCACTCGCACTCACGATGGTACTGGCCTTTCTTGCCGGCATCTTCCTGCCCTGGTGGAGCATCGCCATCATCGCTTTTGCCGTGGCCCTGCTGCTGCCGCAACGCAATGCCGCCTCCTTCGCCTCGGGCTTTCTCGCCATCTTTTTGCTCTGGGCCGGTCTTGCCGCCTGGGTCGACTGGAAGAACCAGCAGATACTGTCGCACAAGATCGCGCAGGTGTTCCCGCTCGGCGGCTCGTCGGTATTGCTGATACTGGTGACGGCCCTGGTAGGCGCGCTGGTGGCGGGTTTCGCGGCCATGGCCGGCAGCTCGCTGCGACCCCTGCCGCGCTATCGCAAAACCTTGTGAACGGCTGCGGCAGGAGCGGAGTCGTTGTCTTTCTGTTAAAAAGTTCCTTATTCAGTTGTAAGCGGCTCCGGCAAGCCCATCATCAGGATTTTATTCGAGGCGGGGCAGTACATTCGCTGCAAGCTTATGATGAAACGGACCTTACTGCTGTTCCTCCTCTTTGCCGCTTTGTATGCGCAGGCAGGAACCATCACCGGACTGGTGACCGATGCCAACGGCGCGCCGCTTTCTTATTCTTCCCTGATCGTTAAAGGTACATCGAAGGGCACGGTGGCGGGAAGCCAGGGCCGCTATTCCCTGCAGCTCGCGCCCGGCACGTATACCCTCGTATGCCAGCACCTGGGCTACCGCGCCGAAGAGCGCACCCTCACCGTAGGCGAGGGCGAGACCAAGGCCGATTTCAAATTGCAAACGCAGGAGCTGAAGATGGAAGAAGTGGTGATCCGCCGCGGCGAAGATCCCGCCATCGCCATCATGCGCCAGGCCATAAAAAAACGATCTTACTACAACAGCCAGGTGGATTCATTTTCGGTGGACGTGTATGTGAAAGGACTGATCCGCTCGAAGGGCGTTCCCGACAAGTTCATGGGCCAGAAGGTGGATAAGAAGGATATGCAGAACCAGGGCTTCGATTCGCTGGGCCGCGGCATCCTCTTTCTTTCGGAGTCGCAGACGCACGTATCGTTCAAGCGGCCCGACAAGATCAAGTACGAGGTAGTGTCCTCGCGGCAGAGCGGCGGCGGCTACGGCATCAGCTTTCCCTTCTTCATCAACTTCTATACGAACAACGTTGCGGTCTTCAACAACAGCCTTAACCCGCGCGGCTTCGTCTCGCCCCTGGCCGACAACGCCTTTCACTATTACAGCTTTCATTACGAAGGAAATTTTTTCGAGAACGGACGCATGATCGACCGCATACGCGTGACGCCGCGGCGCAGGAACGAGCCGCTGTTCAGGGGCTCCATCCTCATCGTGGACGACGACTGGCGCATACACAGCCTGGACCTCACCGTCACCAAGGATTACAGCCTCGACCTGATAGATACCCTGCAGATAACGCAGATCCATGCGCCGGTGGACAAGGATATCTGGCGTACGCAGAACCAGGTGGTCTACCTCGCCGCCAACACCTTCGGCTTTCAGTGGTCGGGAAATTTTCTCAATGTTTATAACGATTACAACCTGCACCCCGGCTTTACCAAAAAACACTTCGGCCGGGTAATGATGGCCTACGATACGGCCTTCAATAAAAAAGATTCGGCTTACTGGAACAGCCTGCGGCCCGTGCCGCTCGAGGCCGAGGAGCGACGCGATTTCGCCTTTCGCGACAGCGCCTACAAAAGGATCCGCGACTCGCTTTACAGCCGCGGCAACGTTGACTCGATGAACAAAAAACAAAAGCCGGTAACACCTAAGCAGGTGCTGCTTTCCGGCTTCCAGCGCCAGCACTACACCACGCACGGCAACACGACCTATCGCTTCAACGGACTGCTGCGCGAAGCCGAGTACAACAGCGTGGAAGGACTGGTAGTGAAGACCGTGCAGTCGCTCACCGTGCGGCCGAAGGGCGCACGTAATACCTACGAGCTGGGCCTGAACGCCCGCTACGGATTCAGCAACGAGCACTTTAATGCCTTTGGGTATTTCATCGTGCGGCCGCGGGCGGAGACCTTCCGCAACCGCTTCCTTCATCTTTCCGGCGGCAAGCGCGTGGAGCAGATCAACCGCGACAATCCCATCGCCCCGCTGACCAATTCGATCTACACGCTTTTCTATAAAAAGAACTATCTCAAAATTTACGAGAACTGGTTCGGTTCGGCAACCTACAGCAACAGCTTCGAGAACGGCCTGCGCTGGAATATCCGCGCTACCTACGAAGACCGCCTACCGCTCGAGAACACGACAGATTTCAGCTTCGGCCGCAAGTACCGCAGCCTGTCGCCCAACCATCCCTACGAGCTGGCCGGCGTTCCCTTCAACCGGCACCAGGCCCTGGAAGCCGCGCTGGTGCTGTCTTTCCAGCCGGGGCAGCGTTATATCCAGTTCCCCGAAGGCAAGGTGTCGATCGGTTCGAAGGCGCCCCTTTTCCAGCTGGCCTATACCAAGGGCATCCGCAACTGGCTGGGCAGCGACGTGGATTTCGACAAATGGCGCCTCACCGTCAGCGATGACCTGAACTTCAAGCTGGGCGGCCTTTTCCGGTACCGTATTAGTGCGGGTGGCTTCCTCAACCGCGCGGCCGTGGGATTGCCCGATTACCAGCACTTCATCGGCAACCGCACCTACCACGCAGCGCCCTACCTCGCGAGCTTTCAGCTGGCGCCCTACTACCGCTACAGCAACGTGGAGCGATTCTATATCGAGGGACATGCGGAGCACCACTTCAACGGCCTACTCACCAACAAGCTGCCGCTGCTGAAGAAATGGAAGTGGAACCTCGTGGCCGGCACTAATACCTTCTATGTAAATAAGAATAACTATTATGCGGAGGTCTTTGCCGGGCTGGAAAATATCTTCAAGCTGCTGCGCGTGGATGTGATCAATGCCTACCAGCCACAATTGGGCAACCAGGTAGGCGTGCGTCTCGGTTTCGGCGGCATCATCGGCAGCCACGTAAAAGTAAGCACATCAAGAGTAGATATAAACACCGCCAATTGAACCTAACGATCATCCCTATGCGCAATTAGCAGCTGATCATGTATCTGAACAAAAATAAACTCATCCCCTCACGTACCGGGCGCAGGCGCGATCGCGTCCCGGTTTAGTGCCTGCACGCTTTCTCCACTCTCTTTCTCACAGGTAGGGGAGTGAATAAAGATATTTTTATTTCACTTTCCCTAACTTCGCCCCGACTTATTAACCATCGAAAAACTTAGTTATGGCATTTTCAACTGCAACCGTCCAACCTGTTCAACCACCGGCCGCTCAACCCGCCCATCCCGGCGCCACGGCTTCGCTGCTCAGTATGCTGGTTCTGTCTGTTTATGCAGCCCAGAAGAGCAACAAGAACTTCCGCAAGCTCAAGCGCCGCTTTCTCTGGACCGCTTTCAAGCTGAAAATGAAGTCGCTCTTCGCTAAAAAAGCCACGAACGACCGTGTGCTCATCTATATCCTCCTGGGTATCGTGGCGCTGGTGCTCGTGTTCTATTATCCGCTGATCGCCCTGCTCGTGGCCATTGCCGCCCTGGTGCTGATCCTCGCCGGAATCATCTGATTTACAGCCCCGCCTTACCATACTGTGGAAATACGCTTCGCTCTTCCCCGCTCGCGGAATAGAAGGAGAGAAGCGTATTTTTGCACCGGAAATTTTTGCTCACCCTGCAAGTGTTCTAAAAATTTAAATTATGGCCCTGTTACACAACCGCGTCTCTCAAAAGGAGCTCAAGCAGCGCATGCTCGACGAGACCGAGCCGCGCACCACCATTTCCTTTTATCGCTACCTGCCCATTGCCGACCCGCAAGCCTTTCGCGACAGCCTCTATATCGGCCTGTCCGCCCTGCAGGTATTCGGTCGCATATACATCGCTGCCGAAGGCATCAACGCCCAGGCCAGCGTGCCCCGCAGCCGCTTCGAAGAATTGCGCGCCTACCTTGAGTCCATTCCCGGCTTCCAGAATCTCCGCCTCAACATAGCCGTCGATGATGACGGCAAATCGTTCTGGGTGCTCAAGATCAAGGTGCGCGACAAGATCGTGGCCGATGGCATCGAGGACCCGGCCTTCAACATGGACCACCGCGGCCAGTACGTGAACGCCGCCGAGTTCAACCGCCTCACCGAAGACCCCGACACCATCGTGGTCGATATGCGCAACCACTACGAGTTCGAGGTCGGCCACTTCGAGCGGGCCATAGAAATTCCGTCCGATACGTTTCGCGAGCAATTGCCCATGGCTGCCGATATGCTCGCCGATGCGCGCGACAAGAACATCATCATGTACTGCACCGGGGGCATCCGCTGCGAGAAGGCCAGCGCCTATATGCTCCACCGCGGCTTCAGGAACGTCTTTCACCTCGAGGGCGGCATCATCAACTATGTAAATGAAGTGCGCGAGCAGGGTCTGCCCGTAAAGTTCCATGGCAAGAATTTCGTTTTCGACGACCGCCTCGGCGAGCGCGTAACGCCCGAGGTGATCGCCCGCTGCCACCAGTGCGGCCAACCGGCCGATACCCACATCAATTGCGTGAACGAAGGCTGTCACCTGCTATTCATCCAGTGCGACGCTTGCCGCGAGAAATACGAATCCTGCTGCAGCGAAGCCTGTCAGGCCGTTATTCACCTGCCCGAAGAAGAGCAAAAAGAGTTGCGCAAGGGTATAGAAAAAAGCCGCAACGTCTTCAATAAATCGCGGTCGCGCCTGCGGCCCCGCCTGGATGAGCCAGGGAAAGAACAATAACGATACGGCCATATCCTTACCTTAGCGGGCTTCGGCACTTAAACACATCGAAATGAAACACCAGATCCTGCTTGTGACCGCCCTGCTCGGCGGCCTCTTCCTCCATGCGCAAAAAATGCTCAGAGGCGTCGTTACCGATGCCGCCACCCATGCGCCGCTGGCGGGCGCTACCGTCAGCTTCGGCAAAGGCGGCACCACCACCGGCCGCGACGGCCGCTTCTCCATCGACTGCCGCACGGGCCGCATCACGGTCT
>Ga0247771_1000366_pt1 | contig 14812 bp, 22 predicted proteins | sample UWRJL197509C6_FD_179948 | JGI IMG/M metagenome (GOLD analysis project Ga0247771, IMG submission 179948) | Plant litter microbial communities from Arlington Agricultural Research Station in Wisconsin, United States - UWRJ-L197-509C-6 | ecosystem: Environmental > Terrestrial > Plant litter >...
CCCGCAAGTCGAGCCTCGAGCCACTTGCCTCCAACCTCGCCCACCAGATACAGGAGTTTCAGGGGCTGAGGGTCTCGTCATCCTCGCCGGCAAGCGTACGCTCCAAGCAGAAGGACCCCGAGGACCACGGCCCGCCGGTACCTCCAAAGGACGTCAGCCCGGGAATACCACAGGACATGGACAACCCTCTGTCTCCCACAATGTCTCTCCATCGACCCCCTCCGCCCGAACCGGAACCGGAATCCTCGCTTCCCTTCGACTTCCATCGGTTCCTGGAGCAGCTTCGCAACAAGAAGGCGGATCCCGTTGCCCGGTATCTGAAGTCGTTTCTCTCCGAGTTCAGCAAGAAGCAGTGGATGGTACACGAGCAAGTCAAAATCATCGGCGATTTCCTGGCCTTTATTGCTAATAAGATGGCCGTTTGCGATGTCTGGAAAGAGGTATCCGACGCCGAGTTCGACAACGCACGGGAGGGCATGGAGAAGCTCGTGATGAACCGGCTTTACTCCCAGACTTTCTCGCCGGCGATCCCGCCGCCCCAGCCGATACCGGGATTGAAACCGAAGAGAAGAGGCGTCGAACGGCCCCTGGGACCGGGGAGGCGAGGCCAGCACCAGGAGGACGTCGAGCGGGACGAGATCCTGGCGCAGAAGGTCAACATATACGGCTGGGTCCGCGAGGAGCACCTCGATATCCCGGCGGTCGGCGACAGTGGCAAGCGCTTCCTGAAGCTTGCGCAGCAGGAGCTGCTCAAGATCAAGTCGTACCGCGCGCCGAGGGACAAAATCATATGCGTTTTGAATTGCTGCAAGGTCATCTTCGGTTGGTCGCCGGCGACAAGTCATCCGGAAAGCCACTAACGGCGACAGGTCTTCTGAAACACTCCAAATCCGATTCGTCCGCCGACTCTTTCATGCCCCTTCTCATCTACGTTGTCCTTCAGGCCAATCCCGAACATCTCGTGTCTAACGTGCAGTACATCCTCCGTTTCCGCAACCAGGACAAGCTCGGCGGAGAAGCTGGGTACTACCTCTCGTCGCTGGTATGGCGTCCCTTTCGCGGCCCAAAGGGCCCTGGCTAACCCGGCGTAGATGGGGGCAATTCAGTTCGTTGAAAATATGGACCGAACCACCCTGACCATCACGGATGAGGAGTTCGAATCCAATGTCGAGGCGGCCGTCTCCGCCATCGCGGAGAAGCACCGGGCGGAATCGCCCCCGTTGCCTCCCGCCCCGCCCCTTTCCGAGAAGACCGGTTACACCCTGCACCCGCCGTCTGCTGGAGAATCATCTACCGCGCGCTTATCGCTGGATTCGGATGCCCGTCCTGGCACGCCAAGGATGTCAACATCGTCCGAAGGTAACGAAGACGAGAAGGCTGCCATCTCTGGCTTGCTCCGCACCATTGGACGGCCGCTCAGCACCATCGGGCGGATGTTCTCGGACGAGCCCACAACCCCGGCCGGACCGAGCAGCCGGAGCCCGGCGCGCACGCCGCAGCCAGATGGCCACTCGCCTCGACCGTCGACCGATGGCGGCGCAAGGCCGCCCTCGCGCCACGCCTTATCCGCCGAGGAGGCCGCAGCGCGCCAAGCCAGCGCCGAGACCGCCGAGGCTCAGCGGCTACACCGAGCTGAGCACGCGAACATTGTTGAGACGCTGGCCGGCATGTTCCCGGACCTCGACCGGGACCTCATCAGCGATGTCGTCTACCAGAAGGAGGGAAGGTCTGCCACGCCGCCTTGGCCTCGTCGTTCCTTCGTCCCTGCTGATGTGCGTTTGTGCAGAGTTGGACTCGCCGTCGACGCATGCCTCGCGCTGTCTTCATGATACCCCCCGAGGGCCGAGAGGTAGAACGAGATCGGAGGAGTGATTCCCAGGTAAGGCTGTTCATGGCTAAGCATATTAGAGGGCTGGCTTTATTCGGCGGCGGAGCGAGCATCGGGCATCGGGTGCCGGTAAACACTGTCATGCCATCTTCGTCCCACACATCTTACATGGCGGCCCCCGATTAATATGAAGAGTATTTTGGTTTACGAGCCGGGTTGCCGTTCCGTCCCCGGGTCGTTTGCCTCTCATACGGCGGGCCTAGGATCTACTGTTGTGGGAAGCTGCTGTTCCAAGAGTATTCTAGGACATGACAAGGAACTGACTGGTTTGTGTGGCCAACCGTGAACCGCCGTCGATCCTTGCGCCATGGCTGCAGCACGTAGCGCTGACGCTCGGGTTGCATCGAACTAGGCCCACACAGGAAGTCAAATCACGCGGCGAGGATCCGGCCGATGCGTGCGAGAGGCAGTACTTGAGGACGACGAAACTAGGCATGTAAAGAAAAGGCCAGGGCGCTGTCCCGACAGTCAGCGCCGCTGGACCTTCTTACACTGGTGCTCCTCCACCCAACGCATGCAGACTTTCTTTCCGGCTCCTTGGGAAATATGTCCTGCCGATGCCGTAGAAGCTTAACCTCCCCGCTTCCCCTGGCGCCGCTGCGGTACCATTGGAATTGGTGTGAATGCCGCCTTCACCGGGTGTCGTCACGGCAATGCGACGGGGAGCAGTCGGCATCAGGGGGTCGTGATGAAGTCCCCGTCACGGGTGACCAAGCCCAAGAGCGCCTCGAGACGCAGTACGTCTCGCACCTCATCGATATAGCGGTGTCGCGGGAGCGTGTTGCGGAGCTCCCGGCGAATCTGGTTCATCTCGTCCATGTACCTAGCGCACATTTGCCGAATCCAGGCCCAGTTCGCGTGCACAAAATGCCTACAATAGACGGTCAGCTTTCTGGTTCTCTTCGTCCGCCGGCCGCCGGCCAAGGCGCGCGGTTTGGGTCAAGGAGGGCAGGAGCCACGGTCCCGGCGCGAGACTCGTCACTTTGTCTAGCTCCAGTCGACATCACGGCGCAGGGGGCAGGGGTTCAAGGGAGATCGAAGACGCACAGCTCGAGAACGCTGCGCATGGGGAACACGCGGCGGTGGATGTCGTTGACGACGTTCTGGGTGGCGTGAATGCTGTCGAGCTCGTAGTAGAGCTCCTCGTAGCGGCATCCGGCGATGGCCCGCGTGAGTTCCAGCTGGCGGTGAGCTAGCCTCTGTTGAGAGAGGAGGTTAGCTGGTGTGGACGTGGCAGAGGAGGCGCGCGACGGGCTGGGGATAGGACGAGACGGAGCGCAAGCAGAGAAGACGACTTGTCGCGAGCGCGTACTTACATCCCACTTCCGTTTCGCCGGCTCGTCCTGTCCAGCGGCCGGGTGGAGCGGTGCAATGGCTCCGACGAGGGCGACTGGATGCTGTCGCGGGTTCGACATTGCGCGGAATCCGTGGAAGGCTGAACCGTTTGGGTTTGCTGGAACGACGATGGCGTCGAGTGGGGTGTTTGAAATGGGGGAAAGATGCTTTAAAACAGGGAAACAAGGTGTTTCTCTGGCTGGACAGTCAGAGAAGGACGCGGCTGCGGCTGCGGCTGCGGCTGGTTGGACGTACTGCTGTCTATTGGCGGCCAAGTTTGCCTACCTAGTGACGCGGCTGCAGCCGTCTCCTTGAAGACTGGAGTTCTTGCCCTTCAGGGTGGGAGCTGGATTTACTCTTTGTGGGGTTTGATAGCAAGAGGGAAAATGGAAGGTGGGTAATGGTGAAGCTGGTGGCCGGTCCTCTCAACTGCTTACCGGAGACGCGGCTGCAGCCGGGTGCAGCTCAATGCTTGACGCTTTGCAGGATATCCTGTTTCTGAGGGTTGGAATTGATGGGCAGGCCACATTTGGGAGACGGGAAGACGGATCATCATGGTGAGTGGCTCCGGCTCTCTGTCTTTCTCTCTGCCCCACAGCAGTGACACGGCTGAGGTATGATGTCGTCCAATGCCCTCCCATGCTTCGGTTTTCAGACCAGCCGGCGTGCTCAGGCTCGGGTGAGGACATGGTAGGTTGCCTACAATGGTACCGACGCAGCCCAGCATAGGTGGCTGACGGTACGCGCTGGTCATTGATCTTCTTGGCAATATAGAAGGAAACACGGTTCTTCATACCTAGGTGGGTGGGCCGTCGGTGCCCTCCTATATGCTGGTTGAATTTGCTCAGCGGGCCCTCTATTATGTACTTCAAGTCTTGAGTGCTGAGGAGAAAACAGAAATGTGCCTACGCCCTCGTACACCGTGTTGTCCTGAGGGGGTTGGCCTTCTACGCTTCGGTCTGCGGCATACGACTCGGGTCATCTAACGTTATGAACGAAACAACTTGACGTCCGCACCACAAGGCAGTTATCAGATCTAGAATCCCCAGAGTTCACTTGTCTTGTACCTACTTAACTAAGTAGATGGGTGCTCTTGCTTGGAACATCTGGCCACACAGCTGATCTCTTCTCCACCGCAGAGTAATAAATCGCACTATAAGCCGTAGAGATAGCCTTCCTCAGTGACATCCACCAGAAGTCTCGTCGATGGCGCTATTGCCAAGCATTAGCGGTAACTAGAATCTCTGCTAGGTTTGGTAGAAGGATGACGACATCTCCGAAGCGTAAGCAACTACTACCGTCTATTTTAGAGCTAAATGAGACGAAGGATGTCTCTGTACTAACTCGTATACAGATTGCCATGATTACTTCGACGCAAAGATGCGTGGTGGTTCAAGCCATTGAGACTTGAGACAAAAGCGCTACTGTAAGGGCGGGAATTTACTTAGTTGGGTGTTATACTTATCGTCCCAGGTCAGTAAACCAGTCTGCTCAGGGGTTGAGGTGAGCTTGGTAGTGGTGGAGAACTACATGCTGCGCGCCGAACACTCATCGGCTGGTTGCACCACGGCCTCTAAGAACAAAGGAACCAGCGCCCAGGCCTCATCGATTCGAACAACGGCCCTGCTTCCATTGCCGCCATGGTGTAGTAGAAGCATTCTCGGTTTGGGTTCAAACAATTCGAGAGGTCAGGGGTTCAAATCCCCTTGGCGGCCGCCTTTTTGGCGTCTTTTTTGCAGCACCTCGTCTCGAGACAATCCTGTTGAGCTGTCTAAGCTTCCTAGAGGCGACCAGCAATATTGATTCATCATTTGTCGTGCTTTTACTACTCTCTATGGCCTGCTCCATGCTTTAATATCGACTCTGGCCAAGTGGTAGCAACCGGCTGGTGGTACAAAACCCATCGTCCCCACATCCACATAGATCACTCTCTGACTTAGGCAGGGTAGTTTTCAGTCTTGAGAAGTTATGGTCTGCTGCGATTGTACAGGTTAAAGTACTCAGAAGTAGGTGGAAACCGAGTGTGGCTACATCTGAAGTCCAGAGAGGCAATGCTCGTAGCTTTTCAACCTCATTAGTACACCTCAGCCGTGGTCGGATCTCTCGCAGCCAAAGACAGGCGTCGGCACTACTGCGTGACGTAATGCTGATCTCTTCTTAGCTACCTAGGGCTTTATGCAGTATGCCCTCTACAATTACGTACTGGGTGGTCTTCAGTCGTTACCCGGAATCATAGAGACAATGGGCCATTCTATGCTGGCGGCACATACCAGATACCGCGGCGCTCATGTACTTACCGTTCCGTGATGTCGCTCCTTTCTGATCCCCTTCACCCGAGACTCGATATCCTGGTAAAGCACTCTGGTCTCGATAGGTGCGGCACTGCCGCCAATACTGGACGTATAGGGTGTTCCCATCCTGCCGACGCCGGGAGCGTTGTTTGCATCGCTCTACCGGCATGCCACCCAAACAAGGCCTGTGACTCCATCCTATCCGCTGCTAGGGACAATAAGGTTAATGAAAGGCATGTGTCTACCACTTGGGCAGATTTGAATTGCACTAGGGCTGACGACCAGTCGGATAAATACTACCAGCCAGAGAGGTGCCCGGCTCCACCAAGCGGCAACTGACGATAGCCGAGGACACGGCTATTTAGGAGCAAAACCCAACCCAGGATCATCGAGGCGAGCTTTTGGAAGGGAGTGCGGGCTAGAGCTACGGGCAGAGACAACAAAGCTCAACAAAATCCTCCAGGAAATCAACATGAAGCTTCTGAATCTGCTCCTCCTCCCCGTTCTCGCCGTCTCGGCAGCCGAGATGGTCCAGCGCCAAGAGAACCAATGCAAGGGCCAGTTCGACTACTGCACCGTACATGCCGGGCACGGGCATATTCCTGGTGGAAAGCCGGCATGCCAGACATCCCTTGGTACGTGATGGAACGCCCGGACACCAGAGGGATTCTTGCTGACCATAGCCAAAGACAAGTGTTTGGCAAAGTTTGCCACGGCGACGAGTGCCAGCGGACGGGCTGCTTCCACGCCTGCGCGTATTCAGGCTGTCCCTACTCAAGCGTAGGGTCTAGAGGAAATATGAGAGCGGCCCGGAGAACAGGAGAGCACGGCGAGCTGGAAGGTGATGAGTATTCCTTGGAGCTGAGCCATTTCTACTGCCCATATAGCCATTCGGACGAGTACTGCGAGAAGCGCTGCTCGTCGGCTGCTAGGCGGAGAATCGTGCGTGGAGGCGAACCTAGTGCTTTTGTGCTCATCGCGATACACCGAGAGGCGCTGCAGAGGAGATGCCAAACCCCTACGAGAGAGCCGCACTGTACGAGAACACCTTGGATTAGGAGCAGGAGTAAATGAGATCATGCGTTCCTCGCCCGTCTTTCCCACCGCCCTCGCCCTCTCCAACTCGGCCTTGGCGGGCCTCAAAGCCGAGCCTCATGCCTTGCTCCAATACCAAGAAAAGGCATGTTATCAGAACGGCGGAAAGAAGTGCTACTCTGCCATCGTTTCGTCCGGCCGTGCGAGGGTGGCTACGAGAACAGCACTACCAGCTACTAGTGCGTCATCCAACTCGACTCGCCCGAGGCCGCACTATCGAGGCCATGCGCCGTTGCGGGGACCGCGTCGAGTACGCTGCGCAGGTCGGTCGGGCTGCCGAGGAGATTTTGCAGATCGAGAATAGGGCTGCTTGCGGAGATCCGAACTGTGGAGGCGGCAATAGCGAGGGCGGGAAGGGAAAGAAGAGAACTGAGCCACAAGGATGATGTCCCGGTGACGTTACTCCGGATTCGGGCTTCCGCGCAGCTTTTAACAATTCGAGCACCGAGGGTTGGCGAGTAGGTCAGGTAGGTTGGGTAGGTACCTAGGTGGTCAGTAATGGAAGAAAGGGCCGAGAACTGGTAATTTTACTATTAGGAGACGGCGTCTGCACGTCTTCGTAACTATCTAGGTACCTAGGTAGGTCAGTTGCCGGGCTTTGCTCTCCATTCGTGTGCGGAGCCACCAGCACCGGATGAATGGCCCACTCGTTGCCAAATGTCAAACCGGATAATTGATCTGTCCAGAACATACGGCGCCTACGTCGTGAGCCTTCTCGCGGTAAGCCCGTGATCGCGTCAACAGTCATGCCCAGACGGTGTTGGAAGCACGTGCGAGTGACCCTGACCCTTCTCTTCGTGCTTTACGTCCTGTTGTACATCGTCGACCCCCAGATCGCCGGCGACGCGGGGGTCCGGTACGCCCCGGTGTCAGCCTGGCATCCACGGCACCCGACCCGACATCTGTTGGACTCGCTCGGCCTCGACGAGGACCAGTGTGACGCCGCGTTTCCCGGGTTGACCAAGGATATCAATGACACCGTCGCGTTGGGGCCGTTCGCGCTTAAGCAAGCAAGGAACTTCGGACCCCTTCAGGCCAAATTGAAGAATGGAAAGGCAAGCTTCGCCTAGTTTTCTGTATCAGGCAAGACTAACCTCGGCGCAGCTGTACATCATCCATAAGGAGGACGGCGACCTCCTCACGCGCGAGATGCTCGAGGCGAGACCTCCCACCCGCGCGTCGTCCAGTCTGGGTTTGTACTAATCATCCCACAGGCACGCAGCGCTGCCCTGCAACAAATCCACCGTGCCGTCATATCGTCGCCCACTCCCCTCCCGGACACGGTCATCGCAGTCAACGTCCAGGACGAAGCCTTCAGCACCTCGTGGTCCTACTCGCGGCAGGCGTACACGGCGCCAACGCCGGGAAGCCCGCCCGTCTCGCACACGTTCCTCATGCCGCACTTTTCCTTCTGGGCCTGGCCTCTGCCATTCATCGGCTCCTTCGCCCGCGCCGCCGCCGCCGTGGATGTGCTGGAGGCCCGGCTGTCTTTTGGCCTGAAGGATCCCCGTGCCGTGTGGCGCGGCACGAAGCGGTACAACAGCGCGCACAACCCCAAGATGAGGGAGGACCTGCTGCGCGTGACGGCGGGGAAGAAGTGGGCGGACGTGCAGGAGCTGCGGTGGGCGGTCGGTGATGGCGCGGGCGACGGCGGTGCGGCCGTGAGGCCGAAAGGAGCCCGGGAGAGGGGAGGGCCGGTGGCCGCCAACGCGCTCATGATCGAGGACTTCTGCCGGTACAAGTACGTGGTGCACACCGAGGGCATCACGTACAGCGGTCGCTTCCAGCTGCACCAACTATGCGGCAGTGTGCTGCTCACGCCGCCCGTGGCGTGGCTGCAGCACACGACCCATCTGATACGGCCGATCTTTTCGTCAGACTTGGACCTAGGCGACGTGGGTAGGGGAGAGGGTGCGACGAAGAGCAGGTGGAAACCGTCCGCGGGCGAAAGGCGCGCCTGGCCGGTGCACTACTCGCCGCGCGAGGCCAACATTGTCTTCGTGGCGCCGGACTGGTCGGATCTGGAGGCCACAGTCGCGTGGCTGGAGGCCCACCCCGAGGTCGCCGAGGGGATCGCGAGGAGGCAGAGGGACTTGTTTGTCGGGGGCGGCTACTTTAGTCCCGCTGCGGAGGCATGCTACTGGAGGTCGTTGATCAGGGGCTGGGCCAGGGTGGCCAGGACAAACGGAGAAGGGTGGGAGGACCAGGAGGGTGTTCCCTGGGAAACCTTTGCCATGTTGAGGGACGGGTAGACGGTATGTCCAGGCAGTGGCACGCTAAACCCTGGGTAGGTTGATTCTGCCCCGTCTGCCACATGCTCTCCCTGGAGCATGGTCACTTCACTGGGTAGAGTTGGTCAGACTGGAGGGCCCAGGAGGGGCCCCGTACCTAGATACCTTAGGTAGGTAAGGTACCTTGGGCAACGGAACAAGGCAGTGGGAGGGCAGCCTGTGATGCAGATATCGGGGCGGGCAGCAATGAATTTAACCGATCTTCAAACCTTCAAGCGGCAGATTCTCGGGGTTCGTCGACATCCAATCTCAAAGCCGCCCGTCACATCCAGTCCAGCATCCGCCAACAGCCCGAAGACGTCGCAAGAGGGCTACGACGATATTGTTTTGTTTCTTTTCCTGAATAGCGTGGTTTTGAAGCATTGCCATGACCATGACTACCTGAAGTTGCTCAGTCCCGGTCGAAGCTCTCGTCAACCCGATTCCGGCCAGTGCTGGTCCGGATGGACGGGGATGCTGCGACGCCGACCGGCTGCGTCCCGGTGGCTATTGATGACCCCCCTCCTCCGTCGACATCCCGGCTGCAGACGAGCCGGTCGATCCGTCGCCTTCTACTACTGATGCTCCTTGTCAACCTCGCAGGGAGCCTCTACCAGCTGCCGCTGAACCGGGTCATCGAGCGCAGGCTCTGCCGAGAGTATTACGCCCAGTACGCTCCGGCTAGCGTTGGGCCGGACGGCACCGTGCAAGAGAAGCTCTGCAAGGTCGATGCTGTCCAACGGGATCTCGCGTGGCTGCAAGGGGTGATGGAAACTGCCTGGATTTTTGGCGGTAAGCGTCTGGACGTTTTCCGAAAGATCTAGTACCCAGCTCTCGTCATCTAACAGCTGCAGACTTCGCCATGACCATACCGCTCGGCTTTCTGTCCGAAAAGTATGGCACACGCTTGCTATTTCTTCTGAATCTCGCTCCTCGCGCCGTCATGTTGGCGTGGGCTGTTGTTGTTGGATACTTCGACAAAGTGTTTCCAACCAGAGCTATCGTCGCTGCTCCCTTCCTCTCAGTTTTCGGCGGAGATTGTTTCTTCAACGCTCTCACGTATACAATGGCTGCCGGGTTGACAGAAGAACCGAATACTCGGTAAGTCGGTTTGAGAACGACTTCTGCCGCAACCTAGCACTGAACCAAACCAAGGGCATCGTACTTTGGCTTCATGAGCTCGGTGAGCTACGTCGTCGCATTACTCGGTCCAGCCCTGGCTTCCGCTACGATGAGTCTCACGCTGTGGCTGCCGTTCTTTATCGGAATTTCCCTCCTGCTTCTGGCCGCGCCCATTGTCGGCACACTACCGGGTTGCCGCGCGTCCGGCGACATGGAACACGAATCGCGACCCTTGATCTCGTCGCCACAACTCAAAGCCGCCAGACCTGGGGACTCCTTGTTCAGCGCGGTGTTAGAACGTTTCCGCACACTCCATTCCATCGTCGTGGCCCACCCTCGGAACTTCGCGCTGCTGCTTGCGAGCTTTGTCCTCACCTCCCTCGCAAGCTCCGACACTAAGTTGTTGCCGCAATACATCTCCAAGCGCTACCACTGGCTTTTCGCCTCCGCCGGCTATCTTTTATCGGTTAAGGCTGTTGTCAACTTCTTCCTCCTCGCGTTCGTCATCCCCTGGCTCCTTCGGCATCGACGACCCACGCAAAGCCCTGCCGCGGTTCTGGACACGAAGGCCAACCTACGATATGCGAACCTCTGTCTTGCGGTCTCGATTTTGGGAGCTTTTGCTATTGCCATTTCGTCGACCATTTGGATTCTCGTCCCTGCGCTTCTCGTTTACGCCCTCGGCTCGGCTTTGCCCGTCTTCACCTTTTCGCTGCTCAAATCGCCCGCCGTTTCTCCCCAAGAACAGTCGACAGGAAGGGAGATGCACATATTCTCTATTGTTATGCTCGTCAAGACTTCAGGCTCTCTACTTGGTGCGCCGCTCATGGCTGGTCTCTGGGCGGAGGGAATTGCCATGGGAGGGCCTGCTCTGGGGATGCCTTACTTCGTCAGCTCGGCTTGCTATGCGGTGGCCGTGTTGGTGCTCTCTTCCATCGCCGTCGTATGAGACGTGTCCTATCGGCTTGTTCGGCGCCTGGACCAGAGGTTCGAAGCCATGGAGGTCCGTTAGACTGGAAGTACCCCTTCCCTCGTGGTGTTTAGGATTCCAGCAACAGACCATGCCTAGTCGGTACGGGGGATCAAACGGTGCGTGGCGCCCACGAAGCCCTAGATGACTCGAGGGACACTACGGTCGGCATAGAGAAGTATCGGGTTCGCTATGGCCAGTCACGGTTCCCACCTCGGTTGCCCAACTGTTCCGAAGAATGAGACCGGTTCACTTCGCGCTCACAACACGCGCCCAAGAAACGCCGCCAACAAGGCTGCCGAGATCCATCCTACGACGACCAAGCTCTTATCCACCATCCTTGTCGCTGATGCGGTCACCGCGCCCTTGCCGGAAAACACTACGTGGAACTCGTAACTCGCACCGGAAGGCGAGCATTCGGTGCCCGCAGCGCAGGCCATGACCTCGCTCCACCTCCCAGCGGCACATCGCTGCCAAGAAGAGCCCATGCAGTTCCATTGCCCTTCTTGGCCGAGGCATGGCGTCGAAGGTGTCATCCCGCGAGATCGAATTTCCGATCCATGTTCGGCGTCTGACGCGAGTGTTAAGCCGCCCCGGGCGAGGGCGAGTCCGGTCGGGATGAGGACCACGATTCGCATTTCAAGGCTGCTGAGGTTGGATTTATGTGAATCGAATACCCAAACACTCCGAAGGCGCGCTTCTTTCGAAAGCGGTATTGACGAGATGGACGGTCGCTCGTCGGTGTGGCTCGTTATAGGCGAGATGTCGAGGTTCTTTCGGGCATTCGGCTTGCAACACTTGAATACGACGAGAACGACGACCCAAGCCCTTCAAGAGCCCCCTGAAGACGTTAGGCGCTGTCTGCAATGCGCCTTTGGTGTTGGTGCCCAGGAGCTGCGTGTTGGACGTGGGCTGCTGCGATTGGCGGGTCGCACAGGGGTTCGAGGTGCTGATGCCGTGGACGGCTCAGGAATCGGAACGGATGTCTTGAGGTCCTAGATCCCGTTCGAAGATCCAGGGAGCACGCCGCTTGCCAGAAAGTGTCAGTGGCCGAGTTGAAAGCCGAACTGCCGCGGCGTTGTCCTTGTCGTGGCGGCCGCTGCACCAACGCTTCCCCGTCACTCGCCCGGCCCGGTGTCTCGACGTTCGGCGAAGAGGCGCTGCCACGCCAAGCACGGTGACAAGTGTCCGGACGACTGGGTGAATTAATCGATACATGCTTCTGTCTGACATTCGCATAACTCCTACGGCCGGTGCGGTGGTACTCTCCACCAGTCATCGTCGACGCCACACCCTCGCGAGGGGAACACGGGTTTCGGCCTCGGGCCACACCGGAACCGCAAATCCCAGGCAATCTCATCAAGGTTGATCTCTCTGCACCCAGCGACCAGCAGCCGATTGACCTAGCTCCTTGTTGAATCCGTGTTTGATCGCGATACCGTCGAAGCCTCAGAGGAGTCGGTCGAGAACACGCCCCTCGACTGGTTATCCATCAACCGAATAGTCGGTGACGCTACGGCCCCCGCCGCTGACGGTGTCGACCGCACATGATCTCCTTCCTCCTCGTCCATCTCGGCGATCTCGGAAATTCCCGCTCCGTCGGCCTTTCCGGCCCTGCGGAACCGCTTTCGCAGACTACTCATGCTGGAGGCGCTGCGTAGGCTGCGTAGGCTCGTCGAGCTGCGCAGTCTGCGGATGGCGCGGTGGCCGCGCCGTTCTCTGCCGTCGTCGTTGTACTGGTCACGGAGGAGCTGGTCGTCGAAAGAGGTGACGGAGTGGAGAACGCGTTCTCGCCGGGCCGCCTCCTCTGCAGCCGCCTGGCGCTCTCCCTCCTCGATCTCTTCCGGCTCGGGTGGGAATGTCACGCCTCCAGACACGGACGTGAAGGCGCTCATGATGAAGGCCCCGAAAGCGCCGATACGGGACCGGCTGGCGGCCGCAGGAGCTGCGGCCGTGGGCGCCACCGGGTCTGCCATCCCATCCGGGGTCTTGGTCGAAGTAGTCGGTATCGGTGCTGGATATCAAGCTGTTGTCTTCGCGGGCAAGATCGCGTGATGGTCGCCAATCACGAGCCAGAGGAGACCAAGCAGCGGGATGGAGAGGAGGGTGGAGCTGCGAGGGTCCCCCATATACTACTACCTAGCATGCGGCTTCGGGCGGCGCCACATGGTGCGTCTCAGTGCCGCTTGGATAGAGTGGCAGCATTTGAAAGGAATGTTCCAGCTATATCCGGCCCCAGCCGTCGCTCTTATTCGGCGAGATATGGGCCCTGGGACTGTTGGGTCGAAGCCCGTCCACGGCCACAGCGAACCGGATGAGCCAAGGACCCATGATCGGCCAATGCCGGCAGTCGTGCGGCCTGTCATATTAACCGGGGCCTGGGCTTTTTGGTTCGGCAGACCGCTTGTGGACAACGGTGGGAGCGAGGTGCCCGCTGTTCTGGCTGATATCTTGCTGCGGCACCATCACCCCTATACGCAACCATGATATACCCCCTACGTGGTGGTCGCGTAGCCCTACCGCCTCTCGCGCCCACAGTTTCACCCCTCCAAATGGGGGGGCTGGGGCCGATGGGACGAGGCTGGGGGACGAACGCGGCAGGTTTGCCCCATGTGGCCGGTTGCCGGCTCGGGACGTGTTGCCCGAAATCACTATCCACATGGATCCCCGAAGATTAGACTACTACTCCGTACAGCTAGTCAGATGTTATCGAGCCGCGTTGTTGGCCGGTTGATAGTGAAAATCCGGAGAACGAATACGCGTAGTAGAAGGAAGTCGGTATTGCGGCGCAAGGGGCCAGGGGCGTACATTGTCGTAGTGTCGAGCTAGCGCCGTCAAGGTTGCGGCGGCTTGGTGGTCAGGTTTGAGGAAGTTGTAAACCTTAGATTGAGAACCTCGGGGCGACGAGTTGAAATCGCGCCGTGAGTATCTCGGCCCTTGTGCCTCTGCGAAAGAGTCCGCGGGGGATTCTTCTTAGGGTCGCAAGAGAGCTGCGGCAGGTGGGTACCTGATGGAGAAGGGACTTGAAGTACTTCAACCTGGAAGCCGGGACGAGGCTCTGCCGTACTTCTGCCGGGGGGTGGCGGTGAGATGGAGTTGCTGCTCGGACTAGTAAATGCATGCTACGCGGCCATCGAACGTTCCTCGCAGCCTCGGTATGAAGTCGGGTCGTGTTGGTTGTCAAGCTTGCTGACTCCCTGACGATGGTAGGACGTGCAGATGCGGAGTCGGACGGGCCTATTCTCGACACGGGCAAGATCCACTGTTCCCCCAAGGCACAGCGTGACGACGGTGCGGTGCAGCGGCGCGGCTATTGGCCAACTCTCCGGCATCCAGACCACCGGTGAAGCCGACGCCATGCGTGTGCCGAGGCAAACGGATCTGAGGCCATTCGCCTCCGCCCTTCTCCGAACTCGTCTTCCCTGAACTCGTCTTCCTCGGCCTCGCTGTGCGCATCCCATTCTTTCCCGCCACCACTTGTGTGTCCCACGATGCTCCGACTCTGGGAGGACCAAGTCGCGGCTCACCCGCACAGGGTCGAGTTCGTGGGCACCTTCGTCGTCCAGCTCGTCTTCTTCTGGCTGCCGTCGGCCCTGTACTTGACCCTCCCCTACACGTTCCCGTCCTTCTCGGAGCGTCACAAAATCCAGCCGGCGCCCCGGCAGGCCACGGCGGCCGACATCCGCGATTGCGTGCTCAAGGTGCTGCGCAACCAGGCCATCAGCCTGCTCGTCTCGGCGGTCCTGACGTCGCTGTCCCTCGTCGCCCGCCGCCCACCCGCCTTCCGCGTGTCGGCCACGCCGCCGCCGCCGGCCGAGTTTGTGCGCGACTTCGTCCTCAG
>Ga0247771_1000367_pt1 | contig 14746 bp, 16 predicted proteins | sample UWRJL197509C6_FD_179948 | JGI IMG/M metagenome (GOLD analysis project Ga0247771, IMG submission 179948) | Plant litter microbial communities from Arlington Agricultural Research Station in Wisconsin, United States - UWRJ-L197-509C-6 | ecosystem: Environmental > Terrestrial > Plant litter >...
TCGGTGCATCAAGAGCGGTCTTCTCGATGATCTGATGGGCCATTCGGGCGACAGTGCGTGCGACGTCACCGGCCGAGAGAAGCTCGCGCTCCCCAGCCGGATCCGTCGCACCACGTTGACGTGGCGCCACGGTTGGACCTCCTTCCCCGCCTCACAGGACGGGTCCTTAAAGGACGTCGGACACCCGGCTTCGACCGGGCTGACCTGCACGGTATCAGGCACGGAGCGCTCACCTTACGAGTGGTGTCGAGGCTCTCGCCCTCATGGGCCGACGAGATCAGCTTGACCTGGCGACCACGGAGAGCAATCATTACTCTGCGTATTGAGTCTGACCTCCCCGGCCCAGTCCCCTACCGGCTGACGGGGCGAATGAACGGAGAACCGCCACATGGGCGACTACGCCAAGGCGTTGGGGGCCAAGCTCCGCGCGATCCGGCAGCAGCAGGGCTTGTCCCTGCACGGCGTCGAGCAGAAGTCCGGCGGTCGCTGGAAGGCCGTGGTCGTCGGCTCCTACGAGCGGGGCGACCGAGCCGTGACCGTGCAGAAGCTGGCCGAACTGGCCGACTTCTACGGGGTGCCGGTGGCCGAACTGCTGCCGGAGGGCCGGGTGCCGTCGGGCGCCGAGCCCGCGACCAAGATCGTCATCAACCTCGAACGGCTGCAACAGCTACCGGCCGAGAAGGTCGGGCCGCTGGCGCGCTACGCCGCGACCATCCAGAGCCAGCGCGGCGACTACAACGGCAAGGTGCTCTCGATCCGCACCGAGGACCTGCGTTCGCTGGCGATCATCTACGACATGACCCCCGGTGAGCTCACCGAGCAGCTCATCGACTGGGGCGTGCTTCCCCCCGAGGCCCGACCGGCCAAGGAGGACTGAGACGGCTAAGGCCACCCCGACGGTCGTCGAGGTGGCCTTAGCCGCGCTCTTACCGCTTACAGGACGGCGCGCAGCTGGTCCGCGATGACCGCGATCCGGCCGAGCACGCCGTTGACGAACCGCGGCGAGTCGTCCGTGGACAGGCCCTTCGCCAGCTCGATCGCCTCGTCGATCGCGACGGCGTCCGGGACGTCCGTCGCCCACAGCAGCTCGTAGAGGCCGATCCGCAGCACCGCGCGGTCGACCGCGGGCATCCGCTGCAGCGTCCAGCCCTCGGCGTGCTCCGAGATCAGGTCGTCGATCCGCGCCTGGTGCGCGGTCACGCCCTCGACGAGCGTCACCGTGTAGTCGTTCACCGGCGGCACGTCGGCCGAACCGACCCGGCCCGCCACCAGCGTGACCGGGTCCTCGCCCCGCAGGTCGGCCTCGAAGAGGATGTCGACCGCGCGTTTGCGAGCCTTGCTGCGTGCTCCCACGTCAGCTGCTCACTCGGCCGAGGTAGCGACCGTCGCGGGTGTCGACCTTGACCTTCTCGCCCGTGGTGACGAACAGCGGCACCTGGATCTCGGCGCCGGTCTCCAGCGTGGCGGGCTTGGTGCCGCCGGTGGAGCGGTCGCCCTGCAGGCCGGGGTCGGTGTGCTGGATCAGCAGCTCGACCGAGGTCGGCAGCTCCACGAAGAGCGGAACGCCCTCGTGGGTCGCGACCATCGCGTCGGTGTTGTCCAGCATGTAGCCCGCGGCGTCCGCGACGGTCTCGCTGGGCACGGTGATCTGGTCGTACGTGTCGTTGTCCATGAAGACGAAGTCGTTGCCCTCCTTGTAGAGGAACGTCATCGTCCGCTTGTCCACGGTGGCCGTTTCGACCTTCGTCCCCGCGTTGAAGGTCTTGTCCACGACCTTGCCGGACAGGACGTGCTTCAACGTGGTGCGCACGAAGGCGCCACCCTTGCCCGGCTTGACGTGCTGGAACGCGGTGACGGTCCACAGCTGGCCGTCGAGGTTCAGCACCAGGCCGTTCTTCAGGTCGTTGGTCGTGGCCACGGTGGTGGTCTCTCCTGTTGTCCGAGGGGCAAGCCCGGCGAAGCGGGCGCTTAGACGACCACGAGTTCCTTCGTGGTCAGGGTGAGGAGCTCCGGCGCGCTCTCGCGCACCACGAGCGTGTCCTCGATGCGGACACCACCCTTCCCCGACAGGTAGACGCCGGGCTCGACGGTGACCGCCATACCGGCGGAAAGTGTACCTTCACCCGACTTGGACAGCGCCGGAGCCTCGTGGATCCGCAATCCGACCCCGTGCCCGAGCCCGTGCGGGAACCGCGGCCCGTGCCCGGCGGCCGCGACCACCTGCCGCGACGCCGCGTCCACGGCCCGCACGTCGGCCCCCGGCGTGAGAGCGGCCCGCCCGGCCGCCTGCGCCCGCGCGACCAGGTCGTACAGGTCCCGCTGCCAGTCGGCGGCCCGGCCGAGGACGAGCGTCCGCGTCATGTCCGAGTGGTACCCGTCGACCAGCGCGCCGAAGTCCAGCTTCACGAAGTCGCCGAGCTTGAACACCGCGTCCGTGGGCCGGTGGTGCGGGATCGCCGAGTTCGCCCCGGCCGCCACGATCGACTCGAACGCGGGCCCGGCGGCCCCGTGGTCGAGCATCCGGCTCTCGAGTTCCCGAGCGACCTCCCGCTCGGTCCGCCCGACCCGCAGCCCGCCGTGCTCGATCAGGTCCACGAGCGCCCGGTCCGCCGCGGCACACGCCATCCGCAACGCCTCGACCTCGGCCTCGTCCTTGACCGCCCGCAAGACCTCCACCAGCCCGGACGCCCGCACCAGCCCGTCGACGACCTGCTCCAGCGCGTCGAGCCCGTCGACGGTCACGTGCTGACTCTCGAACCCGACCCGCGAGCACCCGTCCTTCCCGGCCCGCGCGCCCAACGCCAGATCACACGCCCGCTCGACCACGCGCTCCAGATCCGGCACCTCCACCGCGGACTGCTCCACGTACCGCCCGTCGGTGCAGAACACCGACCGCTCGTCCCCGTCCGCGGCGACGAGCAACGCGGCATTGGACCCGGTGAACCCGGTGAGGTAGCGAACGTTCACCAGATCCGTCACGAGCAGTGCGTCGAGATCACGAGCGACGAGCTCGGCGCGCAGTGCGGCGCGACGCGGGGCGTGCAGCGGCATACCTGGAGCGTAGGGGTACCCGGCGGGATGCACAGGGCTACGAACGGGGGTTTCCGAAGGCCGGTCGGCGACCGCACGAGCCTCGGCGTCGAGCCCGAGACCCACCGGCACCGACACCAGGTCCACCCGGACCTGGGCCAGGTAGGCAAGGCCAAGGGCGACCCCGGCGTGGCCGGGTCCGAGGTTCGCCTCATCCAAGGCAATGGCACGTCCGAGCAACTCGCCGGCCCGGTGGGGGTCGCCCAGATCCATCACGACCACGGAAAGGTCGCCAGCAAAGTGGTGATGGCACGAGGGGTAGGCGCGCACCTCCAGCACCGCTGTGGCTTCGGCGTCCAAGCGGTTAGGACCCAATGCCCACAGCGTCGCGAGCGTCGACTCCGGTGAGGGGCGATGGCCGTCCTGTCCCCTGCCCGCCATCTTCTCCGGGTCGCGGCGGAGGAGGTCCAGGTACTCCGCCACCGGCATGCCGGTCTGGTTCAGGTAGGCCGCCGGCCTGCTCCAGACCCAGCGGCAAGTCGCCGAGCACGTCCGCCAACTCGTCCGCGTGCTCCTCGGGGATGCCCGTCCGGCGGTTCAGCAGGGCCACCGACTCGGCCCTGCTGAAGGTGTCCAGGTCCAGGACGCCGCCGAGTGCGTCGTACCGCTTCGCGTGCCGGTGGCAGTGCTCGATCCGCCAGCTGGGTCTTGCCGACGCCGCCCATGCCGCGGACGGCCCGCACGGTGACCGTGGCCTGGTCGAGCAGGGTGGCGAGTCGGTCGAGGTCCTCCGTGCGGCCGGTGAAGTTCGGGTTGCGCGGTGGGACCTTCCACGCGCCGGTCGCGGGGCGCGGAAGGTGGACGGTCAGGTCGCGGCCCGCCTGGAACACCGTCGAGCCGTCGGACGCCGAGGCGTGCTGGTCCACCCTGTTTCCCTTCCGCGCAGGTCACCATGGTCCCGTACGGCGGCACTACGCTGTTCGCCATGGGTGCGTGGCTGGTCAGGGGTGTCTGGACGGGGCTGCTGCACGGGGCTGTGCAGGCCGGCGTGGTGGCGGTCGCGGTGCGGAGTCCCGAGGCGGCCGGGTCGGTGCGGGTGATCGCATTCGGGCTGGTCGTGGTGGTCGGGGTGTTGTGGGGGGCGTTGGACGCGTGGCGGCGGTTCGACGGGCGGGGGATGTGCTGGTTCTTCGCGTCGCTGGTGGCCGGGCCGTTGGCCGGGGTGGTCGGGGTGGTGGGGACGGGGATGCTCGTCGACCAGACCGGGACCGAGTCGTTGTGGCCCGCGTTGACCGGTGGGGCCGCTTTCACGGCGTTGGTGGTGCTCGCGTCGGCCGCGGTCGGGATGGGGTTGGGGAACCTGCTGCCGCAGCCGGAGGAGTCGCGTTAGCGGCGGAACCTCGTGAGGTCGCCCGCGCGGGTGTAGGAGTTCCACTCGGCCTCGGTGGTCTGGCGGATCGTCGAGGAGTTGAGGGTCGCGGGCTCGTCGGAGCCGACCACCCAGAGCTTGTCGCCGTCCAGGAGCAGGCCGGTCCGGCCGTCCGGTGAGCGGACCGCCCGCACGCCCGCGGGCACGCGGGCGGCGACGGGCAGGTCGTCCACGATCGACGGCCGGTGGTCCAGCACGGCCCTGGCGAGGCGGTCGGTGACCGAGCGGCGCTCCAGGCGCACGACCTTGCCGTCGACGACCAGGTCCGTCGTGCGCTCGGGCGACGGGACGGCGAACCCGTCGAGCACCACGGCCGCCTCCTTGGTCGCGCAGCCGGGGACGCCCGCCAGGTCCATGCCGAAGTGGGTGAGGTCGGTCGGCGCTCCCGCCGCGCCGTCGACGGTCGCGCGGACGACGTCGATCGGGACGCGGCCGCACGGATCGTCCGACGCGATCGGCGCGTGCCCCTCGGACGTGCGGACCAGGCCGGGACCCTCCCGCCACGGGCCGGGGACGGTGATCTGGGCGTACGGCTGGGCGGTGAAGTCGGCGTTCCAGAAGGTGATGCTGGTGCCGGACTCGGTCTCGTGGGCGATGGCGAACGCGTCGAGCGCGGCCACCCACATCCAGTCGGCGCTGAAGGCGTCGACGACCGAGCGGGCGCGCGGGGCGTTGGTGCCGGACACGGTGGCGAAACCGCGGTCGCCGAGCGCCTGCACGCCGGACAGGAACAGCGGGTCCTTGGAGCGCAGCACGAACTGGCCCGCGCCGTTCCACCCCGCCGCCTTGCCGGTGGTGTCGGTGAACATCAGGTAGAACCAGCCGTCGAGGTGCAGGACGGCGGGCTGGCCCGCGCCGTAGGTGTTGTCGCGGGTGGTGTCGTACGCCGGGCCGATGATCGGCTGGCCGTTGTGCGCGCGCTGCCACGCGATGCCGTCGGTGCTGGTCGCGACGCCGATCGCGTTGCCGTGCGCGTGGTCGCCGGAAGCGCCGGTGTAGTAGAGGTAGTAGGTCCCGCCGACGTGGATCACCGACGGGTCGCAGGTGTGCACGCCGTCGAAGCCGGTGACGCTGCCGCTGAGCACCGGCTGGGCCATGGAGCCGTCGGGCGCGAGGAAAGGCCCGGTCAACGAGGTGCTCTCGGCGTACAGCAGGTCGTCGCCCGCCGGGGCGGCGACGCCGAGCTGGCTGCACCACCACATCCGGTTGCGGCCGTTCTCCACCAGCACCGTCGGCCCGTAGTTGTACGGCGAGTCCCCGCCGCCCGCGGCGATCACGCCCGCGCTGCCGCGCTGCCGGTCCGCCGTCAGCGGTTTCGGGTCTTCCTGGCCGGTGCGCTGGGGTTTCTGCCGTTCCGCGGGAGGCGCGACACCGCCGGTGCCCTCGGCCTGGTTCATCGTCACGCCACCGTCGCACGCCGACAGCAGCGCGGTGGCGACGGCGACCGTCGCCACGAGCCGGTGAAGCCTCGGCATGCGGGAGCGTTCCTCCACTCGGTGACCCCGGTCGACACGATCGGCGAAGCGCACCCAGTGTAGAAGATCAACTCACCCGTACGGGCGACTACTCACCAGTAGTGGCAACGAGTTCGACCTCGAACCCGTCGGCGTTCTCGAGATAGGCCGCGTAGTGGTCCGGCCCGCCCGCGTGCGGGTGGCGGTCCGCGAACAGCAGCGACCACCCGTTCCCCAGGGCTTTCCGCGTCACCTCGTCGACCGCTTCCCGGCCTGTGACGTGCAGCGCGAGGTGGTTGAGCCCCGGTCGCAGCCGCTCGTGCGGCCCGGCTCCCATCGCGGGCGAGCGCTCCACGACCACGTAGGTCGCGCCGAGCTTCCAGCTCACGCCCGCGGGCCAGCGCTGGTGTTCCACCCAACCGAGTTCCCGCAAGAGCCACCCGATCGTGGCTTCCGCACGGGTGACGTCCGGCACCCAGAGTTCGACGTGGTGCAGGGCTCCGTGGGTCACGACGACTCCCTTCGGCCGACCCGTGCACCGATCGATCGGTGCACGGGTCGCGAACCGTCAGCCCTTCGAGGCCAGCCAGCGCAGGGCCAGGGCGTAGCCCTGGACGCCGAGGCCGAGGATGGTGCCCTCGGCGACGGCGGAGATGTAGCTCTGCTGGCGGAAGTCCTCGCGCTTGTGCACGTTCGAGATGTGCACCTCGACCAGCGGCGCGGTGAGCTGGGAGCACGCGTCGCGGACGGCGATGGAGTAGTGCGTCCACGCCGCCGGGTTGAGGACGACCGGGTAGCGGTGGTCGGCGGCCTCGTGGAGCCACGAGAGCATCTCGCCCTCGAAGTCGGTCTGGCGGACGTCCACCTCCAGCCCCAGTTCGTGGCCGGTGCCCTCGCAGAGGGCGACCAGGTCCGCGTACGTGGTGCTGCCGTAGACGTCCGGCTCGCGGGTGCCGAGCCTGCCGAGGTTCGGGCCGTTGAGGACGAGGACCTTCACAGGAGCACGCCTCCGCCCGTGGTCGGCTCGGCCGCGACGGCCGAGTACGCGGCGGCGATCAGGGCCGGGTCCGGGCCTTCGAGCCTGCCGGGCTTGGCGAGACCGTCCAGCACCACGAACCGGAGCACGCCGGACCGGTTCTTCTTGTCCACCCGCATGCCCTCCATGAGCTGCGGCAGCGCGGCCGGGTCGTAGGTGGTGGGCAGGCCGAGCGAGGTCAGCACCGACCGGTGGCGGTCGGCGGTCGCGTCGTCCAGGCGGCCCGCGAGGCGGGCCAGTTCGGCGGCGAACACCAGGCCGACGCTGATCGCCGCGCCGTGGCGCCACTTGTACCGCTCGCGGCGCTCGATGGCGTGCCCGAGGGTGTGGCCGTAGTTCAGGATCTCGCGGAGGTCGGACTCGCGCAGGTCCGCGGACACGACGTCCGCCTTGATCTGGATCTTGCGCCGGACCAGCTCCTCCAGGACCGGGCCCGCCGGGTCCAGCGCGGCCTGCGGGTCGGCCTCGATCAGGTCGAGGATCACCGGGTCGGCGATGAAACCGCCCTTGACGATCTCGGCCATGCCCGCGACGAGTTCGTTGCGCGGCAACGTGTCCAGCGTCGCGAGGTCGGCGAAGACCGCGGTGGGCTCGTAGAACGTGCCGACCAGGTTCTTGCCCGCCGCGGTGTTGACGCCGGTCTTGCCGCCGACGGACGCGTCGACCATGCCGAGCAGCGTCGTGGGGACGTTGAACAGCTTCACGCCGCGCATCCACGTCGACGCGACGAACCCGGCGAGGTCGGTCACCGCTCCCCCGCCGAGGCCGATCACGGCGTCCTGCCTGCCGACGCCGATCTTGCCGAGCACGTCCCAGCAGAAGCCCGCGACCGGGAGGTCCTTGCCGTCCTCCGCGTCCGGGATCTCGACGCGGTGGGCGTCGGCCCCGGCCTCGGCGAGCGCCTCGCGCAGCGCCTCGGCCGTCTCGACCAGCGTGGGCGGGTGGATGATGGCGATCTTGGCGATGCCCTTCACGGCCTCCACCACGTCGCCGAGCAGGCCGCGCCCCACCACCACGTCGTACGGTCGTTCCGCGGCCACGCGGATCCGCACCGGCTCGCCCATCACTGTTCTCCCTCGTTCATCGAGATTCCCCAACGGTCTTTCCCGTGCGCCCCGCTCAGGACGCCGCCCATTCGACCACGTCCGGCTCGAGCGCCGACCCACCCCACACCGCGGCCAGCAGTTCCGCTTGCTCGCGCACCGACTTCCGCGCCTCGCCCCGGACCTTCCGCCAGCCCCGCACGTGGAAGACCACCGTCCGACCGCTGAACGCGTACCGCCAGTCCCCCACCACCTCGCCGCGCACGACCAGCGCGCCGGGACTCCCGACGGCCCGCCACACCCGCCGCGCCACGGCGGCGTCCGGCGCGACGAGCCACCGCGGCCCCAGCAGGTACGGGTCACGCGGGAACAGCAGCAACCCGGCGGGTGGCGGCGGTGCCTCGACCACGTCCTCCACCGCCAGCAACTTCCGACCCTCCACCACGACCGGCCGCAGCCCCTCGGGCCACCCGGACGGCGTCATGCCCAACCACTTCACCGCGTCGGCCTTCGCGAACGCCCCGACCAGCCGCGCGTAGGCGCGCACCAGCGTCGACTCCCCCTCGGCCTCCACGGCGGGCACGCCCCCGGACGGCGCACGGAACACCAGCCTCGCCCCGACGTGCTCCAGTTCAAGCCCGGCCAACAACGTGCCCAACCGGAACAGCCCGTCCATGACGTGCCGCACCCCGCACCGCTCACACCACGGCGTCCAGTCCGCGGGCAGCAACGGACTGACCGCGGCCGACAGCTCGCCTTTCGTGGCCCGCTCGCCGGGGAACTCGCGGTGCAGCAGCTCCACCAACAGGTCCAACGGCTCCAGTTCGGGTACGGGAAACCCACCGACCCACGCGGCCAACTGCTCCGCCGTCCGCGGCCGCAACTCCCGCCGCAACACCGGCAGGTCCGCCGCCCGATGCAGGTGCGGCGCACCCCGCAGGCTCAACACCCGAACCAGTCGCTCAAGCCCGACTCCACCACGCTCCGACCCCCCGGCCACACGCCCGCCGAGATCAGCCGCGGCGAGGTCCGAACCACCGAAGACCGGCCCGCTGACATCCCGCTCGCCAGGCCCCGGCCCACCCATGCCAGGCACACCGAAGTCCCGCCCGCCAACCTCGGGACCACCGAAGTGCGCTCCACTCGGCGGAGGGCCGCCAAGGTCCGGCCTGCCCGTGATCGGCCCGTCGAGTCCAGGTCTGTCGAGCGCCGAACCGCCGGGCCCAGGCCTGTCCGACCCCGGACCGCCGAGCCCGGACCTGCCCGGTTCCGGCATGGCGGACCACGGACCGTCGAGCCCCGGACTGCCCGGACCATCCGGACCGGTCAAGCCAGGCGCGCCCGCGTTCGGCCGGTCGAGGCCGAGCTCGTGCCCGCCCGTGCCGGATCGGCCTGCCCCCATCCCCGAACCGGGGAAGTACGGGCCGACGCGGACCGCGAGGCCCGCCCCGCCGGTCTTCGGCGGGCTGTCGACGAAGCCGAGTGCCAGCACGTCGAGCGTGGCCACCGCCGCTCCGCCGTGCAGGTCCTGCGCCGCGGCGCGGTGGGCCAGCACCTCGGCGCGGGTCGCCTCCACGGGTCAGCGCGCGGCGAGCACGGCGTCGACGACCTGCTCCGGTTCGAGGTGGTCGGTCACGACCTCGATCGTCGCGACCTCCCGGTACAGCGGCAGCCGGGCGTCGAGCAGCGCCTTGAACGTCGCCCGCGGGTTGATGCCCGTGAGCAGCGGTCGGGCGCTGGACAGGCCGGTGCGCTTGACGCCCTCGGCCATGCCGACGTTGAGGAACACCACGGTGTGGCCCGCCAGCAGCTCCCTGGTCGTCGCCGACAGGATCGCGCCGCCACCCAGCGCCAGCACGCCGTCGTGGGTCTTCAGCCCGTCCGCGACGGCCTGCTCCTCCATCGCCCGGAACGCGGGCTCGCCGTCGCTGGTGAAGATGTCCGAGATCGGCTTGCCCGCGGACACCACGATGTCCTCGTCCACGTCGCGGAACGGCAGGTCGAGCCGTTCCGCGAGCAGCTGCCCGATGGTCGTCTTGCCCGCTCCGGGTGGACCGAGCACGACGTACGCGGGCGTGGTCACAGGCCCTCCCAGCGGGCTTCGAGCGCCTCGACGTAGGACGCCACGTTGCGCTTGGTCTCCGCGATGGAGTCGCCGCCGAACTTCTCCAGCGCCGCCTCGGCGAGGACCAGCGCGACGACCGACTCCAGCACGACGCCCGCGCGCGGCACCGCGCACACGTCCGAGCGCTGGTGGATCGCCACGGCGGCCTCGCCGGTGCGGACATCCACAGTGGACAGTGCTTTCGGGACGGTCGAGATCGGCTTCATCGCGACCCTGGCGCGCAGCGGCTCGCCGTTGGTGATGCCGCCCTCCAGACCGCCCGCGCGGTTGCTGCGCCTGCTCACGCCCGACTGGCCCTTGCCGCGGTCGATCTCGTCGTGCGCCTGGCTGCCCCACCGGGTGGCGGTGGTGAAGCCGTCGCCGATCTCCACGCCCTTCATCGCCTGCACGCCCATGAGCGCGGCGGCGAGCCGGGAGTCGAGCCTGCGGTCCCAGTGCACGTGCGAGCCGAGGCCCGGCGGCAGGCCGTAGGCGATGACCTCGATGACGCCGCCGACCGTGTCGCCCGCGTTCTTGACCGCCTCGACCTCCGCGACCATCGCCGCGGTGCCCTCCTCGGAGAACGCGCGGACGGGGCTCGCGTCGACCGCGGCCAGGTCGTCGGGGCCGGGCACGGGCGCGTCCTCGGGCGTCCTCGCCCCGCCGATGGACACGACGTGGCTGATGATGTCGACGTCGAACACCTGCTTGAGGAAGTTCCGGGCCACCGTGCCCAGCGCGGTGCGCGCGGCCGTCTCACGGGCGCTCGCCCGCTCCAGCACCGGACGGGCCTCGTCGAAGCCGAACTTCTGCATGCCCGGCAGGTCGGCGTGGCCGGGCCGGGGCCTGGTCAGCGCCTCGTTGCGGCCGGTCGACTTGAGCTGGCTCGGGTCGACGGGGTCGGCCGACATGACCTTCTCCCACTTCGGCCACTCGCTGTTGCCGATGGTGACCGCGATCGGGCCGCCCTGGGTGAGGCCGTGGCGGACGCCGCCGAGGATCGTCACCTCGTCGGCCTCGAACCCCATCCGAGGACTGCGGCCGAAGCCGAGCCTCCGACGTTCCAGTTGGACGGTCAGGTCCGAGGTGGTGACCTCCACTCCCGCGACCATGCCTTCCAGCACGGCGACGAGGGCGGGTCCGTGTGACTCCCCAGCGGTGATCCAGCGCAGCACGGAACGAATCCTTTCACAGTGGGAACACCGCCAGCAGCCAGGTCGCGGCCAGCAGACCCGGCCCGTGCGGAATCCCGCCATTCGGACGAGTGAGCCCGACCAGCAGGGACAGGCCGGAAGCCAGGATGGCACCCGCCGCTAGAGCCCCGTATGAGACCGCGCCGAGCACCGCGCCCAGCGGCGCCGCGAGCTTCACGTCGCCACCGCCGAGCGAGCCGGGCGCGAGCACCCGGACGGCCAGGTGGCCGAGCCCGAAGGCCAGGGCGCCCACGAGGGCCCGCAGGCCGACCTCAAGCCCCGAGGGCACGAGCAGGGCCGCCACGACCGGGTAGGCGGGCAGCGTGAGCGCGTCGGGTAATCGGCGGTGGCGCAGGTCGGTGGCGGTGAGCAGGACGGCGAACCAGCCGAGCGCCAGCGTCACCGCCAGCCAGTGCGGCGGCGGGTGGCGCAGCGCGGCGACTGTCCACAGCCCCGATGTCGGCACCGCGCACCACAGCCACCGCACGTCCGCGCCTCGGCGCAACCGCGTCAGCAACCACGCGCCCGCGGCGCCCGCCAGGAATCCGAGAACAGTCCAGTGCATACGTCCACGGTCCGGCCTAGACCCCTTGGTCCACAAGGAGGAGCACCGCCGAACGGACCTTTCACCGAGCCCCGTACGGGTGAACCTCGCGAGCGCGTTCACCGGAACGACCCGCGGAGGGAGCGGCCGACGTCACGCGGGTGCCCTTCGATGCGCCACATGGCGTCGAAGGGCACCCGCGCGTGGTCAGCGCTGCCAGGAGAAGAGCTGGTCGCCCACGGCGACCGTGGAGCCCTCGGAGAGGTCCCCGAGCGCGTCCGCCGGGGCGTCCAGCGCGATGACGGGGCAGATGGGCGCGAACCCGGCCGCCTCGACCTCGGCCGGGTCCCAGCTCACGATGACCTGCCCCGCGCGCACGGTCTCGCCCTTCACCACGTGCAGGGTGAAGCCCTCGCCCTTGCGCTTCACCGTGTCGATGCCGAGGTGCACGAGCACCCCGGCGCCGCTCTCGGTGGCCACGACGAACGCGTGCGGGTGCAGCGTCACGATCGTGCCGTCGACCGGCGACACGACGTCCGCGGCGACCCTGTCCGGTTCGACCGCGATGCCCGGACCGACCATCGCCTGGGCGAAGACCGGGTCGGGGACCTCGGTGAGCGAGACGACCCGGCCCGCGACCGGGCTGCCCACCCCGAGGGTCACAGGAGGTCCTCGATGTCGCTGGCGATCGTGTCCGCCTCGGGGCCGACGATGACCTGCACGACGTTGCCCTGCCGCATGACCCCGTGCGCCCCCAACGCCTTGAGCGCCTTCTCGTCGACGACCGACCCGTCGTTCAGCTCGCACCGCAGGCGCGTGATGCACGGCTCGATCTCGATGATGTTGGACGCCCCGCCGAGCGCAGCGAGGATCTTCTCCGCCTTCTCGTCAGCCACTTCGTGTCCTCTCTCGACTGGTGACACCGCTTGGCCACGGTCACGTAACGGCGGTTGACACCCACTCCGCACGGAGAGCATTCTCCCCGCACAAACTGGTCTAGACCGGAAAGTACCAATGAGGTCGCCGGCAAGCGAGCGCGGGGAGGTGCACATGGGCGAACGGGAGACTCCGACGAGGATCGTCGACGGTCCGAAGCCCAAGCACGCCCAACTGCGCGACATCCTGCGCCGAGTGGCGGAACAGGAACTCCAGCCGGGTTCGCCGATCCCGTCGGAACGGGATCTGGCGGAGCAGTATCGCGTGTCCCGCATCACCGTCCGCGCGGCGGTGGGTCAACTCGTCGCCGAGGGCCTGCTGACGAGAGCCAAGGGCCGCGGCACGTTCACGGCCCGCCGCAGGTTGGACGTCCAGCTGTACCTGGAGTCCTTCACCGACGACATGCGCAAGCGCGGCATGACCCCCGCCACCGAGGTGATCAGCCTCGACGAGGCGGTGCCGCCGGAGGCCGCCGCGAGCGCGCTCGACCTGAACGCACGGGAGCGCGCGTACCAGCTGGTCCGCCTCCGCAGGGCCGACGGCGTCCCGCTGGCCGTCGAGCGCGGCTGGTACAACCCGAGGGTCGTGCCGGGTCTGCGCCGCCACGACCTGTCGACCTCGCTCTACACGTTGATCGCCGACACCTACGGCGTCCAGCTCGACCACGCAAAGCAGACGGTGTGGGCCGAGAGCGCCGACGCCGAGACCGCGAAGCTGCTCGGCGTCCGCAAGGGCAGCTCGCTCCTCGTCTTCCGCCGCGTCACCAGTTCGCTGGGCCGACCGGTCGAGGACATGACTTCCTGGTACCGGGGCGATCTTTACCAGGTGACGATGCAATTGGACCGGACCGTCCCGGGTTCCGGACCGCACTCCGCCAAGGGAGGTACTCGATGAGCGCCAGCGCCCCACAGGTGACCGGCGGTCGTGAGATCAAGGGACTCGCCACGCTCCAACGCTTCGGTCGCAGCCTCATGCTGCCGATCGCCGCGTTGCCCGCGGCCGGTCTCTTGTTGCGACTCGGTCAGGCCGACTTGCTCGGCAAGGACGGTCTGGGTTGGGACAAGGTGGCCGCGGTCATCGGCGCGGCAGGGGATTCCATCTTCGGAAACCTCCCCCTGCTCTTCGCCGTGGGCATCGCGATCGGCTTCGCCCGCCGCGGCGACGGCTCCACCGGTTTGGCCGCCGTCGTCGGCTACGTGGTGCTCCAGGGCGTGTTCAAGGCACTCTCGCCGCTGGTCCTCCCGCTCGCCGAGGGCGCTCTGCCCGCTGATCAGAAGTTCATCGACTACCGGGTCCTCGGCGGTATCGTCGTCGGTCTGATCACGGCGGTGCTCTGGCAGCGGTACCACCGCATCAAGCTGCCCCCGTACCTGGCGTTCTTCGGCGGTCGCCGGTTCGTGCCGATCATGGTCGCCGGCGTGATGATCATCGTCGGCGTCGTCCTTGGCCTGCTCTTCCCGCTGTTCAACAGCGGCCTGACCAGCCTCGGCAACGCGATCACCGGCAGCACGATCATCGGCGCGGGCCTCTACGGCGTCGTGAACCGCCTGCTGATCCCGCTCGGCCTGCACCACATCGTCAACAACGTCGTGTGGTTCCAGTTCGGCGACTTCACCGACGCCACGGGCAAGGTCGTCCACGGCGACATCAACCGGTTCCTGGCCCACGACCCGTCCGCGGGCACGTTCCAGACCGGCTTCTTCCCGATCTTCATGTTCGCCCTGCCCGCCGCCGCGTTCGCCATCTGGCAGACCGCTCGCCCGTCGCAGAAGAAGATCATCGCCGGCATCATGGGCTCCGCGGCCCTGACGTCGTTCATCACCGGTGTGACCGAGCCCCTCGAGTTCGCGTTCATGTTCGTGGCGTGGCCGCTGTACCTGATCCACGCGGTCCTGACCGGCACCTCGCTGGCCATCGCCAACGCGCTGGGCATCCACGACGGCTTCTCGTTCTCGGCCGGTGCGATCGACTTCATCC
>Ga0247771_1000368_pt1 | contig 14729 bp, 9 predicted proteins | sample UWRJL197509C6_FD_179948 | JGI IMG/M metagenome (GOLD analysis project Ga0247771, IMG submission 179948) | Plant litter microbial communities from Arlington Agricultural Research Station in Wisconsin, United States - UWRJ-L197-509C-6 | ecosystem: Environmental > Terrestrial > Plant litter >...
ATTTTTTTACTGATCCGTATGTACCCCGAGTAAAGAATGAACCCGCGCGACTTCGATAACGTCCGGCAACAGGCAGAGTGATGAGTGGTGACGACGTTACGCAGCCGCGCAAAAGCCCCGCCGGCTACGGCCCCAAATCGGCCCCGGACGCGGCTTTCAGGATTTAATTATATCATAAACCAATAGTGTTCTATGCTTCCAAACGACCTGACCCCGGTAACCCTCACCATCAACGGCCGGCGGCATGAGCTGCGCCTCGAACCCTGGGTGTCGCTGCTCGCCCTGCTGCGCGAACGCCTCGATCTTACCGGCTCCAAGAAGGGCTGCGACCACGGCCAGTGCGGCGCCTGCACCGTCATCTGCGACGGCAAGCGCATCATCAGCTGCCTCACCCTCGCGGTGATGAAGAACGGCGCCGACATCACGACGATCGAAGGCGTGGCGAAGGACAACGGCCTGCACCCCCTGCAAAAAGCCTTTATCGAGCACGACGCCTTCCAGTGCGGCTACTGCACGCCCGGGCAGATTTGCAGCGCCATCGGACTGCTCAAGGAAGGAAAGGCCCGCACCCGCGCCGATGTAAAGGAACTGATGAGCGGCAACCTTTGCCGCTGCGGCGCCAACGTCGGCATCATCGATGCCATCATGGAAGTAAAGGAAGGAGGCAATTATGAATAAGTTCAGCTTTACACAGGCCCGATCGATACCCGAAGCCATCACCGAAGTGAGCGCCAGGGACGAGGCCTGCTTCGTAGCCGGCGGCACCAACCTCATCGACCTCATGAAATATTTTATCGCCAAGCCCGAAACCCTTGTCGATATAAACAATGTCGGTGAAAAGGAAGCCGTCGTTCAGAACGGCGACGGAGTGCGGCTTTCGGGCTTTGCCACTAATGCCGACACGGCCTATCATCCCCTCATCGAAGAGCGCTATCCTTTATTATCGCGCGCGATCCTGGCCGGCGCATCGCCCCAGATCCGCAACATGGCCACCAACGGCGGCAACCTGTTGCAACGCACGCGCTGCTATTATTTTTATGATGTGAACACGCCGTGCAACAAGCGGGCGCCCGGCTCGGGCTGCTCGGCCATCGGCGGCTACAACCGCATCATGGCCATCCTCGGCACGAGCGACCAGTGCATCGCGGTCTTCCCCTCCGATATGTGCGTGGCCCTGGCCGCGCTCGAAGCCACCGTGCAGGTATCGGGTCCTTCGGGCGATCGCAGCATAGCCTTTGCAGACTTTCACCGCCTGCCCGGCGACACGCCCGAGATCGACAACAACCTGCAGCACGGCGAGATCATCACGGCCCTCGACCTTCCCGCGCAGGGCTTTGCAAAGAACCACTCCTACCTCAAGCTCCGCGACCGCAACTCGTATGCCTTCGCCCTCGTGTCGGTAGCGACCGGCCTTGAGCTCGACGGCGACAGCATCCGCACGGCCCGCATTGCCCTCGGCGGCGTAGCGCACAAGCCCTGGCGCGTGCCCGAGGCCGAGGCCTTCCTCGAAGGCAAGAGCACCACGCGCGAGAATTTCAATGCGGCGGCCACCATCCTGCTCGAAGGCGCGGTACCGTATAAATACAATAGCTTCAAGATCGAGCTGGCCCGCCGCGCCATCGTGCGCAACTGCCTCATGGCGCTTGATCCCGCCAGCCAGCTGCCCGGCGCTCAGCCTTCCGAATAAATTATCAAACAAAATTTTTGACGCTCAATAAAAGTTCATGTCGACAAAACCTGCAATTGGACAGCCCCTCAGCCGCCTCGAGGGCGAGGAAAAAGTAACCGGCCGCGCCAAGTATGCCGCCGAGTATAACGTTCCCGACCTGCTCTACGGCTATGTGATCAATGCTACCATCACCAAGGGCAAGATCATCCGCATTCATGAGGAGGCAGCGCGGGCGCTCCCCGGCGTGGTCGAAATATTCACGCACGAGAACCGGCCCTCGCTCGCCTGGTTCGATTTCCAGTATGCCGATATGGATGCGCCTCCGGGCCACGTATTCAAACCTCTCAAGGATGCGAAGGTGCGGTACAACGGACAGCCCATAGGTTTGCTGGTTGCCGAAACCTTCGAGCTGGCGCGCTATGCCGCATCGTTGGTGACGGTCGATTACGAGGAAGAGCCTTTCGCCACCGATCTTAATAAAGAGCTCGGGCGCGCGCACGATCCGAAGCTCGGCATGGCCATGCTCCTGAAACCGCTGGAACCCAAGCCCCGCGGGGATTTTAAGAAAGCTTACGAGGCTTCGGCCTTCAAATCGGACCAGGAGTTTTTTCATGGTGCCGAGCATCATAATCCCCTCGAGCTTTTTGCCACCACGACGGTGTACGAAGGCGACGGCAAGCTGACGATATATGACAAGACGCAGGGCACGGTGAACTCGCAGCTTTATGTGGGTAATGTGTTCGGGCTTCATTTCAAGAATGTCCGGGTGATCGCCCCTTATGTGGGCGGTGGCTTCGGCTCGGGTCTGCGGCCGCAGTACCAGCTTTTCATGTCGGTGCTCGCCTCGCTGCAGCTCAAGCGCAATGTGCGCGTGACCCTCGAGCGGCACCAGATGTTCACCTTCGGTCATCGCCCCCAAACCCTGCAGCGCACGCGCTTCGGCGCCGAAGCCGATGGCCGCGTGAATGCACTATATCACTCGGCTTATGGAGAAACCTCGCGCTTCGAGGATTATACCGAGGTGGTGGTGAACTGGTCAAACATGCTCTACCCCGCCGACAATACGCACATGGAATACAAGCTGGTGGATCTCGATTTCTACAGCCCGCTCGACATGCGCTCCCCCGGCGGCTGCACCGGCCTTCATGCCATCGAAGCGACGATGGATGACTTGGCCTATCAGCTGAAGATCGATCCCGTAGAACTACGGTTGATCAATTATGCGGATAAAGATGTGAGCGTCGGCCGTCCGTATTCGAGCAAGGAGCTCAAGCAGTGTTATATTCAAGGTGCGGAAAGGTTCGGGTGGAGCAAGCGCAACCCCGAGCCCCGCAGCATGCGCCGCGGCACCAAGCTGGTAGGCTATGGCATGGCCACGGGCATCTGGGAAGCCAACCGCCTGGTGGCGCGCGCCGAGGCCATCATTACGCCGGAAGGCAAGCTGGAAGTGCATAGCGCCGTTACCGATATCGGCACGGGCACGCTTACCGTTATGACGCAGATCGCGGCGGATGAGCTGGGTCTGCCGGTGGAGGACGTGCAATTTTTTTACGGCGACAGCAAGAAGCCGTTCGCGCCGATACAGGGCGGTTCGTTCACGGTGTCTACGGTCGGTGCGGCAATCAAAGCGGCGGGCAAGGCGCTGCGCAAGAAGCTGTTCAAGAAGGCAAAGAGCATGAGCGGTTCGCCGCTGGCCGATGTGGATATAGAAGACGTTGTGTTTGAGGACGGCCATATTGGATTGAAGGGCGAGTCGCAAGTGGTGGTATCGTTCCGCGAGATCATTGCCGCCAACAAGGGCCGCGCGATCAAGACGACGAATACGTCCATGCCGAACCCGCTGAAGCTGAAGAAATACTCGCGGGCTACGCACAGCGCGGTGTTTGTGGAGGTAGAGGTGGATGAAGAGCTGGGCATGGTGAATGTTACGCGGGCGCTTACGGCCGTGGCGGCGGGGCGGATCATCAACCCGAAGACCGCGCGCAGCCAGATCCTCGGCGGCATGGTGTGGAGCATTAGCAAGGCTTTGCGCGAGGAGACGATCACCGATCATAACCTGGGTAAGTACATGAACCAGAACCTTGCGGAGTATCATATTCCGGTGCATGCGGACATTCACGAGCTGGATGTGCTGTTCATCGACGAAAAGGACGATGTGGTGAACGAGCTGGGTACGAAGGGCGTGGGCGAGATCGGGCTGGTAGGCATGCCGCCGGCGATCGCCAATGCAATCTACCACGCTACGGGCAAGCGCATCAACCAGTTCCCGATCCACTTCGATTCGCTGTTATGATGCTAATTTAAATTAATATTAATAAATTCGATGCGTTGAAGGGGCGTCATCGAAAATCACCGAACATTTATATTTTAATTATATTAAATTAATTTAACGATAGTTTATTGCTGATATTCCTGAATATCAGTCCTTTCCGGGTTTGTGCCTTTTTCGTGACGGAGCCAAAACATTCAACAGACTTCAGCATGAAGGAAACTAACTGCCGTCACGAACTTTGTTTTTTCGAACAAACCATGCGTAAGCATGCTGACGAGGCCATGGGTGTGGCGCAAAGCGCCCTTTATGAGCGCCTTTCGGCCGGTGCAGGTATTTACGACTCCGATGGGTTTTGCATTTTTCATAGTAAGGACCATGCGTGGCAGCTAGGTAAAATACCGCCTTCATTTTTACGGGCATATATAGAATTTTGCAATGCCTCGCCCCTGGTGGACGCCATAGTGATCCGGGACGCGCATCTTACTTCCAGGGAAAGAAAGCTGGATTTGGCCGGCCTGACGATCGGTAAAGCGCTGCGGATTGCAGGCTCGCATTTTCACGACACCGTTTTCTTTCGCAATACCCGGTTCGACCTGATCGATTGGTTCAATTGCAAATTCCTGGGCGAGTCTTATTTTGAGGACACGCATTTCGATGTGCAGATGCGTATCAACGATTGCGAATTTTTTAAAGATGTCCGGTTCAACCGTGCCGAGTTCAGAAGCAGCGAGTCCGGCAATGAATATCATTCGTTCAACGGCTGCATCTTTCACGAGCAGGCCAATTTTCCAACGATGAAATTTTTTGGAAAAAATGTTCATGCGAATTTTCAGAACATTCATTTCAAAAAAATAACCTATTTCGCCAACTCTCTTTTTGAAGGGCATTTTCTTTTTGACGGTTCGCATTCCGATATCAAGTGTGATTTTACAAGCACGGAGTTTCATAAAAATGTATCGATGATCGAGCGCAATGGCTCGCCCGTTCAGTTCAATATCGTCGATATGACCAATGCGAAATTTTTCGGCCATGTGAACATCATCGGCATGAAAGCAAGCCAGAGCATTTGCGACGGTATGACGATCGAAAGAGGATTCAACATCACGAACTGCAAACTGGATGATTGCTCTTTTGCAGAGCCCGGGCTTGGACCCAACGGCATTCTGAGCTTCAAGGGCGATCAGACGCATCCTGTTTTTGAGGGCGGCGTGTCGTTTGTGATTGACCCGGGAAAAATAAAGGGAAAGATAAATTTCAATTGTGTAAGGCTGACCAATCTGCCGCCGGCCCAGCTAACCCCTCTGCAAGAATTGCAAGCCGTCGGCCAGGTTGAGATAAATGACGATTGCACCGTTTACTTCGAACGGGAGGTTATGCGGTTCAACACGATAAGGATGAACGAGCATCTGACGCAGCAGGTCATCATCCAGTGGCGGCGTTGGCTAAAGGCGTTTACCGAAACCGATAATGTAGAGGTGGCGCTTCGTTCGGATGAAGTGACGAAAACTACAAAGGTCATCTTGTCGTGGAGTTCTACCGCTGATTTTAAATATATATATCATTGGACGATATATTTTTTCCAATACATCTTCGACGCGCAACCTGCAACGATCGACCAGATCTTTTCCGAAATGGCGCAAAGCGATGTGCCGGAAGCTTCCCTGATGAGCGATGTGCGGAAAAAGCACTTCTCTAAAATATTGCGCTATGCGGCGGAAACGATCCGGAAACTGATCGAACATGAAAGGGAGCTGGATTGGCACCTTCTGCAAGGGCAGGCGGATGAAACACCCCCGGATTCTGCGGAAACCGTCGTTGATATTGCCAGAGATATTCTTTCGTATCTTAAGGAAGCAGGCAAAAACCATAAAATCGAACTCAATTATATGAAGATCAAAGACATAAAGATCACCCAGCGTGGTGGTGGGACGGTTAATATCGCAGGCCCGAAAGCTTTGATTCAGAACAACACGAGCGCTGAATTTTACAAAGAGCTTCAAAAGGAAGTAAAAAAGCTGAGAAAGAATTTAAAGGAGGAAAAGAACAGACCGGCCGATTTTCAGCAGCAGTTGGATAATTTAAAATTGCTCCTGGAAGAAGCCAAGGCGAGCAACAAGGACGGAGTTTTAAAAAAGGTCAGGTCGGTAGCTGACTGGGTGCTGAGCCGCGCAAGCGATATAGGTTGCGAGATCATAGCCAGCGGTATTTCGAATTCGCTTGGATATTAACCTCGGCGTATCCGAATTAAGCTTGGTAGGTGTGAAAATATTTTCCGATTTTTCGACTTTCATATTCAATAGGGCTTCGCTTTTAGTTATACCCCGAATCCTATCGGCATTTTAGTGCCTGCAATGAAAAATTATTGACGAAGGCTGGCCAACAGCATACTAAAAAATATTATCAACTGAAACATATCATACGCCCTCGCTCCATTTGCAGGTATGAAATGAAAAGTAAATGTGTTTCAGTTTGAAAATAAAGTAGTGCCACACATAGAAGCCGGGGACTTCGTTAACCTGATTTATACATCGGAAGATGCGAAGAAATTAGCCGAGGTCTGTTATTTGCTTCATAAAAAACTGTCAGGGAGAAGCCCATCTTAAAGACCGCGAGGCCTGAACCTTGACCAACCTGCCATGATTAGGAACGTGTGCCAGTTTTGTGACCAAAGAATAGTGGCAGGAAATTTTTCAGCAATTAGATAAGATTGTCCACGGTTGCGGTCCTCATTACCAAGACTACAAGTACGGGAAAATGAAAGATCCGTTGGCCAGGCTTACAAAATTAATCCACTTAATAAGTACAGCCTATGATTTAATAAGCAATGTCGTTGAATTAAGAAATCGAAGCTTTTTTTAATTGATAATCAGCTGCTTTTATATCTACCAAGCTGTGTCCCTAGAATTTGGACTGTTCCTTATAGCGCGCGATTGGCTGATGTAAAACATGTTGACTGTGCCTCCACTCGGTGTCGTCATTTGAAGCTGGACGATGGACAGGCTGCCAAAGGCTGCCAGCCATCCCGGATTTTGTCTGTCATTTGCTTCACCAAGTCTTCTTTTGAGTTTCCCGATACCAAGTCATAACCCATAATCTTTTCCATGCGCCTTTTTATAAAGGTAGGGCTGAAAACCGGCCGACGCATATTAGTTATCGATGTTATAAAGAGGTAATATACTGGCAGCTTAAATTATTAAAATTCAAAATTTTCTCACAGCTCTTACTCTGTATTTCGATGGGGTGAAACCTGGATTATTCCAATCTGTACCATTCTCGGGATTAAACTGATATATACTAGAAAATTCTTGACAATTGCTAAAATTTTGTACCAAAACACTGTACGGAGTGTTACTGCTGCCCATTGCCGTTGAACTCCAATAGATTCCCCCAGTAGAGATAGGGACAGAATCTTTATGTAAGCATAATTCATTTAGCTCACCAATAGATGGCAAATACCAGTCAGAGAAGCCACCACCTGAATAGTTTGCACACAATGTGGCAGCGGTCTCACTATTGCCAAAAGTTGACAAAATGATGCTCGAATTTGATGATCCAGTACCGATTGACGTACCCGATGCATTAAAATAAGGCCAAGGATTTCGAAAAGGGACAAAGGCTATACCGTTAGATTGGTCAGACATTGCGCAAACCAAGCCTTTTTGATCAGGATATGAGGTTGTTGGATCTACATAGAAAACTAATCCTCCAAAAGCGGTATCACCTATGTTATAGCCAAAATTTCCTTCTTTGAGTATGGCGCTGTAAACAGGCACACTAAAAGATTTCTGTCCGTGCACACCGGTCCAAAAATCGTAATGAATACCCGCTTCTAACTCCAAGTTGTATTTCAAAGAGTAATTAGGTCTTTGTGTCTGAATTTTTGCATTAAATTGATTTGACAATTTTAAATAAGCGTCCAAAGTAGGAACGAAAAGTGGATTTATCTTATAGGTTGGAGCTAGGAGAGTGAAGTTTGCTTCCATATATCCGTCGAAATCTGACTTTACTGGTTTTTGTGCAGAAGCTCTAACATTGTAAGTACTTGACTCGACCCAGTTTCCATCTATGAAGCCTATTTTAAGTGCTGCGGATAACTCTGGATGAACGCGAAACTTCATCTTACCAGAAACACTAATGGGCAGAGTGTTGACTTCTACGCGCTGCTGAAATGGGATAAACAAAGGAATTCCTCCTACAACGATCGGAACCGAAATCACAGGTAAATAAAATGTATAAAGAGTTTTTTCAGGCAAGCTTAAAAGGCTGCTTGTTTGAATAACCAAGTCGCTTCCATCTGTATTAATACTTGCTTGAATAAGCACAGTATCCGGCAGTAACGCATTCTCAGGCTTATGATAAATTATGTGCACATCTTCAATATTATATCGGAAAACACCATTCACTGTAACACCAGGAGCCAATTGAAAATCTTGTGGGAAATGAATATCATTGGAAAGTCTTAGCTGCGCATTTTGCGAATAATCGGTTACGTACCTGTAATCAATATACAGTTGCCTAAATGCTTCATTCAAATTTGTTGGCTCAGTTGAACAGGTGTACACACTTCCATTTCGAGATATTGTCTGAATTTTCGAAAATACACCTGTATGGTTATCGGCTGATGGTGACGCCAGAATTATGTCTCCGACTGATGGAATAAAATTTATTTCATTTCCATCAAGGGTCAGAGACGTCGTAGTGCAATTTAAAACAGCCAATGTATCAATAACATGAGCATTGGAGCTTAAAATATTGCTTAGATTCTTTTCATTCTTGACATCATGCTTTTTGCAGCCAGTAGCGACGAGAAATAAAACAACACAAAGAAGTAATGAATTTCTCATGTCAATTTTTTTTTAAATTAATATGTGATAAATTTTAATGGGAGGGCTAATCTGCGAATAATAAGAAGCTGATTTGATAAACTATTATATAAAATATCAAAATGTATGCCGATTGTAACGTTTTTTATAAAGCAATTGCATTCATAAAACCAATGTCGTTAATTTTAAACCAATGTTGTTGAATTAAGGACTTGGTCAATTTTCCTCAAAGGTAAGGGGCAGTTGCGTTTTCCACCGCCCCTTACCTATATTTGTTACTCCTGCCAGCTTTGGCAACGCTATCGATAATATATTGAGCTTGGGTGGGTGTTACGACCCGCTTATCGTACGCTTTTTAAACTAAATCTTCTCCCCTGCTTCTCACTCAATTTCATCCATCAAAACTAACAACAACCATTTATGAGACCACTTCCAGCTATTAATATAAAGCTGGAAGGTCCAACGTTCATTGAACAGTGCCGCACCGATTCATACAAAAAAGCATTCGTGCGAAACCGAAAACTCCCCTTCAAACTCCTTGTGATCTTTCATTTTCCAAGGTCTCCATCGCTCCATCCAACGGGAACTAAACAGCTTTTTTCAGCAGATCATTGGCAGCTTGTTTGAACGGCATATAATCGACAAAAGCGCCTTTAGTCACGCCCGCAAGAAACTGCGACCCGAAGCCTTCAAGTCGCTCAACCAGACCGCCATTGAGCAGTTTTATACACATGCACAATATAAGCGGTGGCGTGGCTGCCGTTTATTAAGCATCGATGGTAGCACGATGATGTTACCCAAACATCCATCCATTGAACAGGAGATAGGCTCCAAAGGGTTTGGAAGACATGCGGACTATGAACGCTCACTGGCCAGGCTGTCGCTGCTCTATGACGTTCTAAACCACTTGACCCTCGATGCCAGGATAGATAAGCTGGCAGTTGGCGAGCGGAGTTAGCCAGGCAGCACTTAGGTCATACGCAGGCAGGCAGGCAAGGATTTATTAATCATGGATCGTGGCTACGGTGGACTGAAACTGTTCCTCACTCTATTAGACCTGAAAATTGATTTTTGTATCCGTCTTAATAGCGCTTGGAGTAGATTCGCGAGGATGAAAAACAGCCAAGAGAAGATCATGCGTTTCCGACGTAAAGGCGATAAGCGCAGGAGGCCACGGCTCGATAAAGTCCACCCAGTGGTGACGCTTCGCATTATAAAGGTCAAACTGCCCAATGGCGACACAAAGATTTTGGCAACTTCTGTTCTTGATTCCAGCAAGATACCATACGAAGCATTTGCCGACCTGTATCATCAAAGGTGGGGGATCGAAGAAAATTACAAGTTGTTGAAAAACGTCTTTTGCTCGACATGTTTTCGGGTAAAACACTTATTGCAGTTAGGCAGGATTTTTACTTCAAGGTGTTTTTAATGAGTATGTCTGCTATTATGAATTTTACCATTTAGGGAGAGAATTGGGGAAGATAGACCGGAAGGACAAACGTAAGCACAAGACAAAGGTGAATCGCACCAATACGGTATCGGTGGTACGCTGAGCGGCCGTCGTACTGCTGATCCACAAAGTGATCGAACCAGTGTTGCTGGAATTTGACCGGTTTTTAGTAGCGACAAGAGATTTACTGCGACTAGGGCGAAGCTTTGAAAGAAAACATTGGCCACAAAAACCACCTAGCCTAAATTAAAGAGCGGTTTGATTAGAAAATGGTACAATTGAAGCTGGCGAAGCTTTACTTTCTGTAAATTCATAAAAACTCATTATAAATCATATAAATTTCATTGTAAATGATGCAAAAACCCTCCCCGCTATCGAAAGCTGCTGATGAGGTTTTGAAATTTACATGCCAATTTCTAAAATACAAAGAAGCAAAGAAAAACATTCCTATCGCTAATGGATGTGGATTATTACTTGAATATAACTCAAACTACTATTGTATTTCTAATGCTCATGTCATAGGCGATGCCGAACTTGAAAAGACGTTTATACTGCTTAGAAATAATAAGACTGTATATTTAGGAGGGCAGTATTATCAAACTCGTTTACCAGACAGCGGGCGAAGGTCAGATGATAAGTTAGATGTCGCGGTGCTTAAACTTAATCCAATAGTGGTAAGTGCCATTATTGACCGGGGATATAACTTTATGTCCGTTTCAAAAATAAAAACTGGATACAGTTTTAGAAAAGAAGATAAATTACTTATCGCAGGTTTTCCAGCATCGAAAACAAAGTTAGATTTCAAAAATCAACTTTTAACTCCTATGCCTATAATAGTTAGAACTATCCCTTATCATAAAGACTTATCAATAGAGAATTTTTCTAATGATTTTCATTTTGTAGTTAGCTATCCTATAAAATCACTTGTAAATTCAGAAACAAAGCAATATCAGAGAGCACCTGACCCTCATGGATTAAGCGGAAGCGGTCTTTGGTTGTTATCACAAAATCCTAATGGAGATCAATCGGCTCATCTAATAGGAATTGTTTCCGAATACCATGAAAATCGGGCTGTCATTATAAGTACGAAGATTGATCTGTTTATCGATCTTTTGCGACAACGATTCGATCCATCCATCCCCAATTTCGGGGTTCAATTAGATTTGCGTGATTAATAAGTTGTAAAACAAAGTTTCAATTTCAGGATTTCTTAATTCAACGACATTGATTTAATAAGAAGCACGCCTGAAGTTTATGAGTTGGCAAAAGGGCAAGGCAAAACCGAAAAGGGAATGATATTCTATTCCGACGAGTATTTGCAAATCAGACATTTTCCGGGCGACCTGGATAATCTATTAACCGCCATCAGAGCCAAAATTGATGCTCCTGACGCGCAAGCTAACGATCATCCCTCAGTATAAATTTTGGCAATTTTCATTTTCAAAGAATCTTTTTTCAAACTGAGACACTAGCGGGTTCTTCAAAAACTTTGCTGAATTTTCAAATCCTGTATCTTCGTCCCTTAATGGACATCCTTGTAAGGCAAGCCCGCATCATCGACCCCTCCTCGCCTTTTCATCAGCAAACCACCGATATTTTTATTCAGAACGGCATCGTAGCCGAAACCGGCAGCATCGACCGCCCCGCCGATAAGGTGATCGAGGCGGAAGGACTCTGCCTGTCGCCCGGCTGGACCGACATATTCTCCAGTTTCTGCGACCCCGGCTACGAAGCCCGCGAAACCCTTGTCAGTGGCGCACAGGCCGCCGCCGCTGGGGGCTATACCGACGTGATGGTCCTTCCCAACACGGCCCCCGTACTTCACAACAAGTCCGGCATCGAATACATCGTCCAGCGCAGCGCCCGCCTGCCCGTAACCATCCACCCGATCGGCGCCATTACAAAAAATACCGAAGGCAAGGAGCTCGCCGAGATGTACGACATGCACCAGAGCGGCGCCGTGGCCTTCAGCGACGGCACCTGCACGATACAGTCGGCCGGCCTTCTGCTAAAAGCCCTTCAATACCTCCGCGCGATCGACAAGACCATCATCCAGGTTCCCGATGACCGCTCGATCAGCGCCTCCGGCCTCGTGAACGAGGGCATCATGTCCACCCGCCTCGGCCTGCCCGGCAAGTCCGCCATAGCCGAGGAACTGATGATCGCACGCGACATCGAGCTCGCCCAATACACAAATTCCAAGCTTCACATCACTGGCATTTCCACCGGCCGCGGCCTCGACCTCATACGCGGCGCCAAGGCTGCGGGTATACAAGTGACCTGCTCCGTTACGCCCAACCACCTCTTTTTTACCGATGAGGACCTGCCCGGCTACGATACCAACCTGAAGCTCAACCCGCCCCTGCGCACCGCCGCGGACCGCGCTGCCCTTCGGGCCGGTGTGCTCGACGGCACGGTTGATTGCATCGCCGCCCACCACCAGCCGCAGGATCCCGATCATAAGGTGGTCGAGTTCGAGTACGCCCAGTATGGCATGACCGGACTCGAGACCTGTTTCGCCGTAGTGCGCACGGTTCTGCCCGGCCTGTCCATCGAAGACATTGTACGGCTTTTTTCCACGGCACCTCGTGCTATTTTCGGTCTGGCGCCCCTGACCGTGGCCCTTGGCTCGGCCGCCGCCTTCAGCCTTTTCCTGCCCGATGCGGTGTGGACGCCAGGTGCATCGAGGTCCCGATCGAAGAACACCGCCTTCACCGGCCGCACACTCACCGGAAAGCCATTCGGCATAATTAATAAAGACCAACTATTTTTGAGCGAATAAACGATATGCAGCAACAGACTAATCTTTCCCACGGGCTCAAATGGGGACTCCTTATCGGGGCCGCCTATATCATACTCCTTTACGCACGTTATGCCAGTGCTGCCAGCAACCCGATAATGATGGGCCTCTGGACCCTCATAGGCTATGGTATCGTCGTGGCCATGCTCGCCGTTTGCGGCTTCAAGCTCCGCAAGAAGAACGGTGGCATCATCGATGTAAAGGAAGCCTTCAAGGTGCTTTTCCTGGCCGTGCTCATCTTCGAGCTCTGCTATACCGTCTTCAACTTTATCTATTTAAAGTACATCAACCCGAACTTCTTCAAGGTCTACCGCGACAGCATGGCGGTGCTCCTCGAAAAGAGCGGGCAGCCCCAGGCCCGCACCGACGAGATGCTGAAGACTATCGACGTGGATGCCGGCAGCCAGATGAGCGTATTCGACCTGCTGAAGGCCTACCTGGTCTCGATCTCCGTCAGCGGCATCGTGGCCCTCATCCTCGCCCTCATTATTAAAAAGAAACCGGCTGCCACCTCCACCGGCTCCTTCTCTTAATCGCGCTGCCATGGACCTATCAATAGTAATCCCCCTTAAAGACGAAGAAGAATCACTGCCCGAGCTGGCCGCCTGGATCGCCAAGGTCTGCACGACGCACCAGTATTCCTACGAGGTGATCATGGTCGATGATGGCAGCTCGGACGATTCGTGGCGCGTGATCCTGGAGCTCAGCCGGTCCAACCCCGCCATCAAGGGCATCCGCTTCCAGCGCAACTACGGCAAGTCGGCCGCACTCAACGAAGCCTTCAAGGCCGTGCAGGGTGATGTCGTGATCACAATGGACGCCGACCTGCAGGACAGCCCCGAGGAGATCCCCGAGCTGCGCCGCATGATTGTGGAGGATGGCCTGGATCTTGTGAGCGGCTGGAAAAAAGTGCGCTACGATAATACGCTGACCAAGAACATACCTTCCAAATTCTTCAATGCCGTTACCCGCCGCATGTCGGGCATACAGCTGCACGATTTCAACTGCGGCCTCAAGTCCTACCGCAAAAAAGTGGTCAGGAGCATCGAGGTCTATGGTGAGATGCACCGCTATATTCCCGTGCTCGCAAAATGGGCCGGCTTCCGCAAGATCGGCGAGAAGGTGGTGGAGCACCGCCGCCGTAAATACGGCGTATCCAAGTTCGGCTGGGAGCGCTTCGTCAACGGCTTTCTCGACATCATGTCGATCACCTTCGTCGGCAAGTTCTCCAAGCGGCCCATGCACTTTTTCGGGCTCTGGGGTACGGTGTTTTTCTTCCTGGGCCTCATAATCACGCTTACCCTCATCATCAGCAAGATCGTCGACCCGCAGCATTTCGCACTAACCAACCGACCGGGCTTCTACCTTGCCCTTACCTCGCTGATCATCGGCATGCAGCTGTTCCTGGCGGGCTTTATCTCGGAACTGATCGCCCGCAATGCACCCGGCCGCAACGCTTACCTTGTTGAAGATAAAATCGGACTCTGATGCAAAAGGTCGTCATCATAGGACCCGCACACCCCCTGCGCGGCGGACTGGCCACTTTTAACCAGCGCTTGGTTCGACAATTCATTGCCGAGGGTGATGACTGCTCCATCGTGTCTTTTTCACTCCAGTATCCCGGCTTTCTTTTTCCCGGCACCACGCAATACGCCAGCGATGCGCCTCCCGAGGGCATCACCATACATACCCTCATCAACTCGGTGAACCCTCTC
>Ga0247771_1000369_pt1 | contig 14716 bp, 16 predicted proteins | sample UWRJL197509C6_FD_179948 | JGI IMG/M metagenome (GOLD analysis project Ga0247771, IMG submission 179948) | Plant litter microbial communities from Arlington Agricultural Research Station in Wisconsin, United States - UWRJ-L197-509C-6 | ecosystem: Environmental > Terrestrial > Plant litter >...
CACTTGCGCACCAAACGCCGCGATGATGGGAAGTGGGAGGCCGACTGGACTGTGCCGGGCCGGTCGCTGGTCCAGGTCGACGGGCCGGGCCAGCCTTCTCCATGGGTGACACTCCGCGCGCTGCGGGTTCTCAGATGGTGGGATGACGCCCAGTCGTAGTGCTGGCTGCGCGAGCCTTGCTGCTCTGGTGCGGGTAGTTTGTCCTGAAGCCGGTTACGTATATCCGTTGAGAGAATCAGGTCTACCACGAGATGCACAACATGAATCACTTATTGCTAGCTATCATCGAACCTATAGATCCAGGCCGCAACCCTCCGGGCTGTATGCTTGTCACCGCTGCAGGTGCAGTCTTGCTGGGAGGTACACGTTGCTCGGAAGCTCATGTGAATTCGATGCCCACGGCGCGCTGGGGCTTCGGGTGCCCCTGCCCCACCGCCAGGTTCGCCACATCCCCAAATGCCACTCGAGTGCTCTCCTGTCGCAAGCATCTTTCTTTCGTCGTCAGGCTCCTCCACATGTCGGAACTTGCGCCCGGGTCAGGAATACGGCGCCAGCCGGGCCAGTCACTTCCACTAGACGGCAGCTCACGACACGCGCCCAAGAAGCGGAAGGTCGTCCATCGCTTACCGCCAGCGAAGTTCTGGGACAATGTCTCAGAGATCCACCAGGAGTCAAATACCCTGGCAGAGCTGAACCGGAGGGGCAGCAGCGCCCCGAGCCCGTCTGCTCGGAAAGCCTCAGTATGTCGCCTAGTTTGTCATGAGATACCAGCACACTCTGCTACAGGTGGAGGCCCAGATCTGTCAGGTCTGAGAGGAGTATGGAATACCTGCCACGCCTGCTCAGGAGCTGATATTTTCCGCCAGTACCGCGCACAACGCGGGACGAGTTCGAGCCACTCAACCTATCCGGCAACGATCGCCCTCCAAAAAGAGCACTGCAACGATCACGACTACTGAGAGTACCGGGCCGTACAGCCGTGCTTTCCTGCCACATCTCATCGACTTTGGCATCTATCCCTACGGTTACGAATACCCCGACGGGCACATCCCCCCTAAACCCGAAACCATCGACGAGGCTCGACAGGTCCTCACGCAAGTCGGGCCAGCCTCGGACATCCCAGATGAGGCATTCAGAAAGTCTACACGGGCAGATGCTCATGCTGCGAGGAAGAGACAAGTTGCTGCATTGATGATCCCTCTCATCCAAGGAGACGTCGGGGATAGCAAGTACGTCGCTGGAGAGACACCTTTCACGAACCTCGACCCTTTAACCTACGGATCACTTGTGCCTCGCACCTCATCTCCTATCTGGCAATTGTCGTGGGCGCCTGTCCCCCTTGCCTAGACCCGAGTGCTGTTGACTGAGGGCAGGGTTTCGTTGGCCCGACATCGCCGGGCGTCTCTCGCCAAGAACAGCCGATCTCCTCGCCCCGATCCCCAGTACGTGGAAGATTGCCGGCGTTAAGAGGATGGCGTCTATCTTCGTCAACGCATTTGCCGGGGAGATCAAGAGCGGCGGCAGGTTCAAGGCAGCCGAAGATGCTACTGACGATCGCAACGTCGACTCGGTTGTTGATTCCCCGAGACAGTTCATTTTCTACACCAAGATATGGACTAGCTGTAATCCGAGGTGCTAACCAACTACACTAATGAACCGGTGCTTGGACCGGTGCTTGATTACCACCATAGTTGGAGAGTAGCGTAGTTATTGAAAAACAAAAACAATGATAGAAGTTCTCCAACCATTAGGTAACTTCCGTTTCTCGACTACCTCATGTTGCTTTCTCCTATCTTCACAGTAGCCCAAGACGCTAATAACGGCTTCCGCGACGGATTGCCGAGTGATGCAGTGGTGCCCCGAACCGAGTCTGTGGAGGTGAACAGTTGGTACTAAGGAGGTCGACAAGTCGGAGCTGTTGGACGATGATGGCGCCGACCCCACCATTCTTCGCTCCGAGCAGAGCGGCGCGAAGGGTTTGAGAAGGACCGAGAAATCCCGAAGGATTAAGAAGGAACGGGTTACCCCAAAAGCATGTTTGAGAAGGAGCGGGAGAACCCGAAGATTGAGAAGGAACGAGGCCCCGAAGATTGGGAAGGAACGAGAGCCCGAATGATTGAGAAGGAACGGGAGAACCAGAAGGATGTACACTGTTTCCTGCCACCGGACTAGGTATACAGACGCCAGTTTCTTTGACGAGAAGAGAATATGGAGGGGCTGGCTTCAATAAGTTCTGCAACAGCATCTTGGTGTCTTTACTTGTTTATATGGGTCGGACTTGGAGACATGATATGCTAGTACTAGGGCTAGTTGTATAGTAGATACACTGTGTTCTATGTTTGGTATGTAGAGTGACGAAGTGACAGAAAGGTTCGGGGCGGCCAGCCACGCGAAGAGGCGACGATTGCTGGTCTCTGGCCTCCCCTCGTGGGAAGCGGCCTTTAGCCGCACATGTATATACGCTCAAGCGCCGCTCAGGCGCACTGCCTGCACAGCACCAGGGGCCCCTAGGGCCCCTGTGGTCCGATGCCTTTGACACGAAGTCACCGTTTGAGGTTGTAGAACCGGTAAAGCTGTAAGCATGTTAGTTATTAATAGTTTAGATACTATAAGCTTACTTCTCTCGTCTCTGTTGTTCCTCTCTTTGCCACAGGCAGGTATAATGCTAAAGACCCATACTAGTAGTTCTGCAGCAAATTTTTTGTAAAACTTTACCACAGTGGTGGTCATCAAGCACCGGTTCATTAGTGTAGTTGGTTAGCACCTCGGATTCTGAGTGCATCGCTCTTTCCGGTAACCGCGGTTCGAATCCGCGATGGACCTTTTTGCTCCTTCCGTTCTTGGAAACCGTGCTTACATAAGAATCAGTAGCTCGCCAAACCCAGTATCCAGACTTGGGCAGACGTATTTGTCTATAGGGACTCGTATTATCGTCCTAGCCTATGCTTTTTTGTTATTAATTATTCACAACAGAGGTAGGCCCGTGGGGTAGGTTGTTTAGCTGTTTGGTGTGGGCACTTGGAACTGGCCCGGGTGGGCGCACCACCCACCCCGAGCCACCAGGCACGACGTGCCCCAAGCTAGGCTGTCGCGAGCAATTGAATTGGCTTGCACGACTGAATTGAGTTGCTAGAGTTGACTGCAAATGACAAGACTGTAGGTCTGACAGAGTCGCTAGCATCGAACCGCAATCTGCTGTATTGATTAGAGACAGTAAGCCTAATTAGGTCAAAGCCTGTTTGGATAGGGACACAGCCATGTCTAAATAGTAGAGCGCCACCGCACCTGCCATGTCTACAATGTAGAACTTCATCGTACCTGCCGTATCGAACTCCATCACACCTGTCGTGTCCAAGAGTAGAACTGAATCGTTCATGCCGTCTCTGAGAACAGAACTCTATCGTACCTGCCACGTCCCAATAGTAGTACTATACTGTACCTGGTGGGGCATAACATTATATGTCGTTAGGGATTCCTTGAGGCTAGGCAGGTCGGCCCTTTCCTCCTTCGTCGTGCCTTTCCTCCATGTCACTAGGTACCATCCATCTCATTTCATAGCTCCCTGTACCGAGGAGATACCACCGGCTGGTTACTTAGTAGGTACCTAGTTAGGTGACCGCATATGATGCACGCGTCAGTATCCCTTACGTTGAGCACAAACAGAGCAGTTTGAGCCCCTCACTCATGCGACTCTTCCTGCTCATACCCCTCGTGCCATTTGCACATGCCAGCTCTTCTCGAACAGCGATCGGACTCGAAGAGCTTTCTGGCTCGATTCCTCCCTTCAGGTTGCCCGTCTCGTTGTTGGCCCCCTGCGCGCCCGGGCTACGTCCCGTGGCCATGGATCCTGGCTGACCAGAATCTGGCCACTCACGGTACGCCTGACTGAGCCCCCCCCACATGCGGTCGGTGTGCAGGGTGCGCCATGCATCCTCACGTCTGGCCGTCGGCACGGAGACGCTGGGTGACCTACTGCCATGCCAGTGCCTCGGTAGTTGATAGTTGTGTTGTCCTTACCTGCTCGTTTTCAGTACTTCCGTACCGCGTTGAGAAAAGGGGCTTTGCCGTCGGTGTCGCCCTGTATCAGGTCGACAGTGGTCCTTACGAAATGCGTCTTGATCCTCTCCATGGATATGGTTCGGGCCCCCATGGACTCGGGTCAGCAGTCCGGTGTGGATTACGAGGTACGCTGATTTGGATTGGCACTTTCTCTTCGGAGCGTTTGCGCCTTTCCCTTGACCTTGGCGTCGGCATTCTTCCGAGGCGCACTGGACCTTCGTTTCCGGTTCTTGAGGCGTTCGAATGGCACCTCCTGCCATGGCATTTGCGTCGGAATCAGCTTGCTCAGGGCTCACACATAACCGCCGTTTTCGAGCTATCATCTCGATTGTTGCTACAGCCCTAGCATGGGCACCTGCAGGCATTGCATAGCAACATTGCAGGGTCGATATGGAGTTCCAAAATGCCTACCCTTGTGTCCCACTTTAGTAAACGGTCAACAACTAGGTTGTAACAACCATTCTTCCGGACTTGAACTTCTGTATCTTGCGGCTGTGGGGGGCTTATGCATTGAATTTGACCAGCCAGTCTACATTCCATATCGGCCGGTTCGATTTCGAGCCTGTCTTCACGGTCCTCCATATTTCCTTGCCCGTCCACTGATGGTCAGCGACCACTGATTCCTGGCCGATGCCGGCGTTGGCGATGGGATCAGAAGGTCCTTTGCCTTTCAACTGCGCTGACTTGAACCCGCCACGCTTCTTTGCTTCTGCGAGTTACAAATTACATGCGGCGTCCTCGCCCCAACCATCGTCGAACGATTTTTGTGACCCCTTGGTTCTCCACCGTCCGTGCCCTCCGAGTCCACCGAAGGTCTAGTGCGGTTCTCCGGCGTGCGGCTCACCAATCACGGAGCTCTCGGCCAATCCCTCATCGTTCTAACCGATTGCGCAATGGTGGAACCAGATGAAGAATCCCAACGTCAGGATACGAAGATATTTACACGGCTCACGCGCCGCATTCCGAGCCTCTCACTCAAACCATATCTCGACGCGTCGTCAATAGAGGGCCACGTCCCCAGCATCTCGGCACTGCGACTGTGAATCCCCCTCTCGAAGATTGCCGCATGCACGGCCCAAGATGCCCTCGCCAGCACAGACGAGAGACGAATGGTCGGCGGCGCAGTACCTCAAGTTCCGGAACCAGCGCACCCACGCCGCCTTCGACCTCGTGGGGCAGCTGCCCCTCTTCTCGCCGGCGCGCGTCATCGACCTGGGCTGCGGCCCGGGCAACTCCACGGAGGTGCTGGCCTCGCGGTTCCCCGACGCGGACATATCGGGCGTCGACTCGTCGTCCGACATGCTGGACCGGGCCCGCCGCACGCTGCCGCGCATCCGCTTCGTCCAGGCTGACGTGCGGACCTACGACCTGGCGCCCGGGCCCGGTGTCGACCTGCTCTTCAGCAATGCCGTCTTCCACTGGATGCGGCGCGGCGAGCGCGTCCGGACCATCATACGGCTCCTGAAGACGCAGACGGCCGGTAACGTCTTTGCCTTCCAGATGCCTGACTATCACGAGGAGCCCTCGCATCGGGCCATGCGGGAGATTGCCGCTGCCGAAGGGTCTTGGAGGAAGTACTTCCAGGGGCTGGACGCGGAGGATCGACCGGAACTGGATCCCATCGAGTCGCCAGCCGAGTATTACAACATGTTGATCCCCTATTGCGACAGGGTTGATGTCTGGCACACGTGTTACCAACACGTCATGAACGGGCCGAGAGATATCGTCGAGTGGGTCAAGGGATCCGGGCTGCAGCCGTTTTTGAATGCGTTGCCGGAGGGAGTGGTACGAAATGATTACCTGCAAGCCTACGAGAAGAGGCTGGAAGAGGTATACTCGAGACTGGCGGACGGAAAGATCATGTTGAGATACCCAAGGCTATTTGTAGTAGCTGTTAGAAAGTAGAGTGGAGCGGATGGAAGCGGCGACGGAGTCAAGCGTGACACTTGAGAAAGTACAGCGTCGTTGCTGACGTTTTTTTGGTTCAGCAGGGGGTTGCTTTGTAGTAGACAAGGATGGGGCGTTCTGTCTTTGGCGCTGGGGTTGGGTCATCGTCGGAAGTCTCGATCAAAACGTTAGCCCCACACTCAGCGAGCTAGAAATGCCACCACCTCGCTGGGTCGAAAACTCGCCTGTGAAGGGGGGATTTCTCCAGAAGATTGATGCCATTGGCGAATATTCCTGGGCGAATTCTAGGCGCTTCGGGCGTGCTCTTCGGCCAGGTACAACCAGAGAGCTGTCGCATGATGCATGCTGGGGATAGCAAGCGCGTCCCTGGGCCAGCATCTTGGTGATACCTTATTTTACTACGGGCCACGGGCCCCCTTCCAACTCATCTAGCTAGCAAGACAGTCGCAGTTTTCTCCCTAAATCGACTTTCTTTGCGGGCGGCACAAGCTACCTTTGTTGGATCTTGTGCAGCTGTGAGGTTCGAAGCGATGCGTGTGGGCGTAGACATTAGTGGAGGGATTTCATTTGATTGAACCGATCGTCGGTGATCTTGGGCATAATTCGTCTTTAATCGCATTTGGTGAGGATAGAAAGCCGGCCACGTCTTGGAGGTGAAATCCTATAATCCCCCAGTCCTGTCGGCAAATCGTCGGGCACAGCAGTAGACCTCGACTCCTTCTAATTTGGCCACTTTGGCTTTTGAGCCCGCGGAAACTGCTAACCAAATTCGATTCCTTCTCTTCGGCATCATATGCCTTCCCATTAAGCAATTGGTATGGCTTTCGAGGAGTTGATGCCGTAGGCAGTCCGGAAGACCTCCCCTCACAACAACTCTTTCTCCCAACCTTGAATTCCATCACTCGACAAACATTGTGTCGCCTTCTCCCAATCTCGAACTTTCTCTGCCGCTTTCCCCGGTTAGCATGCCGGAGCATTGTATTGTAAGCCCCGCTTTCTCTTAACGTTCAAATCACCCTACTACCCCAGCAGAGCTTTCTCCCAAAATCAACATGCCCTACCCCGAATGGGCGTCACATGGACTTTTCTTTCATAATCCTTTCACTGGGGCGCCGCTCTCTCCCAACTACCTACCTATTACCCTTCTCCATCCCAAAAAATCGGGCCGGTTAAGGGCTCATTCTTTCCCACTTATCCTCGATTCTATTCAGGGCTTATCGGGACTGACTGTACCAGGTTCACCCCACGCAGAGTCAGGGTCGACGGCATCCTCACGCATTCCCTCCCCGGCCTTCTGCACTGCGGTCGTTCACCACAGAAAGCCCGGAGACGACTGGTACCACCTTCCATTCATTTTAAGGTGGCGCCATTTCGGGCACCTCTATCACCGCCGACATAAGGCCAATCATCTGCGACATCTCGTCCCTAGCCTGTGTTATCGGCCGCTGAGGCCTTCCCACCGACAGGATAATACCCAGCGAGAAGTTCAGGACCACGCCCCGACGGGATTCACGATCATGGCGCCGTCAAGATGACAACCAGCGTAGCAGGAAGCTCGACGATTCTTGGTGAGACTGCTAATGCCCACTTCATCGTGGATTCAGTCGACCCTAAGTACTAAATGACGAAAGCTTGCGAGGTCTAATACTCGCTATTGAGAATCCTGCGGGAATCGATGTCGCGACGCCGCCGCCGAGGCAGGTACAACCCGTGCCAACGCTCCTAGTATTATCCCACCTACTTCTCCATCCCACCTCTTGATGAATTATCATCACTGAAGTACCTCCTGACCTACCTCTCCGAGGAAGCAGAGGTTTATGGTGTGCGTCGCGCAACCACCCAGGCTTTTTTCAGGCTCTCTCATCCAGTTCACAGACCCACAGTCGTTGGCAGATCTCGAACTCTGATTCAAACCTCAGACTGAAATTCCGGGTGAAAGTTAGCCCAGGTAAGCAGAACTCGATTCGCAGCTTGGACATGTGTGTTTCTTCCTCAGCTCACCTCAAAGCAGACAATCCAATAAGCGCACAGTCAAGACGAGCAAGTCCCTCCCTAGTAGGTATGTGCCTACCGATCTGCAATCAAGATGCCGTCAGTTAGAGATAAATTTGTTGACATCCACGGCAATTCAAAGTCTTGCAGGGTACAGGCACTCAAAACCTCGCGCAACATGGCACCAGGGGAAGCAGGCTCCTCTACCCACAGCTCAGCAGACCGAGGAATACGCAAAAGAAAAGGAGGATTAAGCCGATAAACAACAAGAAAAGGGCCGAGCTTACGGTCTCCGCTCGGCCTTCCGCGCTCCAACGCTGACCGGCCGGGTGTGATCGAAGGCCACCAGGCCAGTCCTGAAAAGCAACGAGTCCCACACACGACGAACCCCCAAGACCGCCGTACTTCATGACTTCTCAGCAGTATCGCCCGCTACATTCGGTTTATTGTCGGATCGGCCATTACACCAAGATTCCAAAAGTCAGGCGCAGGCCATCCATGAGCCAGCGACCTTGAGGACACTCAATACCACATGGCGATTGCATCTGCCTTCACATGTGGACGGGAAACAGCACAGCGGCAGGAAGTTTATATATATTGTCGAAAAAACAATTGCGGTTTGGCACGACCCCGGTTTCACGCACCCGGCTGTCATCCTCGGTCTGGCTCGTCCCGAAGCCAACCGGTGCTGCTGTGGCACACCCCCAAACCACGGGGCCCTTCTGTGGCTCATCTCCAAACCATGGGGCCCTACTGTGGCTCATCCCCAAACCTATGGGGCTCTGCTTTGCCTCATAGCTAGGTTACGGGGACCTTTTGTGGCTCATCTCCAAGCCACGGGGCCCTCTTTGCTACATACGAAACCACGGAGTCCTGGCATGGCTCATCGCAAAAAATGGGGCTCTGGTATTTTCCGGGTGGTTCCTAGGCTGAAAGGTCTTTGCAATGTCGGTAGGACCTTTTGCCTTGCCCGGGGACAAGCAACAGGATTACAGGAACTGCGGAAGCCGCATGAGTTTCGACCTCATCATCGTCGAAGAAGCGGTCAGGACCCTGGAACCTCCGAATCTGGTGCCGATTGTCAAGCACAAGTCTCTTGCCTTTGCGCCACGAACAGTGGCGCACGGCAACGAATGCCTCCCGGGTCTTCTTATTGGGGTTGTCAAAGGGGCCCGAGGCGTGGAGAAGATCACGGCTCCAACTTCTTTGCGCCTCGATCGCAACAGTCGCTCCCTTCGAACCTCCAAGTGGGGGCCGTCTCAAAGAATGGGATTCAAGCTCGACTACGCTCGCCTCATGGAAGAGCGGATGGCTGCAGACGATATCTCCGCTGAGGCGGTCCGGATTCGGCCGTTGGACTCTGTGGCCGCACCCACGGGGACAGCACTTAGAAGGGGAGAGATTTCTATATATACGAAAACGAACCATTTACACTGCAACTATCCAAGACGGGACGACCCAAATCTGAGCCCTCGAAGGCAGGCCTGGCGAATCGGTCACGGGCAACGACGAGCCGGCCCCGGGCCGCCCTGGGCTAGCCTCTCGTGGTCAGGAGCTTCAAATGTACGGAAAGCACGGCCAGAGGCCAGGCACTCAAGGCATCAATCGTCTTCTACCGTAATCCTCTTGAGCGAGACGGAATCCAGCACAATCCGCCTGCTCGGGTTCCGCGCTTCGCCGCGTGCGACGGTTTCTCAGCGGCGAGGGGGTCATCTGTGTCCGGCCGCGGATGCTGTCACCAATATGAAGATTGATTGTCTGCGTGGTACTGTTGGAATACATGCGCGGTAATATCCAACCTCCGCGCCTACAAGGGGGGTTTCGGTCTCTTGAACATATAAGGAGAGCGAAACCCACCACCTGTGCACGACAGGAAAGAGGCAAGACGAGGAAGCAGTCTCCGCCTATCAGTACGCTCAGAGCACCGTTTCACCACCATGGACCGAGGGTTTGGTCTCCTCGTGATAGGAAGCCGCTGTTCCATGTAAGAGTCATCAGCATTCCCGATGCGCGATGATGCGCTGAGATATAGGCACATGGTACTTTTGTTTACGAAGGCTGGGGTGTAGATTGCAGATTGGGCGTAGCGCCAATAAGGCGGGAAACAGTGGCAGAAACGCCTCCTTACTTCTGGATCGGTCAGGAGCACAAATTCTGACCTCTCGAGAGATCAATCAACGAGTTCAGCGGTCTTCAGCCGTTGCTCTTATTCGGCAAATTGATCCCAGCAACCCCCCCGAATCATGGACGCCCTTGGCTACGCTTCGGATCGCGCCGTTCGTGCCATTCTTACCGCCATCTGCGACGATGCCTGGGTAAAATCTAAGGCCCTTGATTATCTCAGGATCATCGAACCACAGGCATTTGAGCAGGCCAAACTTGAAGTTTTGAACCCAGGGTTCAAGCGCAAAGCCCACGTCGGCTTGAGTATCTGCGTCCAGTGCAAAGAGCCGTTCGACGAGCAGGACAACAGACGCCGTGACTGTAAATACCACTCCGGTGAGTCCAGACACAGACTGGCCGGCACCCAATGCAGCCCCTGGCTAAATTTCCATATTTGGCGTAGGCGAGTTAGTTGTTGACTACGAGGATGACTTCTGGGCGGATCACGACGAGAACTGTCACGGCACCATCGACACAAAGGAGATGCGCGAGGAGTATCCGGACGGTTTTACGTGGGACTGCTGCCAACGGTCTGGCGACGAGCCAGGATGCCGGCAGGGACAGCACCAGTCGAATCCCGAGCTCTCCAAGAAGGGTGCCGGTGAGTCGGAGTCGGAGGCTGGAGACGCAGAATCGTCAGAAGCCGACGAGGATGGTGAAGACGAAGAGGAGGGGAGTTAATCGGATAAGAACAAGGGTAACAGCGGACGTATTTCTATTCTTGCATAGAAGTACCTAAGCAGAAGACTGGCTAGTGAACGGAAATGGATAACACAAAGGCAGACGCCGCGTATCTCAAACCTTACTTAGGACTTCACGAAGTAAGGAAGGCATCCCGGCGCCACCGATTAGAAGGAATTCATGGAACTACGCACGCGTAACTCGTCTCGCATCATGAAGTCAAAGGACTCTGTCCTCGTGAACTATACAGCAATGTCAAGGCTCCCCATCGGCCTGCAATTAGAAAACCGCAAAGTCCCGGCAAATCCAACGCACTCGTGCTGGGGCACGTGCTGCATGACACCTCAGTCCCAGCTCAGCGGTGATGGTCAACTGCACCGTGGTTGCTGTCATGTGTGCTGTTGGCCTTGGACTCGAAGGCACGAAGCTCATGATCCATGATATCGCCAGCGGAATCAGCGCTTCCCCTGACAGTGCCGCTCTTCTTGGACTTGAGGTTCCGCGAAGCACCCTTCGACTCCGGGTCACGACCAGAGCCACCGACCGGGCTGCCAAACTGATTGTAGCTTGGCTTTTCTCCTGTCCAAGTCATGCCGAGCGAAGGGAAGTACTTCGAGACGAATGGCCGCAGTGTAGGCAGACTAGAGCAGGTTAGGGCGGATGCAAGCTCGCCGAGAGACCAGCCCGATGACTCGACGTGTTGCCAGGTGACGTCTCCCCCGACGGAGTCCCCAATATCGAGGAACTTGATCCGGATAAGGGAAATGGCAACGGTGCTAGGATTCTGGGTTAGTGACATGTCGATCCAGCGGTGCCTCTGCGCAGGTATTACTTACAAAAATCCCAGCGAGAAGATGCCAATGAGCATGATCTTTTGCGGCCTCTTCAAGTTCAACTGCCTCAGGGCCGGAATCGGTAACAAAAAGATAGCAATATCCGTGATGATATTGCCGCCGGCATTGACGTAGATTTGCGGTGTGTTCGGCATACAGTCTGCCGGTACGCTTTTGTCCCAGAGCCCCTGGATGGGGCGACAGATGAGCAGCATGATTAGAACCTGTGCGAAAGCCCAGGCGCCGACGACGACGATGGCGATGATGTAGATGGTGCGCATCCGTTGGACGGCGAGGATGCGGTAGTATTGAAGGAGGAAAGTCATTTTGGCGCCGAAGAGGCCGGCGCAGTAGAATACCAAGGTGATCCAGAACCACTAGAGAGAGAGAGACATGTTAGTCGAAATGCGCTAGATAGCGATACGTGGGAAAAAGAGGGAGGGGCCCGGAAGGCACAACAATACCTTCCAATATTCCATGAGTAAAGTCGGGGGGTTGACAGCGAAGATGTGTTTTCCTAGACCATACTTGGTCGCTGAAGTGATGATCCGTCAGTCACAGCTTCGAGTCTCACAGGACGACGGATCCTCCGGACACGTACACTCTGCAATGGCAATGCCTTCGACCCATGTTATCACCAGTGTGATTATCGCTGCCCAGTCATCCATGCCCATCTTGTCCACGATGACCTTTCTCGTCCAGATGCGCAAGCCGACCATGATCGTGGCAACTACGAGGCAAAAGACGACGCAGAAGATAGCCAACCCGGACCGGTCATCGTAGTAGCCAGGAATGAGCTCCGGGGGAGGGCCGGGAGGGAAGCCGCCTGTGTCCGCCATGTTGAGGACGGTTTCGGTGTCCTTGGATGGTGTTGTGTTGAGTTACGTCAGGCTGTGACGCACCAGCACAAGGACGGAGGGACGATCCATCTCCAGGTCGCATTGGACGGACGCAGGCCGGGCTGGGGCTGTCCTTATCTACTCCGTGCTGACGCGGAAGAGGATAAGAGGAAGCTCGCGAGAAGAACATCGCCAAGAGCGCTTTGGCCCTTGGGGGAAAACCAAATCCCGCTCCGCTTTGACGCCGTTCGGCCTGATGCGAATCACGATGCAGCAAGCTTTGGGAAGAAGGCGGCGACTGTCCGTGCGTTTGCATCGAGGCGCGGGGTTCCGAGATGGCTGTCAAGCTTCTGCGAACTACACCAGCAGTATCGACGACGCGACCGAGCATGAGATCATCAGTCTTGGCTGCCGAATTTGAGTCCCCGCGTTGGAGACGACCGCAGCGCCCCACACGCGCCGCTGTCAAAAGCCCCTCGTACGGGGCGGATGCTTGTCAAGAGGGAGAACGCCAAGCTCCAGCAAACCAGGCGCGCCGACCCATGAGGGCCAAGATCACCGCATTTGTCAGTACCGCAGGAGCAAATCATTGGTACAGGGAATGAGGAAGCGCGGTACGCGAATCGCGCGAGAGACCGGGCCGCACGCACGGTCGCCGTGTTGGCCAAGACGGCGAAGACGGGTTCGGAGAAAGCTGACAAGCATGAGTTCGCCCGAGCCGTTCCAATGGCTGCTTCCCCGGTGAGCATGGGGTCGTTACTTGGCACTTGGCAAGCGGGACGTCGAGGGACACTCGGTCCACCAAAACACCCCAGACTCGATCACCACTGCGACAAGGTGTGATGCGGCAGCGGAAGAAGGGCAAAAATACGACGGGTTCATGGAACCGCACCGTCGACGCTGGTCTCATCACCAATGTGGGACAAGAGCACGAGGGAAGCTGCAACTGCTGCGTTCTATGCTTCGGCCGTCCGACCATCCGTATCAGCCAAGGGATAGCAGAGAAGCTCTTGGGGTATGGTGGAATACGGGCTGTCGGTGGAGTCGTCATTTTCACGTTTCCAAGTCATCCACGCCTGTGTCTCGATCACCGCAGCTTCGTCCCAAGGAGGTCAGGATAAGGTGGACACAGGAAGTGGACCCTTGAAGCCGACCAGAAGATGGAACAAAAGGACTGCCACAGGGCGCCTAGAGTTATGCGATTACATACCATTCCCTTTCCCCTTCCTCGTAGCTACCACTTCGCTCCTCTCGCTCAAGGTCGTTTTGCTGTATGCGCGCCTCTCCCCGCGTCGGGATGGTGTCGGCTTCGCGCAACTCTGACAGTGCCTTCGCCGGTTGCTAAAGGTATCACCATCGCTGCGCGCTCTTTGGGTGCACGCTGCGACACCATTACCTAGTGGAATCACGGCGAAAATCTGATTCTGATGTTTTTTCTCAGTAAAGCGTTGCTGGACTAAAAACATAGCTGTAGACCAGCCCCGATCCCTCTGGCTCTAAACTCATCGATTCCCATCGCTGCTCTGACCGTCCCTCACACCCACTGCTCCAGCAATACTACTGATACATCGACGTAATGAACACGTCGAAAAATCTGAAGTCTCAGAACACGTTTCGAAGTCAAGCCGACCGACGGATGCGTAGTAAGTCTGCATCAGCTTGGTGGCCATTTGCCCAGCTTGCATCTCCTCATCCGGCCCGATGGGCATCCCGCCCATGTTCAATGTGTTGGCAAGCATAAACTGTGTCCGAGCTTGCTCTGCGGGAATTACCGGAAACAGCTTCGAGATAGCAATGGACTCGCGGAAGTATTTTCTTCGAGGAGAGGTCAGTCAGCACAGAGGGGCCCCGAGGCGATTTTGGTGTCAAGAAGAACGTACGCAGCCTCGGAGTAGTTCGATCCTTCGTACGCAGCGCAACCTTGCTTGTATATGACCATCGCAACCGCAGGTTGATTGCCGGCTCGACCTGGTGCGCTCAATACGCTTCTTGACTGGTCATAGGATTCCGCTGCTTCTTTGTGACGACCTAGCTTGAGCATCAAGTTGCCGAGGATGAGATACCCACTAATGGGTTGATGATTAATATACCCGGCATGAAATATGGGAAGGTCTCAATCGTACTGCCCCGTCATCCACCAGCTGATGGTGGTCTTAAAGAACTCTACAGTAGCTTGCAGCTCGTCAATGGTCGGTATGTTAGTGCCTCGCTGTATAGTAGTGCGTTGCAAGTTGTGTGGAC
>Ga0247771_1000371_pt1 | contig 14629 bp, 14 predicted proteins | sample UWRJL197509C6_FD_179948 | JGI IMG/M metagenome (GOLD analysis project Ga0247771, IMG submission 179948) | Plant litter microbial communities from Arlington Agricultural Research Station in Wisconsin, United States - UWRJ-L197-509C-6 | ecosystem: Environmental > Terrestrial > Plant litter >...
ACCGTATCGGTGATCTGCAACAACGGCAACCTTTTCATCCCGAATACTTTTTCGCCGAACGGCGACGGTGCGAACGACCAGTTCTATCCCAGCGGCAGCGGCATACGCATGATAAAGACGCTGCGCATCTTCAACCGTTGGGGCGAGGTCGTTTTCGAGCGTGCGAACTTCGCCGCGAACGATGCGGCGGCCGGCTGGAACGGCATGTACAAGGGCCAGCTGCAAGCGGCCGACGTATATGTGTATACCTGCGATGTAGTGTGCGAGAATAACGAGATACTGACCTTTAAGGGGGACATTACCCTGTTACGCTAATCAATCCAAATCCTTTGAAACCGATAAATCCATCTTATGAACAAACTTTTTTCCTTACTGCTGGCCGTGTGCTGCGCGGGCCTTGCCGCCAGCGGCCAGGACGTGCACTTCTCGCAGTTCTTTGAAGCGCCCCTCTACCGCAACCCGGCGCTGGCGGGCATCCTGAACGGCGACGTACGCGTGCAGACCCTTTACCGTTCGCAGTGGAACAGCGTAGGCAATGCGTACAAGACCGGCTCCGTGAATGCGGAGTACAAGCTGCCGGTGAAGGACGATTATATTACGCTGGGCATGCAGGTGCTGTACGACAAATCCGGCAGCATCGACCTGTCGACCACGCAGGTCTTCCCTGCGGTGAACTACCACAAATCGCTGAGCCAGGACCGCAGCCTGTTCCTTTCGCTGGGCTTCATGGGCGGACTGGTGCAGCGCACCATCGACCGCAGCAAGATCACGACCACCACTACCTACCAGGGTGGCGGCGACGGCGAGCGCGCCCTGATGCCAGGCTATAAATATTTCGACGGGAGCGCGGGGCTGAGCTTCAATGCGCAGTTGGGCGAGAACCCGGAGAACAATCTGGTGATCGGCGCGGCCTATCATCATTTCAATCATCCGAAGGCTTCGTTTTACAACAACTCCATGGTGGTGGTGCAGCCCAAGTGGGTGTACTCGGCCGATGTGAAGATGGCGCTCAATGAATATTCTTTCGCTACGGTTTACAATAATTATACGCGCCAGGGCAGCTATACGGAGATCATCACGGGCATGCTTTACGGCCTTAAGATCGGCTCCTACAGCGACGATCCCGATTATACTTTGCAGGCGGGCGCCTTCATGCGCTGGAAGGATGCGGTGATCCCCACGGTGCAGCTGGACTACCGGCCTTTTTCGTTCTCGCTGAGCTACGATGTGAACATCTCGCAGCTTAGCCAGACCACGCAGGGCCGCGGAGGTTTCGAGCTGTCCCTTAAATACCTCGGCTTCCTCGACCGCGAAAATTCCAGCCTCAATGCCGTGCGCTGCCCCAGGTTTTAATGAGTAACGATATTCCTGGGTCAGGTTTTTACGGCTTGGCGTAAGTCAGCGGTTCCTGATTTGACGTAGTGATGATTTCTTGTATTGAACTGATCGCAGCAAACCGCGTTCAATCGCAGCTTTCCGATTGAGGGCCGGTTTCGTGCAAGCTTACGAATGCAAACCATAAACAATTCTGAGCATTTCTTCAGCCCTGGTTTTCTGCACGGCTAACAATTGGATCCTTTCCATTGACGGAATAATTATGCCCGGGCGGCGCTGTGGACGCTCCGCTACAACACGTATTTGTACGTATGCCTTAATTGATGGAAATGGGGCGGACGGCGGGCTTCTGCGGGCAAACCGGGCGCAAAGAGGGCGGGCATGATTTTTTAGCAAAATTTTAATATAAAACTTCCTATATGAATCTATCAACGCCTGTCTTCCGGAAGGGATTCCTCCCCCTTCTCAGCCTCTCCCTGCTCGCACTTTCCTCCTGTAAAAAAGCCTCCGTCGGCACCGAGGTCACCAGCTCTACCGCGGCCCGCGCCCTCACGTACCAGCTCGTATGGTCGGATGAGTTCAACGGCACGTCCGTAGATCAGAACAACTGGACTTTCGAAACCGGCGGCGGCGGCTGGGGCAACAACGAGCTCCAGAGCTACCAGTCGGCCAATGCGGCCGTTACCGGCGGCAACCTCGTGATCACCGCCAAGAAACAAACGGTTGGCTCCAATCAGTACACATCGGCCCGGCTCAAAACGCAGGGCAAGCGCCAGTTCACCTACGGCCGCATCGAAGCCCGCATCAAGATGCCCCAGGTGCAAGGCCTCTGGCCGGCCTTCTGGATGCTCGGTTCCAACATCACCTCCGTGGGCTGGCCCCAGTGCGGCGAGACCGATATCATGGAGCATGTCAACACCGACAACCTGGTCTACAGCACGATCCACTGGTACAACAACGGCCACGCCTACTACGGCGGCAACACCTCCACCACGCCCAGCTCTTACCATGTGTATGACGTCGTGTGGGATACCAACGGCATCACCTGGCACATCGACGGCGTGCAGTACTGGGCGGCTAACATCGCCAACAATATCAACAATACCGGCGCCTTCCACAATCCCTTCTTCATCATCCTGAACCTGGCCGTGGGCGGCGACTGGCCCGGCAATACCATCGGCACGCTGCCCGCCAGCATGTACGTGGATTATGTACGCGTATACCAGCTGCGCTAAACAATCTTTTACAAAGCACGATCGCCCTGCGCTTGCGGGGTGATCGTGCTTTGTATCAACCACCAGTGCATGAATAAATCCCTCTTTTGCCTTGCGATACTGTTGCTGACGCTGAACCTTGCGGCGCAGGATAACGATCGGGATCATCGCGGCCTCCGCCTTTCTTTTTATTCCGGTTACGGAAACCAGGATTTCCGCTGGTCGATTGCGGGCAACTATGCGGGCGGCAATCCCAACATTCTCTCGGAGCTGAAGTGGAAGGACGTGAAAGGACCGATCGCCGGCACGCGCGTGGATCTTTCTCTTGGTCATCGATGGTCCGCATCCGTTGACGCCAATGTTAGTATCACCACATCGGGGTGCGTAACCGATGCCGACTACAGCGGCGACGACCGCACCGGTCGCACCTATTACGTAGCGTTTGCCAGCGACAGGGGTGAAGGTTTCCGCATCAGCGCACAGCCGGCCTACAGCCTGATAAATAAAGGGTTCATACGCCTGCTTGCAGCCGCGGGTTATCAATACGGTTCGATGCATCTGCGCATACGGGAGAATGGAGAAGAGGATCCATCGGTGATCGCAACGGGTTTGAACAGCTCATACAATACAAGAATGCACGGGCCGAAAGCCGCCATGGTGCTGCATTTGCGCCTAGCGCAAAAGCTCTCGCTCGCCTTCATGCCGGGCGCAAGCTTTCTGCAATACAGCGCCCGCGCAAACTGGAACCTTGCCACCGACCTGAAGCACCCGCTCAGCTTCGAGCACCGCGCCAACGGCTGGGAATGGACAGGCCGACTCGAGCTCTCATACGGGATCAACAAAAACCTGAATGTCTTTACCACCCTCGATTACCGGCGCCTGCAAATAAACGGGGGAGATGACATCCTCTACCGCTCCGACGGCCAGATACTAAGGTCGCACTTCAACGGCGCATCCGGCAACACCCTCAATGCATTGGCAGGTGTAAAATTTAATATAAATAAAATTAAATAATATTTATATAAATACTATCCGCGCCGAACTTTAAGCCCGCTTTCTTTCTCTTTCTTCTCACGCACTTCTGTCTTGCCTTTATCTTTGCGCGTGCACAAGGAGTCGCTGCTTCATATCGCCTGGCATCCCATCTACGCCCACCCCTTGCCCGAGGGGCACCGCTTCCCCATGGCCAAGTACGAGCTCATACCCGAGCAGTTGATCTACGAAGGCACCATCACCGAACGCAACCTCTTCGCACCCGGCCTCTGCCCCGATGAAGAGATCCTTCGCACCCATACAGCCGGCTATCTCCACAAGCTGAAGGCCCAAGAGCTGTCGCCGCGCGAGCAGCGCCAGGTGGGCTTTCCGCAATCGCCCGAGCTGACGGAGCGCGAGCTGATCATCACCCAGGGCACCATCGACTGCTGCCACGCGGCCCTGAACAACGGCATAGCCCTCAACGTGGCCGGCGGCACCCACCACGCCTTTGCCGACCGCGGCGAAGGCTTCTGCCTCCTCAACGACTTTGCCGTGGCCGCCAACTATCTCATCCACCATCGCCTGGCCGCGCGCATCCTCATCATCGACCTCGACGTGCACCAGGGCAACGGCACCGCCAGCATCTTCCAGCATCGCAGCGACGTCTTCACCTTCAGCATGCACGGCAAGAATAATTATCCCTTCCGCAAGGAACGCAGCAGCCTTGATGTGGAGCTGCCCGACGGCATCGCCGATAAGGATTACCTCGCACTGGTAGAGCACCATGTGCCAAGCCTGATCAAGAGCTTTATGCCCGACTTTGCCTTTTACCTCGCCGGCGTGGACATACTCGATACGGACCGCTTCGGTAAATTAAAGGTGAGCCCCGACGGCTGCCGCCGTCGCGACGAGATCGTCTTGTCGCAGCTGCACGCGGCACGCATTCCGTGCGCCGTGTCGATGGGCGGCGGCTATTCGCCGCAAGTGCGCACGATCGTGGAAGCGCACTGCAACACCTTCCGGCTGTCGAAAAATATTTACGAGCTGGATTGAAAAAAGATCAGAAAACGTTCTTCCACATCATGCTTTCCACGGGCTTGTCGGGCTGGTCGCTGTACTTCGCATTTTTTTTCTGGTTGTACTTGATCTCGATCTCACCGTCGACGGGGAAGTAAATGAGCTGGCCCACGGGCATGCCGCGATAGACTTTTACGGGCTGCTTTACGGAGATCTCGAGGGTCCAGTGACCGCAGAAGCCTACGTCGCCCTTGCCGGCCGTGGCATGAATGTCGATGCCGAGGCGGCCCGTGGACGACTTGCCCTCGAGGAAGGGCACGTGGGCATGGGTTTCGGTATATTCATCGGTAACGCCGAGGTAAAAGATGTGGGGGTAGAGCACGAAGCCTTCCTCGGGGATCTCGAAATGCTCGATCTCATTGTGCTTTTTGGCATCGAGGATATGCTCGCGGTAGGTGGCCAGGTAGCGGCCCAGGTGAATGTCGTAGCTATTGCTGCCCAGGCAGTTCCGGTCGTAAGGCCGGATCCTGATCGTACCTTTTTCTATCTCTTCCAGTATGCGCGTGTCAGAAAGGATCATGAATATTACCGTTTTGGCGATTGAATTCTTTGTCGGGGCAAAATAATCGTGAAATTTGGAACCATGCCCATTTTTTTTCAACAGGATATCGACGAAGGCACGCGGCTGGCCATCTGGAAGATCGAGGAGCGCGAATCTTTCTTCCTGCCCACCGTGCCCCTGCACCAGGCCATCTCGCACCCGCACAAGCGGCTACAGCACCTGGCGGGCCGTTACCTGCTGCGCTATCTCTTCCCGTCCTTTCCCCTCGAGCTCATCCGCATCGCCGATACCCGCAAGCCCTTTCTTGAAGACGAAGCCTTTCACTTTTCGATCTCGCACTGCGGCGATTTTGCGGCGGTGCTCGTCAGCCGCACGCACCGCGTGGGCGTGGATATAGAGCTCGTATCGGCCAAGACCGAGCGCGTGCGCCACAAGTTCATGACAGGGGCAGAAGCCGGCCTGCTTGCGCACCTCGCGCCCGAAGCCGCGGCCACGCTGCTCTGGTCCGTAAAGGAAGCGGTCTTTAAATGGTATGGCGCGGGCGGCATCGACTTCCGCGGCCACATGGAGCTGCAGGCCCTCGGGCAGGAAACCGATGGTACTTACGCCCTTCGGCTTCATTTCAAAAAAAATGAAGGCCGATTGCTCGACCTTCATTCGCAATTTTTTTCTCCGCTCTGCCTCAGCTATGTAACTACGGAGGCGGGCCTTATTTGAACATGAGGCGCGGCGGCTCTTCGTCCTCGCTTTCCTCGTCGAGGAGAGTCAGGTCGATGGTGTCCTGTCCGGCTATGCCTTCGATGGAACCCTTGATATAGGCGGTGTTCAGCAATACTTTCTCGAGGTGCTTTTCGCGTGACTTCCACAATTTTTCCATGGCGTCGCGCTCGCGCTGGATGGAGAGCTTCATGGAGAGGAAGCCTTCGCGCACGGCCTTCCACTGCTCGGCAAATTCGTTGCTGGTAAGGTAGTCGTAGAGGAGGTGCATCTTGTCGCCCTTGTTCTGGTGCTTGCGCGTGGCGTTGAAGATGCGGATCACCCCGTCGCGGAGCACGTTCACGAGGGCGCGGGCTTCGAGGAAGGTGCAGACCCAGATGCCTTCTTTTTCGCCGAAGCGGTCCATACCCTTGGGCATGGCCTGGGTAACGATCACGCCGAGGTCGGCGCCCTCGGAGCGCATGTCGGTCTTGAGCTTTTCGATCCAGTCGGCGCCGAAGTCCTTGGTGCGCTTGCTTTCAAAGATGATGCGGCCGCATTCCTGCCCGAAATTATTGCGGATGGTCAGGATGCAATCCGCACCGCGAACTCCCTTGCCCACCTCGCATACCACGTCGAAGGGAAAGGCGGAGCGGAGCAGGTCTTCGAGGGCCAGCTCCTGCACTTCGCCCTGGAGCTGCATGGAGCCTTGCTCGGCCTTGCGCTTCATTTCCTCGGCCAGCCTTTTCTGGTCCTCGAGCTGCTTTTCCAATTCTTTCTGGCGCATGAGCATGTCGTTCTCGCGGGCTTCGCTGCGCTCGTGCTCCACGCGGCGGACCTCCTCGGTGATCTTCTCGCGTTCCTGCTGCAGGCGGCGCTCGGTCTGCAGCTCGAGCTCGGCCTCGCGGGTCTGCAGTTCCTGCTCGCGCTTCATGTATTCAAATTCTTTCTGGCGGGCGGTCTTCAGCTTCTCCTCGCTTTCCTCGGCGTTCTGGCGCAGGAGACGGAGCTGGTTATCGTAGTCGGCGGCGATGGATTTGCGGAGCTGCTGCTGGATGTCGGCCTCGAGGCGGCGCTTTTCCTGCTGCAGGGTTTCCTCGAGCTTCTGCTTTTCCTGGAGGAGCTTTTTCTGGAAGGTCTCGTTCTCGTTGCGGCGGGCCTCCTCGAAGCGGCGGCGGTCGTCCTCGAGCTTTTGCTTTTCCTCGCTCAGCTGTTTCCGGCGCTTTTCCTCGGCTTGCTCGTATTGCTTTCTGATCTTCTGTTCCGCATCGGCGGAGAGCACTTCTTCCACATTAAATGCATGATTGCATCCGGGGCATTTGATCTGGGACATTGGGCAAATTTGGCGCAAGTTAAGATGACTTCCTAAAACTTTTAGTAAGTGTGGAAAACAGCCGCAACCAAGTGAAGAAGAAAAGGAGAAAGAGAGCGGGAAATGGAGGCTGTTCGAATTTTCCTATATTTGCGGCAGTTCTTTCGATCACTTATCAAGAAAGGCTGAGGGATATGGCCCGCTGAAGCCTTGACAACCTGCCGGTGCACCGCACCGCGCAAGGTGCCAACTCCAACACGCTGCGGCGTGACAGATAAGTCAGAATACAGCTTTACCTTCTTTCAACGATAGTGCGAGCGCTTCTGATTCATCGGGAGCGCTTTTTTTATGCGCGCCCAGCCTTTCCCGGTAAGCATTCATCATCTTAAACCTGGAGAATAGCATTTATGAGCAAGCACAAGCAGCTGACCATCGGCCTGTTCGGGTTCGGCGTCGTCGGCGAAGGAATTTATGAAGTTGTAAAGCAGACACCGTCCCTGCGCGCCACCATCAGGAAAATATGCATCAAGCACCCCGATAAAAAGCGCAACGCGCCCGCCGAGCTTTTTACCACCGACTATGCCGACATCCTCAACGATCCCGAGATCAACCTCGTGGTCGAGCTTATCGACGATGCCGACGAAGCTTATATCATCGTTACGACGGCCTTCCGCCAGGGCAAGTCGGTGGTGAGCGCCAATAAAAAGCTCATTGCCGAGCACCTGCCCGCCCTCGTGGCCCTGCACCGCGAGCACCAGGTGTCCTTTCTCTACGAAGCGGCGGTCTGCGGCAGCATTCCCATCATCCGCAACCTCGAGGAGTATTACGACAACGACCTGCTGCAAAGCGTTTCGGGCATCGTGAACGGATCGACCAATTATATTCTTACCAAGATAGGCGAGGGGCAGTCGTACAGCGAGGCCCTCCTGCACGCGCAGCAGCTGGGCTTTGCCGAGAGCAATCCCGAGTTGGACGTGGCCGGCATCGACGCGGCCAACAAACTGACCATCCTGCTCGCGCATGCCTACGGCATCGTTACGGCGCCCGGCGAGCTGGTGCGCACGGGCATCACGCGCCTCCACGAGGCCGATGCCGCCTTTGCCGCCGAAAAGAACTACCGCATCAAGCTCACCGCGCAGGCCTGCAAGATCGCTGGGGGCAAGGTGGCCGCCTTCGTGCTGCCGCAGTTCATCACGGCCGACAGCCAGCTCTATAATGTGCAGAACGAATACAACGGCGTGATCATCGAAAGCAAGCTGGCCGACAAGCAATTTCTCTACGGCAAGGGCGCGGGCCGCTATCCCACATCATCGGCGGTCATCAGCGATATATCTGCGTTGGGTTACGACTACCGCTACGAATTTAAAAAGCTGAACCGCCCCGATAAGTATGTGCTCACGCATAATTATTTCCTCAAGGTCTATGTGTCCTTCAATGATTGGGCGGAAGTGAACAAGTGGGATTTCGAGCAGGTGATCACCTTCCACAGCACGCAGGAGCGGCAATACATTACAGGCATCGTGCACGTCGACAAGCTGCGGCAGTCGGCCTGGTTCCACGATCCCTCGGTGTCAGTGGTGCTGCTGCCCGACGGCATACTCGACCAGGACGCCATCCTTACGCGGTCGTTGAAGAAAGTGAGCCTGCAGCTGGCCGGAATCAATTAGTGAGTAAGAAGAAGCGGAAGAAAGCGGCGGGTTCGTTATTTTATGATTAAGATTATTAAATATATAATTAATCTTGCTGGTCTTTTGTGGATGATGTACGCGGCCATGCTTTCGTATGGGCTTATCGTCCGCTTTCCACCATGCGATGGGATGATGAAGATGATATGGGCGAATGTCGGGAGCCTGTCGCTGCTGTATCTGCTCTATCTCGCTTTGCTGACGCCCATAAATTTTTTAGTGGAGCGCAGGATGGAAAAGCGGCGTGGGTCGAAAGAATACATTGTGCTGGCTATTGCTCAGTTGATTGTGCTGGCGGCTAATCTTGCTTATTTCAGCTTTAAGTTTTACAGCCATTGCGGCGAAGTTGTTTAGTTGATTTCCTGCCATTGCTTACGGATGAGGCAGAGATTATTATTAACCTCTATTAACGCGGCGGCCGGAAGCTATTGCCGGTCATGAACTACATTGCCGTGTAAATTTTACCGTATGAAATATCTTGGTATTGTTCTTCTCACGGCCGCGTCGCTTTGCAGCTGCTCTTCCAATTTTTACGAGTACAAGGGCGCGGCCAGCGTAAAAGTATATGATAGCCCGAAGGGTCCGGGCTCGCCCTCGTTCACGCTGCCCGCGGGCGAGACGGTTGTGGTGAAGAAATCGCCGGGCGCTTATCGGCAGGCGCGCTACAAGGATTATTACGGCTGGGTTAATGTCGATTCGCTGCAGGTGGGCAAGCGTTCCAATGCCAAGCGCTTCGGCAACCCCGAGGACGGCTTTGTGTGGGACACGTCGGTATCGCCCACGGGCACGGGCGCCAATGCCGCAAAGCCGGCCAGGAGCGCGGCGGCCCACAACGGCGCCGGCGGCCATTCCTATGGCCGCGGCAGCGGCAACGGCATGCACCACCGGCAGGGATGAGTGATGCAGAACGATCGTGCGCCCCTGCTATTTCGATCGCAAGAGGCAATGCCGTTTCCCGGCCCGTCCATAAATTTGTACTGGAATTCCCACTTGTCCCTGACGCGAGTCATACCTGTGGGTTTTGCTTTTTACAGGGGTGCCCATCTCCGCAGGCATGAGTCGCTGTTCTTGCCTTTTTTATTTGGTCGGATAATTGTGGTAGCTAAGCACCAACAACAGCATCATGAAAAAAAGCTTCATCGCACCCGCGCTTGCGCTCCTCTTCCTGGCCGCCTGCTCCAACAGCACACCCACGACCCATACCGGCGAGTCGGGACCCAACATGACCAACGTGGAAAATGTAAACGGCAACGTGCCCGATACCTCCAAGGGCGCAGTGCTCAACAGCAAGCCCTCCTCGGATTCCACGCAGGTAAAAGATTCTTCGCGCTAGAAAATAAAACGGCCGCTCTTGCGAGCGGCCGTCGACAGATCGTTAATGGATCATCAGCTTAATCCTTTCATGTATGCGGCATCGGCGCGCGCAGCCTCGATGGGCGTAGTGCCTTCGTAGAGCTCCTGCTCCACGATAAAATAGCGCAATCCTTTTTTCTGCGCATCGGCCAGCAGCTTTTTAAAGTCGATGCTGCCCGTGCCCAGCACTACCGAGGCATCGCGATCGGCGGCGGTAGCGCCCTTGCGGCGGTCCTTCACGTGGCCGAGGCGGAAGCGGTCGGGGTACTGGTTGAACCAGGCCATGGGATCCTGGCCGGCCGTGACCACCCAGTAGATATCCATTTCAAAATCTACGAGGTCCTTGTCGGTATTGTCCATCAGGATGTGCTGGGGCATCTGTCCCTGCAGCGGTATGAAGCCGTAGTCGTGGTTGTGGTAGCCGAAGCGGATGCCGTTCTTCTTGCAGGTCGCCCCGCGTTCATTGAAGGTGGCGGCGAAGCGCTTGAAGTCGTCAATGCTTTTCTGCGGGCCGAGGTAGGGGCAGATGAGGTATTTCATGCCGATCTCGGCGGCCTCCGCGGCCTTGCGGTCGAAGTCCTTGTTGATGTCGCAATGGCTGGCGATGAAGCTCATGCCCAGGTCGTCCATCAGCTTTTTGAACTCGGTATTTTTCATGCCCCAGAAGATGCCTTTAGGTCCTTCGAAGCCTTCCACCTGCTTGTAGCCGAAGGAAGCCACCTGGGTCAGCGTGCCGCGCGGATCGCGGGCCATGTCCTCGCGGATGGTCCAGAGCTGGAGGCCGAAGTTCTTGGAGATGTCCATGTGCCGTGAAGGGCTGCAGCCGATCAGCTGGTTGGAGACGGAGGTGAGCACGAGGCCGGAGCCGAGCGCCGCGGAGATTTTGAGGAATTGCCTGCGTTGATAAGCCATAGTATCGTTTTAGATAAAGAGTTTGTCGCCTTTCTTGTAGTCGATGCAGCCGTCGTACCTGCCGGGCACGGGGAAGTAGCGGATCGCCTTGGTGGCGCCCACTTCCGAGGTAAAGAAACCCAGCATCGTCAGCTGCTTCATCAGCGCGAAGTAGTGGGGCGACATGTATTGCCGCTTGTACTTCAGGTTGCCCTTCGCGATCTCGGCGGTTTCCTTGGCGCTCTCGCCCTGGTTGAAGGCTTCCACTTTTTGCTGCTGGGTCTTTGCTTCCTTGTCGAGGCCGACGAGCAGGTCGTGGCGCTGTTGCGGGGCCAGGTCCATGAAACCCTTGCTGTACTTGTCTTTGGCGGCATCGTTAATTTTGCGCATGCCGTCGTGAAATACTTTCTGGTCGGCCTCCTCGTAGCAGTCGTTGACCATGATGGTCATGAACTTGCCTACGTTGGCGGCCTTGGCGCCCGGCGTGGCGGTCTGGGGCAGGATGGTCTCGCCGATCTCATTGAGGTAGGCGATGTCGTCCTCGCTCCAGTCGGTGGCCTTGCCCGTATTGCTCTTGCAGCCGGAGAGGAAGGCTTCGGCGCCGATGAAGGTGCCGCCGAGGAGAATGCTCATGTATTTTACTGCGTCCCTGCGATCCATGGTAGTGATTTAAGGATTACAAATGATAGCCCGTGCGGTAGGTGCGGCGCACGAACTGGTTCACCTCGTCGAAATTGGTCACCTTGAGGTTTTGGTTGTCCCAGAGCAGCTGCGTGTAGCGGCCGGGGAAGTCGAAGCCCTTGCCGTCGGCGCGGGGCTTGCGTATGTCGTTGGCGCGGATAGCGAGGTTGGCCATCAGCAGGGCTTCGGTGAGCGGGCCGGCCGTCTCGAAGGGCGAGCTGACCGTTTGCTTGCCGTAGCCGGCGATGCAGGCTTCCACCCATTGGGCGTAGTGGCCGTCGGCGCCGCCTTTCACGCGCGGGTATTTGGCTTGCACCTTTATGTCCTGCATGCGCGAAAGCGGCAGCAGGCGCGGGTTGGCGCCGTAGGTGCTGCACATCATCTTGCCCTTGGTGCCGATGAAGAGCGTGCCGTTGCCGCCGTCGCCGAAGGTCTCGCCGGGGGCCAGCTCTTCGGGGCGTTCGGGTTGTATGCCGCCGTCCATCCAGTGCAGCTTTACGGGTCCTTCGGTCTTCGGTGTCTTCGGAAAATGGAGGAACACGTGGCTTGAGGGCGGGCAGCTGTCGGGGAAGTAGCCGCGCTTGAACTCGTCGACGTAAACGCTGCCGATGCTGGCCTGCACGTCGGTGGCATAGCTGAGACCCAGCACGCGGAAGGCCGGCTCGATCAGGTGGCAGCCCATGTCGCCGAGGGCGCCGGTGCCGTAGTCCCACCAGCCGCGCCAGTTGAAGGGCACGAGCTTGTCGGTATAATCGCGGTAGGGCGCGGTGCCCAGCCAGAGGTCCCAATCGAGGCCTTGCGGTACGGCGGGCTTGGTATCGGGCCAGGGTATGCCCTGCGGCCATACGGGCCGGTCGGTCCAGGAGTAAACGGTATGCACGTCGCCGATGATGCCGGCATCGTACCACTCCATCAGCTGGCGCACGCCGTCGCCGGAGGCGCCCTGGTTGCCCATCTGGGTCACCACCTTGTATTTGCGGGCGGCCTCGGTCAGCACGCGGGCTTCGTAGATGTCGTGGGTCAGCGGCTTCTGCACATATACGTGCTTGCCCAGCTGCATGGCGGCCAGTGTCGGCGCCGCGTGGTTATGATCGGGCGTCGATACGGACACGGCATCGAAATGCTTCGATTCCTTGTCCAGCATCTCGCGCCAGTCCTTGTAGTATTTGGCCTTCGGGAAATTCTTTACGGTGGTGGCTGCGCGGCGGTCGTCGACGTCGCAGAGGAAGGCGATGTCGGCCTTGCCCGAGCGATAGAAGTTGGCGATGTCGCTCTCGCCCTTGCCGCCCACGCCGATGCCGGCGATCAGCAGGCGGTCGCTGGGTGCGGTATAGCCCTTGCCGCCCAGCACGTGGCGCGGCACGATGAGAAAGCCGGCCGCCGCCAGCGTCGTATTGCGGATGAACGACCGCCGGCTCAGATCTTTCTTTTCTTCTTCCTGTGGCATGAGCTCTTTTTTAGAGGTTCATTTTTTTCAATTCCTTCACGGCATAATCGCAGGCGCGGGCGGTCAGCGCCATATAGGTGAGCGAGGGGTTCACGCAGGAGGCGGAGGTCATGGCAGCGCCGTCGGTAACGAAGACGTTCTTTGCATCCCACACCTGGTTCCATTCGTTGAGCACCGAGGTCTTGGGATCGCGGCCCATGCGTGCCGTGCCCATCTCGTGAATGCCCATGCCGGGGTAGTAGCCGTCGTCGTGCGAGTGCACGTCCTTCAGGCCCGCGCCTTCCAGCATTTCTACGGCATCCTGCATCATGTCCTTGCGCATTCTTTTCTCGTTGTCCTTTATCTCGCAATCGATGGAGAGCACGGGCAGGTTCCATTTATCCTTCTTGCTCTTGTCGAGGGAGATCATGTTTTCGTGGTAGGGGAGCATCTCGCCGAAGGCGGTGATGCCCATGCTCCACTCGCCGGGTTCGCAGAGAGCGTCCTTGAAGTCGCCGCCGATGTTCATCTCCGCGATGTCGCGGTTCCAGCCCTGGCGGCTGGCGCTGCCCTGGTAGCCGAAGCCGCGCAGGTAGTCGCGCTTGTCGCCGAAGAGGTTGCGGTAGCGCACCACGTAGATGCCGTTGGGGCGCTTGCCGAAATAATATTTATCGTCGTAGCCTTCGGCGCGGCCCGAGGCACCCACGCGGAAGTGGTGGTCCATCAGGTTGTGTCCCAGCTCGCCACTGCTGCTGCCTAGTCCACCGTCCCACACGTCGGTGGCGGAGTTCATGAGCAGCCAGGCCGAGTTGAGGGCCGAGGCATTAACGAATACGATCTTGGCGAAGAAGTCGTAGGTCTTGTTGGTCTCGGCATCGAGCACGCGCACGCCCTTGGCCTTCTTCGTATCCTTGTCGTAGATGATTTCAGTGGCGATGGAGTAGGGGCGGACCGTGAGGTTGCCGGTCTTCAGGGCTGCGGGCAGCGTGGCCGACTGCGTGCTGAAGTAGGCGCCGTATGGGCATCCCAGCCAGCACTTGTTGCGGTACTGGCAGTTCACGCGGTTCTGCTCGGGCTTGGGCTGCGTAATGTTGGCCGTGCGGCCGATGATGAAGGGGCGCTGGCCCTTGTATTTTTCCTTGATGCGGGCGGCCACGTCCTTTTCCACGCAATTCATTTCCATCGGCGGCAGGAACTGTCCGTCGGGCAGCTGGGCGAGGTTGTCGCGGTTGCCGCTGATGCCGGCAAAGGACTCGGCATGGTCGTACCAGGGAGCGAGGTCCTTGTAGCGTATGGGCCAGTCTACGGCGACGCCTTCCTTGCCGTTGGCTTCGAAGTCGAAGTCGCTCCAGCGGTAGCTCTGGCGGCCCCACATAAGGGAGCGGCCGCCCATGTGGTAGCCGCGGAACCAGTCGAAGCGCTTTACTTCGGTATAGGGCGCGTCCTTGTCGTTGGCCCACCAGTCGAGGTTCATTTCGTTGA
>Ga0247771_1000372_pt1 | contig 14562 bp, 17 predicted proteins | sample UWRJL197509C6_FD_179948 | JGI IMG/M metagenome (GOLD analysis project Ga0247771, IMG submission 179948) | Plant litter microbial communities from Arlington Agricultural Research Station in Wisconsin, United States - UWRJ-L197-509C-6 | ecosystem: Environmental > Terrestrial > Plant litter >...
ACGACTCGGTGCGGTGCAGCGCGTCCACGCACATCAGCTCGGCCAGTTCGAGGAAGTCGGCCACCCGCCCGGCCTTCTCCAGCTCCTGGTTCAACTGCTCCCCCGTGCCGGTGACCTTGACCCGCCGCCAGAACTCCGCGCGCAGCTCGGGGATGCGGTCGAGGGCCTTGCGCAGGCCCGCCTCGTTGCGTTCCATGCCGCACTCGTCCCACATCAGCCTGCCGAGTTCCCGGTGGAACGACTCGGCGGTGCGGTCGCCCTGCACGGCCAGCAGCGCGGCCACGCGGTCCTCGACCTCGGTGGTCGTCGCCGTGAACGCGTCGAACGGCCCGTCCGCCAGGTAGTCGCCGATCGTGGTGGGCAGCACGAAGTAGCCGTCCGCGAGGCCCTGCATCAACGCGCTCGCGCCCAGCCGGTTCGCGCCGTGGTCGGAGAAGTTGGCCTCGCCGACCACGAACAGGCCGGGGATCGTGCTGCGCAGGTCGTAGTCGACCCACAGGCCGCCCATCGTGTAGTGCACGGCCGGGTAGATCCGCATCGGCGCGGTGTACGGGTCCTCGCCGGTGATCCGCTGGTACATCTCGAACAGGTTGCCGTAGCGGGCTTCCACGACGTCCCGGCCGAGCCGCGCGATGGCGTCGGCGAAGTCCAGGTACACGCCGCGGCGCTCGTCGGAGATGTTCTTCGCGGCCCGCGAGGCGATGTCGCGCGGCACGAGGTTGCCGAAGCTCGGGTACATCCGCTCCAGGTAGTAGTCGCGCTCGGCTTCGGGGATCTCGTTGGGCGGGCGCGGGTCGTCCTTCACGGCGGGCACCCACACGCGGCCGTCGTTGCGCAGCGACTCGCTCATCAGGGTCAGCTTCGACTGGTGCTCGCCGGAGATCGGGATGCACGTCGGGTGGATCTGGGTGAAGCACGGGTTCGCGAACAGCGCGCCCCGCCGGTGGGCCCGCCAGATCGCGGTGGTGTTGCAGCCCTTGGCGTTGGTGGACAGGTGGAACACGTTGCCGTAGCCGCCGGTCGCGAGCACGACGGCGTCGGCCGTGTGCGCGGAGACCTCGCCGGTGACCAGGTCCCGCACGACGACCCCGCGCGCCCGGCCCTCGTGCACGACCAGGTCCAGCATCTCCGTGCGGGGGAACGAGGTCACGGTCCCGGCGGCGATCTGCCGGGCCATCGCCTGGTACGCACCGAGCAGGAGTTGCTGCCCGGTCTGGCCTCGGGCGTAGAACGTCCGCGACACCTGCGCGCCGCCGAACGACCGGGTGTCCAGCAGGCCGCCGTACTCGCGGGCGAACGGCACGCCCTGCGCCACGCACTGGTCGATGATCCGCACGCTCAGCTCCGCGAGCCGGTGCACGTTGGACTCCCGCGAGCGGAAGTCGCCGCCCTTCACCGTGTCCTGGAACAGCCGCCGCACGCTGTCGCCGTCGTTGCGGTAGTTCTTGGCCGCGTTGATCCCGCCCTGCGCGGCGATGCTGTGCGCCCGGCGCGGGCTGTCCTGGTAGCAGAACGACGTGACGCGGTAGCCGAGTTCGCCCAGCGAGGCCGCGGCGGACGCGCCCGCGAGGCCGGTGCCGACGACGATCACGGACAGCTTCCGCTTGTTGGCCGGGTTGACCAGCCGGGCGGACAGTCGTCGCTGCTCCCAGCGGTTCTCGATGGGCCCGGCGGGGGCTTTGGTGTCGGTGATGGGGGTGCCTTCGGTGTACATCAGCTCACCACTCCGAGGAAGACGGCGGCGGGAACGGACAGGTAGCCGGCGCAGATGACGCCGGAGACGACCAGCGCGATGGACCGCGAGGTCGTGACGCCGAGGCTCTGCAACGCGCTCCACACGCCGTGGCGCAGGTGCAGGCCCAGCGCCAGCACGGCGATCGTGTACGCCAGCACGACGTACCAGAGCCGGAAGTCGGCGACGAGGTTGTTGTAGACCTCGCCCTGCACGCCGTGCGGGTTGGCGACGCCCGCCGTGAGGTCGAGCAGGTGGTAGACGACGAAGAGGGCGATGACCACTCCGCCCCAGCGCATCGTGCGCGCCGCGTAGCTCTGCGGACGGCGGCCGTGCTCGTACCCCTGCGGCCGGGCCTTGCGGGCTCGGCGGGCGAGTTGGACGGCCGCGACCATGTGCAGGCCGACGACGATGACGAGCCCGAAGCGCAGCGGCCAGACGACCCCGATCTCGCGCAGCCAGGCGGCGTAGCCGTCGATCGCGGCGGGGCCGGAGAAGATCGCCAGGTTGCCGACCATGTGCCCGACGACGAACAGCAGCAGGGCCACGCCGGTGACCGCCATGACGGCCTTCTTGCCGACCGTGGACCGGTACAGGCGGAGTGTTTGCACGTCAGCGACGCTAGGCGCGGTTTCGACGAGTCGTCCAATACATCGAAAGTCTGGTTTCGATAGCCTGCGACTATGACCCTCCAGCAGCTCGCGTACTTCCTGGCCGTGGCCCGGACGCGCCACTTCACCCGCGCCGCGGAGGAGTCGCATGTGGCGCAGCCCTCACTCAGCAAGCAGGTGCAGGCCCTCGAACGGGAGCTGGGCGCGGAGCTGTTCACCCGAGCGCGCGGCAACGTGGCCCTGACGCCCGCGGGCGAGGCGCTGCTGCCGATCGCGCTGCGCATCCTGTCCGATGTGGACACCGCGCACTTGGAGGTCGCCGAACTGGTCGGGCTGCGCAGCGGCCGGGTGCGCGTCGGGGCACCACCGAGCCTGTGCGGATCGCTGTTCGCCGACGTCCTCAAGCGTTACCACGACGCCTATCCCGGAATCCGGCTGCTGGTCACCGAGTCCGGCTCCCGCGACCTGGAGCGGGACGTCACGGCGGGGGCGCTGGACCTCGCGCTGGTGATCGTGTCACCGAGCATGTCGCTGACCGCCGTGCCGCTGCTGTCGGAGGACCTGGTCGTCGCCTCCGCCGCCCCGCTGGGCAAGGAGCGCGTGCGGTTGAGCGACCTGCGCGACGAGCCGATGGTGATGTTCCGCGAGGGCTACGACCTGCGCGAGACCACCGTCGCCGCCTGCCACGACGCCGGTTTCGCGCCGCGGTTCTCCGTGGAGGGCGGCGAGATGGACGCCGTGCTGCGGTTCGTGGAGGCCGGGTTGGGCATCGCGCTGGTGCCGTCGATGGTGCTGGCCACCCGCCCGCTGCTGCACGGGACGCCGCTGGTCGCGCCGGGCATCAAGCGGACCATCGCGCTGGCCCACCGCACGGACGTGGCCCCGACGGGGGCGGCGCGGGCGTTCCGATCGGTGCTGTCCGGGTACCTGCGGGGCGCGGAAATGCCTTCGGGCGTTCGACTGCTGGAGCACTAGGGTGCGCCGCGTGCTGATTCGACGCGAAGTGCCCGCCGACGTGGACGTGATCCGGACCGTGACCGAGGCGGCCTTCGCCGCGCGCCCGAGCGGGGAACACCTGCTGGTGGACTGGCTACGGGCCGACGAGGGCTGGATCCCGGCGTTGTCGCTGGTGGCGGTCGCGGACGGAGCGGTCGTGGGGCACGTGGTGTGCACGCGGGCCACTGTGGACGGTGCCCCGGTGCTGGGGTTGGGACCGTTGAGCGTCCAGCCGACGCACCAGGGGGCAGGCGTCGGGAAGGCGCTGGTGCACGCCGTTCTCGGGGCCGCGGACGCGCTGGACGAGCCGCTGGTGGTGCTGCTCGGGAGTCCGGGGTACTACTCGCGGTTCGGGTTCCGGCTGGCCGCCGAGTACGGGATCACGCCGCCGGTGACCGAGTGGGCCCCGCACTTCCAGGCGCGGACGTTGAACACGTACCACGAGGGCCTGCGCGGCGCGTTCCGCTACGCGGAGCCGTTCGACCGGCTCTGACTACCCTGGGAGTCCCCCACAGCGAGGAGTCCAGGGTGTTGTCCGTCGACCTGCACGGGGTGTTCCGGAGTGATCGGGACATCGACAGCGCGATCCGGGCCGCGCTCTTCCGGGCCAAGCGGGAGGGGCAGGACGTTGTGGAGATCATTCCCGGCAAGGGGTCCGGGACGTTGCGGAAGCGGGTGCTCGCGGTGTTGGGGCAGCCGCACCTGAAGAAGCTCTACCGGCGGTTCGAGGTCGACCCCACCAACGAGGGTCGGGTGTTGGTGCACTTCCGGTGAGGTGGCCGCTCGGGAGCAGCCACCTCACCGGGAAGGTCAGCCCTGGGCGGTCAGCGTGAACGCGAGGGACGCCATCGAGGTGAAGTCGATGGCCGGTTCGGAGCTGGGCCACGAACGCAGGTCGTCGGCGAAGACGGACGTCGCCGAGTCGAACTGCTTGGTGTAGTCCTTCGTGCACGGGTCGGAGCCCGCGGGCATCTCGCCGAGGTCGGAGAACAGGTCGGCGCCGTTGGGGCCGTTGACGACCGCCCCGACGAGGACCTCGCGGCCGCCGTTCAGGTCGCCGGAGAGGTTGGCGGCCTGGTGCTGCGGGCAGTTCGGGAACGTGCTGCCGACGCCGATCATCAACGTCGTCCCCCACGCGTTGGAGCCCAGCGTGAAGTCCCGCTGCTGCGTGCCGAACGCGTCGAACGTCTTGTCACCGGTGAGGCCGCGGTACAGCTTCGCCGTGGCCACGTAGCCGAAGCTGCGCGGGGCCGCGTCGAACTGCGTCACGTCGACGGCCGTCCGGAACGGGCTGGTCGCCGACGCGTCGGCCCCGTGCTGGAGCTGCCGCTTGAGGTCGCCCACGAGCTGCGCCTCGGTGACCTCGGCGTTGCGCACCCCGCCCGCGCGCAGCACGCGCACCAGGTCCGCGTGCGCCAACGCGCTGGTGTTGTACAGGTTCAGTGTGTCCGCGTCGCCGCTGGCCAGGTACTCCTTGGCCCAGTGCGTCGCGGCCGTCGCCCACCCGGCGGTGCGGCGGTCGCCGAGGGCCTTGCCCGCCAGCGCGAGCTGGGTCGCGCCGAACTCCAGGTCGTCGGCCCACGAGTCCTCGGGGTAGTAGGCGTGCGGGAACGCCGTCACCAGCTCGCCGACGTCCGTGGTCTTGGCCAGCGCGAACACGGACGCGGCCTCCTCCAGGTACTTGCACGCCAGCGCGGGGTTCCGCTTCGCCTCGACCTGCGCGGCCAACGCGAACGCGGCCGACACGCGCCCGGCGAGGTTCGGGCTGATCTTCTCGCCCGGCTTCGCGGCCCGGAACACGGGCCGGTGCTTGATGAAGTACTCCAGGTCGCCCGGCTTGACGTTCAGCTTGTCGTCGGCCTCCGGCAGCCGCCACACGTCGTGGTCGCCGACGAACCCGTGCTCCTCACTGCCGGTGCCGATGCCGACCTGCGCGATGAGGGTCTTGTTCTTGCTGTCCCACGCCTTGTCGAGCCACTTCAGCCCGAACTTGGTCTCGGCGTCCAGCGCCGGGTTCGAGTCCACCCGCTGCGCGTAGAGCAGTTCCGCCAGCGAGTACGAGGTGGCGTGGGTGAACTTCACGAAGTCGCCCGCGTCGAACCAGCCGCCCTCGACGTCGACCGGCCCGCCGATCCGCTTCAACGGCTCGGCCACCTCGTCGCCGCCCTCGCCCTTGAACACGGGGGTGTCGTAGACGTAGGCGCTGCGGTCGGTGAGGTGCGACGGCTTCCGGTTCAGCAGACCGGGGACGACGTTCGCGCCGTCCCGCTGGGCCTGGAAGAACTGGACGTTCTTGGCCGCCAACGGCGTGTAGAGGTCGTCGACGCCGTCGATCTTGAAGCTGGGCGACGTGGCGGAACCCACCTTGATCCGGTAGGTGCCCTTCTTGGTCACCTTGCTGAAGTCGATCGGCTGCACGGCGGCGTACCCGGCGTTCCAGCCGCCGCGGGAAGCGCCGACCTTCCCGGTCAGCACCGACCGACCCGAGCTGTCCACGACGGTGAACGCGGCGTCGGTGGCGGTCGGCGCGAGGAGGTAGGCCTGCTTGCTCTCGGTGGAGCCGTACCCGATCTGGTCGACCCGGATCTGACCGGCGGCCGCCGCCTGCGCGGGAACCGCGACCAGTCCGGTGACCACCACCGCCGAGGCGAGGGCGAGCGCGAATCGCATGGATGACTCCTACTCGGACCGGCGGCGGTGGCCCATGGTTAAGAAGGTTGCCTAATTAGGGGGGAACAGTAGCCGCCGGTCGCGCAGGTCACCAGTCCTCGGGGGGCTCCAGGAACGCCTTGCCGAGATCGCGGGTCAGGGAGAGCGCTCGCCGAACCCACCGATCGGACGCGCCCGCCATTCCGCAGGTGGGAGTGGGTAGCGCCTGCCGCGTGAGCACCTCGCGGGAGAACCCGAGCCGATCCGCCAGCTCCAACGCGGGCCGGGCCAGACTGCGAAGATCGACCTTTATGTCCGGATCGACACTCGGCACCAGCCCCAACCACAGCGAAGTGCCTGCTTGCCACGCCTCCCCGAGCTGATCGGCCACCTCGCGCCCCGCGCCGCGCAACAGGTCCACGTCCAGCGCGACCGCCGTGGCACCGGCTTCCCGAAACAGCGTTACCGGCGGCTTGGGCGCACAGCAGTGCACGATCGCACCGGGCCCGGCCACGTCGATGATCTCGGCCAGCACGTCCCGCGCGTCGGGCTCGGGCACGGCGCGAACGGTCCCCAGCTTCGACGGCGTGGGCAGCAGACCTCCGAGGACTGCGGGCACACCGGGCTCGTCGAGCTGCACCACGACCTGCGCCCCGGTCCGCTTCTTGACCTCGGCGATGTGCTGCCGAAGCCCCTCGGCGAGCGACTGCGTGAACTCCTTCACCGCACCGGGATCGGTCAGCACGCGGTGACCGCGCACCAGCTCGATGTTCGACATGAGCGTCCACGGCCCGGCGATCTGGATCTTCACGACCTCGGGCCGCAGGTTCACCGACTGCACGGCCTCCTCGAACGCGTCGAGGTCGTAGGCCATCAGATCGGTGGCACGACGGTGGTCCCGCCCCTGGTGCGCGGTGACCCGGTACCCGGACGGAACCACCTCGATGGGAATGTCCACGAGCAGCCCGGCGGTACGCCCGATGATGTCGGCACCCACACCACGATCGGGCAGCTCGGGCAGGTGCGGCAACAACGGCAACTCGCCGAGCACGATCCGGGACGCCTCACGCGGATCCGTGCCGGGCAGCGATCCGATACCGGTGGCGGAGCCGGGTTTCCAAGGAGTCGTGTTCACCCGGACAGTCTCCCACTGGCCGGAGGGCGCGGGTCGTCACGACGCTTCCGGTGCTCACGGCGGTCCTTCCACCACTCCAGGCGGTCCTTCGAGTTCTGCGGGAAGACCTCGCGCACCACGGCGACAGCCGAGCCCGCCAGGACGACGAGCCCGACGAACCACCAGGGCGCGCCCGCCAGCACCGAGGTGACGCCCGCTCCGACGACGCCGACCTCGGCCGCGGGCGTCGTCACGGCGAACACCCGACTCCCTGGTCGTACGACTTCCGCGGGTCGTCGAATCCGGTGTTCCACTGCCCATCGGGCCTGTCCGCGGCGAAGCTGATCTTCTCCACGGAGAGGACAGAGCAGTCCATCGACACCTGTCGATTCGACACCCTGCGGCGCTCGTGTTCGGCGACCTCGTTCCAGGCCCACTCCGGTTCGGGGTGGTCTCGCGGGTGGTCGATGTCAGTACGGGAGAGCAGCACACCGCGCTGCGGGCCCAGCGTTCGCAGGGGCGTGGCCAGGACGCCGGGGATGCGGCACACCGACTCGACGAGCACGGCGGCGACCGCGCTCTCCTCCAGCCCTCCTTTCCAGGAGATCAGAACGGAATCGTCCGAAGACATCACGAACAACTGGTCCGCCGAGCGCAACAGGGCCTGCCTGCGCAGCACCGCGCTCAGCAGATCGGTCGTCAGCGAATTCGGAGCCACTCGACGCTCCGCGTCGTCCAGGTGATCTCGGCAGTCGGACCACAGCGCCGCGTCGGCACCGCACTCGTCCACCAGGTGACCGACGGCGGCTCGCCACAGACCTCGGTGGACACCTGCCAGGCGCACAGATCCACTGACACCGACCAACCGGAGGTCCAGGTGATTTCGCCCCGGGACGGGCCGCAGACCGGGAATGCCGCTGACGCCAGTGGACTTGACCACCGGCAACACGTCCGCGAGCAGACGTCCGACGTCGTTTTCCGCCACCTCGAGGCACAACGTCCGCGCTGACAGCCCTACCCGACGGACCAGCGGCCTGTTCGTCATCCGGCCGTTGATCGCCGCCGACAAGGCGGCTTCCAGTTCGTGCTGCCTTCCCGCGGGGATCAACGCACCCCGAGGCGCACTTGGGAGGCACTCACTCCAACCGGGTTCGGAGGAGCCTCATGGCAGCCGCTGCTGCCGCCGCGAAGACTACCGGACCAGCAGTTCGGCGGTCCGCAGGAAGGGCTCCCCGGCGGGCCCCGCGAAGTCTGTCAGGAACAGGCCGGTCGACACCCGCTCGATGAACCCCCACTCCCAGATGGCGGTGGCCGACAACCCCGACGACGACGCCAGCACGGCGCAGTACCGCCGAGCCAGAGCGACGGGGTCGGGGGCGGCCAGCAGCTCGGAGCACCAGTCGCGCAGGACGATCCCCAGGTCGTACGCGGGATCGGCGACGAAGCCCGACGGGTCGACGAACACGTACCCGGATTCGGTCCCCGGCCGGGGCGTCAGGACCTGGAGGACGTTGCCCGGATGCGGATCCCCGTGCACCAGGACCGGTGGGGCGCTGGGCACCGAGCGGCGTTCCGCGTACCGCATCGCCTGCGAGTAGGCCTCCTGCGAGCACGGGCGGCCGTTCTTGTGCCACAACGACTCCACCAACTCGGCCAACATCCCCGCGTTGGCCAGCGGCGGCTCGGTCGGTGGCAGCCAAGCCCGGCGCAACAACCTGGCCAGCAAAGGAAGGCAGGACTCCGGGCCCAGCGACAACGGTGACCCAAGAGCCTCCAACAGCAGGGCCTCCCCCGACGACGCCAGCAGCCGGACGTACCCGCGCCCGTCAGCGGCCCGGAGGGTCCGGATCTGCGCGGCGGCGTCGTGACCAGGGGCGACCACCTTCAGGACCGCGCCAGCCCCGGCCCGGACGCAGTACGACCCCGACCCCTCGGTGAACGGTCGCCCGAGCGTGAGCGACCACTCCGACGCCAGGTCGGCGACCACTGACGGCAGGGACGCCAGCCAACGCTCTCCCTCGACCCCTTGGTTCAGGGCTTTCAGACGGACCAACTCCGGCACCTCGACCACCACCCGATGATCGAGGCCCACCCCGCCGAAAGCGACCCATTAACGACCCGTGGTCGCCAACCCCTGCGGCGTGTTCCGCTCCCCCGCCGTCACGCCGTGCGGCGACGCAGCGTTGATCGCGGCCAGGTCGGCGTTGGTCAGTTTGATCGACGCCGCCCGGACGTTCTCCTCCAGGCGCGAACGGCGCTTGGTCCCCGGAATCGGGGTCGTGTTGTCCTGGGCGTGCACCCACGCCAGCGCCAACTGGGCGGGCGTCACGTCCTTCTCGGCCGCCAACTCCTTCAGCACGTCCACGACGGCCACGTTCGCCGCGATGTTCTCCGGCGAGAACCACGGCAGGTTGCGGCGGGCGTCGTCCTCGGCCAGGTCCGACACCGACGTGATCTCCCCGGTCAGGAAACCGCGGCCCAACGGCGAGTACGGCACGAACCCGATCCCCAGTTCGCGGCACGTCTGGAGCACCCCGTCGTGCTCCGGCCCGCGCGCGAACAGCGAGTACTCCGACTGCACGGCCGTGATCGGGTGGATCACGTGGGCGCGGCGGATCGTCTCCGGCGACGCCTCGGACAGGCCGATGTAGCGGATCTTGCCCGCCATGAACAGGTCGGCGAGCGCGTCCATCGTGTCCTCGATGGGAACGTGAGGGTCCACGCGGTGCAGGTAGTACAGGTCGATGTAGTCCGTGTTCAGGTGCCGCAACGACCGCTCGACGGCCCGGTTCGCGTACCAGGGGCTGCCGTTGATGTCGTGGGACAGGCCGTCGTCGTCGAACTCGGTCGCGAACTTCGTCGCCACCTGCACCGAGTCGCGCCGCCCGGCGATGGCCTTGCCGACCAGGATCTCGTTGGTGAACGGCCCGTAGGCCTCGGCGGTGTCGAGGAACGTCACGCCGAGGTCGAGCGCGCGGTGGATGGTCGCGGTCGACTCGGCGTCGTCGCGTCCGCCGTAGAACGCGCTCATGCCCATGCAGCCGAGGCCCTGGGTGGAGACGAGGAGGCCCTGGCTGCCGAGTGGGCGCTTGCCGAGCGCGGGGATGTTCTGGTCGACCATTGAAACAGTCTCGCCGATTCGTGTTCGCCGCTCGCCAGAGGCCTCGTCAACGGGCAAAAGGTCTAGACCCATTGACGGCAGTGGTGTAGACCACATACGGTCACAGGACCGGTGCTCAGCGTGTCGGGCACCGCCGAGATCGTGGTGTGGGAGCACGTCGCGCCCCGTACTCCCACACCACCCCTCTCGGCCGAAAGTCGTAGCCGGGCCCCGAGAACCGGCCCATCGGAAGATCCGCCGCGCGCCTCCACCGCGAAAAACTCCGGTCAACCGACTGGAGGACCCCCGTGGACACCGTGCGCACCGTGATCGACTCCCCGCTCGTGCTGGGCCCGCCGCTGGCGGTGCACCTGGTCGTCGTCCTGGCGCTGCACCGGCGCTGGACCGGCCTCGGCACCCTCTACCGCCTGGCCGCGGGCGTGTACGTGGCGGGCGTCCTGCACTTCACCCTGTTCCCCATCGAGTGGAACCACGGCGTCTACCGCTCGCGGAACCCCTGGTACAACGGCATCAGCCCGATCCCGCTCCTCACGGCCGACCTGTCCGGGTTCGTGCTCAACGTCGTGATGATGGTCCCGCTGGGCGTCTTCGCGGCGCTGCTGTGGCCGAAGCCGCTGACGATCAAACAGATCGCCCTCGTCGGACTCGCGGCCAGTGCGTTCATCGAGATCACCCAGGTCGTGCTGTACGCGATCTTCGACAGCGGCCGCAGCGCCGACGTCAACGACCTCATCGCCAACACCCTCGGCTGCGTCCTCGGCTACCTGACCACGACCCGCGTGCTCAGGCGTGCCACAGTGGCCTGATGGGACCTGCGGAAACGGCGTTGGGCATCAAGGAGCTGCACGTCGGCGAGGGCACCGCGCGCCTCGCGATGACGATCACCGAGACCATGCTCAACGTCCACGGCATCGGCCACGGCGGGTACGTCTTCCTGCTCGCCGACAGCGCGTTCGCCATCGCCTGCAACCGACCGGGATCGGTCACGGTCGCCGCCCAAGCGGAGATCGACTTCATCGCGGCGGTCCAGCTCGGCGACGAACTGGTGGCGACGGCGGTGGAACGCGTGGTGTTCGGCCGCAGCGGCCTCTACGACATCACGGTCACGCGCGGCGACGAGGTCGTCGCCGAATTCCGGGGACGCAGTCGCACGATCCGCTGAAACGGTTATCCCCACACAATGGGATTAGTTTCACGACGTGGAATCGGCTTTAAGCTTGATCACATGGCCGAAAAGTTCCGCCCCACCACGCTTGAGCGCTCGATCGGCCGAAGGCTGCACGAGTGGCGGGAAGCCACCGGGATGTCCCTGGTGGAGGTGGGGTACAAGGTGGGCTTCTCCAACGCGAAGCTGAGCAAGATCGAGAACGCCTTGCAGCCCGTGATGGCGGATGACCTGCTGTCGTTGGCCCTGGTCTACGAGGTGCCGCACTCGGATCGGTCGAAGTTGTACCGGGAAGCGCAACGTGCCGAACAGCAACGCATGCTTGCAAGCGTCAAAAGGGAAGTGCTGTTCGACATCACCAGGGACTACATCGAGCTGGAGTTCGAGGCGTCGGTGTTGCGGACCATGAAGAACGAGCTGCTGCCGGGGATGTTCCAGACGAGTGCGTATACCGAAACGCTCGCGAAGACAGATGATCCGCTGCGTGGACAGGTGATCGCCGTACAGCGGGTCCAGCTGTGGGCCGAGAGGAAGAAGCGCCTGTTCGGGCCGCACCCGCTGGTGGTGAAGATGGTGCTGGGCGAAGCGGCGCTGCGCACGGCGGTCGGCGGGGATCGGGCGATGAAAGACCAGTTGTTGCACCTCATGGAGCTGAGCGAGCTGCCGAATGTGACAGTTCAGGTGATGCCCTTCCGGCGCGGGGCTTATCCGGGCATCGGCTCTACCTACGACATCCTGTCCTTCAGCCATGAGCTGCACGACGATGTCGTGTACACCGAGAATGTGACCTATGGCCGCTATGAAGAGGCTCCCAACGACCTTGAGCCGTATAAGGTGAAGTTCGCTGGCGCACAGGACAGGGCGCTCAACCCCGGTGATTCGCTGGAGCTGATCGCGGAGGTGGCCAGCACCTTCTAGGTGGGGAGTGCGATGTCGGGCATCGAGTGGCGGAAGTCCAGCTACAGCAACGGCAGTGGCGGCGCCTGCGTCGAGTTGGCCCACGCCGGAGCCATCCGGGACTCCAAGAACCCCGACGGTCCAGTGCTCCACGTATCGCGCGCTGCCTTGGAATCGTTCGTCAACTCCGCAAAACGACGTACCTCGGAGTAGTCAACCCCGTCAGCCGATCGGGCGAACAATCGGCAGCCTCTTGCGCGGCTTGAGAGCATGTGGGCCATGGCAGTCGAGGTGACGTTGCACCGAGCGGCCGAAGAACTCACGCGAGGCGATTTAGCGAGCGTTCTCCGCGCACGTCAGAGGCTGGCGGGGCTCGTCGGCACCTACCCGAACCGGTTGGACCTGCGGGACAAGCTCGCGGCCGTCTACCGGCTGCTCGGGAACACCGTGCAGGCCGGTCGCTGGAGCTACCTGTCCGAGGTCCGCGACGACGTGGAGGTGCTGGCGTTCGAACACGCCTACAAGACTCCCGTGGCGCGGTTGACGGCGTTGAACTGGGTCGGTGGCGAGTCGGCGGCGGACACGGACACCGCTCGCACGCGGTTGATGGCGCTGCACCGGGCGGCGACCGAGCAGATCCAGGACGAGCTGGTCGTGGCCGAGAAGGAGCCGGGGCGGTCGTGGGTCGCGTGCGCGCTGATCGCGTTCGGGCTCGCGGTGCTGGCCGTGCTCATCGTGACGGGCGCCATCACCGTGGTGCAGTTCGGATACCGCATCCTGGTGTCATGACCATCGACGTCGCCGCCGCGGCCGACCGCATCCGCCCCTACGCCCGCCGAACCCCGCTGTGGAGGGTCGAGGTCGACGGCCGTCCGCTGGCGCTGAAGCTCGAACACCTCCAGCTCACCGGGTCGTTCAAGATCCGAGGGGCGTTGAACACGTTGCTGGCGCTGGGGAAACCGGACCACGTGGTGACGGCGTCGGGCGGCAACCACGGGCTGGGGGTCGCGCGGGCGGCGCAGCTGCTGGGGCTGTCGGCGACGGTGTTCGTGCCGGTGACCGCGCCGGAGGGCAAGGTCCGGCGGATCGAGGCGGCCGGGGCGAAGCTGATCCGGCACGGGGCGTCGTACGCGGAGGCGGCCGTGGCCGCGCGGGAGTTCCCCGGCACGTACATCGAGGCCTACAACCACCCGCTGGTCGTCTCGGGGCAGGGCACGGTGGGGCTGGAGATCGTGGCGGACCTGCCGGAGGTGGACTCGGTCGCCGTGGCCGTGGGTGGCGGTGGGCTGGTGGCCGGGATCGCGTCGGCGATCGGCGGGCGGCTGACCGTGGCGGTGGAACCGGTGAACTGCTCGGCGCTGCGCAACGCCCTCGACGCCGGGGAGCCGGTGGACGGGCCGGTGGAGTCCGTGGCGGCGTCGGCGTTGGGCGCGACGAGGTTGGGCGACCTGCCGTTCTCGGTGCTCTCCTCGGCTCCCGTGACGTCGCTGCTGGTGACCGACGAGGAGCTGCTGGCGGCGCGGGACCGGCTGTGGGAGGAGTTCCGGCTGGCCGTGGAACCCGCCGCGGCGGTGCCGTTCGCGGCGTTCCTGGCGGGCAACGTGCCTGGTGAGGTGCCGTGCGTGGTGCTGTGCGGGGCGAACACCGACTGGACCCCCTGAGCATCCGGTGCCACGCTGGGCGGGTGACCGACACCGACGTTCTCGACGGGCTCGTCACCCAGCTCGGCCCCTTCGGGGTCCGCGCTTCCCAGTTGTTCGGCAAACCGGCCCTCAAGGACGTCGAGGGCAAGGCCTTCGCTTGCCTGCACGAAGGCGAGCTGGCGTGCCGCCTCGGGCAGGGCACCCGCGCCCACGCCGACGCCCTGGCGATGGGCGACGCGCACCTGTTCGACCCGTCCGGCAACGGGCGGCCGATGCGCGACTGGGTGAGCCTGCCCGCCGCGCACTCGGCGAGGTGGGCGGAGTTCGCGTCGGCCGCCATGTCGGTGCCGCACTGACTCGGGTGAGCACTGAGGTACGTCGGGTGGCGTAGGGCGTGGAGCCGCTCGTGGGCGGACGCGGGCTCGGCTTGATCCGAGCACGATTCGGGGTCATGGCGACACGTGTCGGGTACTGGGTCGGGGCTCTGCTGTTCGCCGGCGGGCTGTTCCACCTGCTGGTGTTCTTCGTCGACGGCGGGCCGTGGGAAGGGCCGGTGTCGTGGCGGAAACCCGTCACGTTCGGGCTGTCGTTCGGGCTGACGTTGGCGACGTTCGTGTGGGTCGGGACGCTCGTG
>Ga0247771_1000373_pt1 | contig 14528 bp, 10 predicted proteins | sample UWRJL197509C6_FD_179948 | JGI IMG/M metagenome (GOLD analysis project Ga0247771, IMG submission 179948) | Plant litter microbial communities from Arlington Agricultural Research Station in Wisconsin, United States - UWRJ-L197-509C-6 | ecosystem: Environmental > Terrestrial > Plant litter >...
CTTGAGGAACGTGGAGTACTCGGCCAGGTTCGCGTCGCCGATGATGACGTGCAGCCTGCGGTACTTGTCCGCGTCGGCGTGCGGCTCGTCGCGGGTGTTGATGATGCCGCGCTTGAGCGTCGTCTCCAGGCCTACCTCGACCTCGATGTAGTCCGACCGCTGCGAGAGCTGGAAGCCCTCGTCGTCGCCGGTCGGCCCGATGCCGACCCGGCCGGAACCGGTGATGACCTGGCGCGACGCGAAGAACGGGGTGAGGCCGGCGATCACCGCGGTGAACGGCGTGCTGCGGGCCATCAGGTAGTTCTCGTGGGTGCCGTAGCTGGCGCCCTTGCCGTCGACGTTGTTCTTGTAGAGCTGGAGCCGGGGCTGGCCGGGGACGCTGGCGGCCTTGATCGCCGCCTGCTCCATGATCCGCTCGCCCGCCTTGTCCCAGATCACCGCGTCGCGCGCGTTCGTGACCTCGGGCGCGGAGTACTCGGGGTGGGCGTGGTCGACGTAGAGCCGGGCGCCGTTGGTGAGGATGACGTTGGCCGCGCCGAGGTCCTCGACGTCGGTGTCGATCGGGTGGTTGCCCGGCACGCCGAGGTCGAACCCGCGCGCGTCGCGCAGCGGCGATTCCACCTCGTAGTCCCACCGGGCCCGCCGGGCTCGCGGGATGTCGGCCGCCGCCGCGTAGGCCAGCACCACTTGTGTCGAGGTCAGCACCGGGTTCGCCGTCGCATCCCCCGGCACCGAGATGCCGTACTCGACTTCGGTTCCCATGATCCGCCTCATACCAGCAGCCTACGGCCTCCGCCCCTGCTCGGGGCTATATGGCGTTGCCAATACTCTGCGTTTCGCCACGGACGAAAGGACCCGCGTTGAGCCCTGTCGAGGTGCCGCTGCTCGTCGTCGGAGGCGGGATCGGCGGGCTCGCCACCGCCCTGTCCGCCGCCCGCCATGGCCTCCCCGTCCACGTGCTGGAACGGTCTCCCGAGTTCGGCGAGATCGGCGCCGGCCTCCAGATGGGGCCGAACGCGAGCCGCGCGCTGGACGCGTTGGGCGTGCTCGACGACGTCCTCCCGCTGGCCGTGCGGCCCGGTGCGGCTGTCCTCCGGGACGCGCTGAGCGGACGTCGGCTGACCCGGCTCGACCTCGGCCCGGCGTTCCGCGGGCGGTTCGGCTACCCGTACCTGGTCATGCACCGGAGCGACCTGCTGGACGTGCTGCTGAAGCACTGCGAAGCCAACGACCTGATCACGCTCGAAGCGGGCTGCGAGGTCGTGTCGTCCGAGGTCGGCGACGAGAGCGCGGACGTCCGGTGCGCCGACGGCACGACCTACCGGACCCGGACCCTGGTCGCCGCCGACGGCCTGCGGTCCGGGCTGCGACGGCACCTGAGCGACGACGAGCCCGTGTGCAGCGGGTACGCCGCCTACCGCGGCACCGCGCCGCGCGCCGACGACGCCTCCGACGACGTGGTGCTGTGGATCGGCCCCGGCCTGCACCTGGTCCGCTACCCGGTGCGGGCGGGCGCGCTGGTCAACCAGGTCGCGGTGTTCCGCAGCCCGCGCTTCCACGCGGGCGAGGCGGAGTGGGGCGGGGTGGACGAGCTGGACGCGGCCTTCGCCGGGACGTGCGAGCCGGTGCGGGACGCCGTGGCGCTGGTGGGTCGCGACCGGCACTGGGCGATGCACGACCGCGAGCCGCTCGACACGTGGGTGCGCGGCAGGCTCGTGCTGGTCGGCGACGCCGCTCACCCGATGCTCCAGTACCTCGGCCAGGGCGCCTGCCAGGCGCTGGAGGACGCGGTGGAACTGGGCGACCGGCTCGCCGACGACGAGGCGGGCGCGTTGGAGGCCTTCCACCGCGCCCGCCACCCGAAGGCGGTCCGCTGCCAGACGTCGGCCCGGCCGTGGGGCGACCTGTGGCACACGGACGACCCGCTGACCATGGCCGTGCGCGACCGGATGTTCGCCCTGCGGGCCGACGACGACTACTCGGAGCTGGACTGGCTGTACGGGGTCAGCCCAGGCGGTAGGCGTCGATGACGGTCTGCTCGACGGTGTCGCCCGCCCGGTCGGTCGACTTCGCCTTGAACGACACCGATGCCGCGGTCCGGGGGTGGTGCAGCACGACCAGCGACCGCCCGAGCACCAGCGTGGGCGACCAGGTCTTGCCGCTGTCGTAGGACACCGAGACGGTCAACGACGTCGGCGCGACCCCGGTCTGGGACGTCACCGACACCGGCACCACGACCGTCCGCCCGGCCTTGGCGTCGGCCGGGTCCGGGCTGAACCGGACCGCCGACAACGGCAGCGGGGTCGCCTTCCCGGTCTGCCGCGACCGGAACGTCCACGCCGCCGACACGGACGTGCTGGTGGTCGCGCCCGTCCGCGTCGCCGACGACGTGAGCCGGTAGGTCCCCGGCGTCGCGGGCAGGGTGAAGTCGGCCGCGCCGGTGCTCGACACCTCGCCGATCTTCTTGCCGTCCCGGTGGACCGCCGTGGTCCTCGGGTCCACGGCGGAGAAGCCCGCGTTGCCCTCCTCGTCGCCGAACAGCGGCACGTCCACCCGCAGCGCGTCCCCGGTCCGGGCGACCCACGGGTCACGGGCGGGCGGGAACGCCGGACCGAGCACCCCACGACCGGGCCGCTCCACGTACGTCCGCCCCGCGCGGTAGTCCTTGACCTGCCCGCGCTGCTCGAACGTCGTGGTGAACCCGTCGTCGGCGATCTCGCGGCCGTCGATCCGCCACGAGGTGCTCTCCACGCTGAGGTACTCGTCGCGCGGCCCGTCGACCGGCAGCGGCAGCCCGTGGTCGGCCACCGGTCCCCCGGTCCTCGGGTACGGCTTCACCAGCCGCCTGCCCGACGACACCTCGGCCCGCACGTGCGCCAGCTCCGCCTTGGCGGGCGCGCGGGTGAACCCGGTCGGCCACGACCCGGTCCCGTGCCACGCGAGCCCGTAGAAGGATCCGTTCTCCCCCGCCCACTGCGTGCTGATCAGCGACCGGAACGCCTCCTCGGCGGGCGCGGGCGGGCCGACGCTCGCCACCCGCATCCGGTTCAGGCTGGCGTCGCCGCCGGACATCGAGCCCTTGCCGACCACCCGGCCGTCGGCGAGCCGGTGGTCGTAGAAGACGGCCGCCCCGCGCACGAACGCGGTCGGATCGGGCGCGGTGATCCTGATCGGCTGGGCGGTGCGGAAGTCCAGGTCGACGACGGTGTCCTTCTCCAGCACCAGGGACGGCTGGACCAGCCAGTCGAACGTGATCCCGCCCGCCGTGCTGTCGATCAGGTACCGCCCCTTCGGCAGCCGGACCGTGACGCTGCCGTCCGGCTCGTACGGCTGGATCGCCTCGCCGGTCGCGTAGCTGGTCACGGTGGTGCTGTAGTTGGCCGACGGCGCACCGGGCCGTTGGACGTGGTTGAGGGTGAGGTTGTAGCTCTCGGCCTCGCGGACGATCGCGATGGGCGTCCGCACGGTCGTGCCGCCGCCGGTCGCGACGACCGCGCCGTGGCAGGTCCCGTCCGCCGTGTCCATGCCGGTGAACCCGGTGATCGACGCGGTCGCCTCGCCCCCGGCGGGCACGGTGAGCCGCGCGGGCGTGAGGCTGAACATGCCCGCGGGCGCGGTGGCGTCCACGGCGAGGTCGAGCACGACCTCCGAAGTCCCGGAGTTGCGGTAGGAGAAGGACTTCGTGACCGGCTGGTCGTCGTCGTGCGGGTAGACGTGCATGCCGAGCGACACCGACGACGGCACCGATCCGACCGACTGGGTGATCACGCGGGCCACGTCGACGCGGCCCGAACCCTGCTCGAACGGCGTCAGCCCCGGCGTCGGCTTGGCGGACGCGGTGAGCGCCGACTTGAGCTGCGCGCCGGTCCAGTCCGGGTGCTGCCCGGCCAGGATCGCCGCCGCCCCGGCGACGTGCGGGGTGGCCATCGACGTGCCGGACGCGGACACGTAACCGGGTTCGACCGGCGTGCCGATCCGGCCGAACGCCGCCTTGGCCGCGACGATCCCCACGCCCGGCGCGGTGATGTCGGGCTTGATCTCCCCGTCGCCGACCCGCGGCCCGCGGCTGGAGAACGGTGCCAACGCGTCGTCGCGGTCCACCGCGCCGACCGTCAAGGCGGCGTCCGCGCTGCCGGGCGAGCCGACCGTCGTGGACCGCGGCCCCTCGTTGCCCGCGGCGACGACGAACAGCGTCCCGTACTGGGCGGACAACGTGTTCACGGCTTCCTCGACCGGGTCCACAGTGGACGAGTCGGCCGTGCCCAGGCTCATGTTGATCACCCGCGCGCCCTGCTCCGCGGCCCACTGCATGCCCCGCAGGACGTCGGACTCCGACCCACCGCCCGCGTCGTTGAGCACCTTGCCGTCCAGCAGCCGCGCGCCCGGCGCGACGCCCCGGTACCTGGTCCCCTTGCTCGCGATCGTCGAGGCCACGTGGGTGCCGTGGCCGTACCTGTCAACGTTGTCGGCGGCCGTGCTGAAGTTCCGCTCGGCCACCTCCTGCCCCACCAGGTCCGGGTGCGTCTGGTCGACGCCGGTGTCCAGCACCGCGACCGTCACGCCCTCGCCGGTGAGCCCCGCGTCCCACGCCGCCGGTGCACCGATCTGCCGCGTGCTCCGGTCCAGCGACGCCTTGACCTGCCCGTCCAGCCACACCTTCCGCGCGTCCCCGGCGAGCAGCGACCGCCACGTCGACCCGTCCGACGCCGCCGTGAGCGCGCTCGCGCCGATGCCCGCGAACTCCGTCGCCCGCACCGACCCCGGCGGGTAGCCGACGATCAGCGGCACCGGCCGCCCGTCCGCGCCGTACCCCGCCTCCCGCAGGGCGGTGACGTCGAAGATCCGCTCGTCCACCCGCCCCTCCCGGATCGGCGCGAGCGCGTCCTCCGGCACCACGTACCGGTGCCCGCCGCGCTGGTAGGTGGAGAACACCAGCGCCTCCCGCCCCGCGCCCGGCTCCACCGCGCTCACCGCGCCCGCGTCGCCGACGACCACCCGGTCGCCCGTGAGCAGCGTGAGCCCCTTGTCCCCCAACGGGTCCGCGCTCGCCGCGGCGACCTGCACCACGGCGAGCGCGACCACTCCGGCAACTACCAGTCCGCCAACCTTCGTCACTCGGTTCACGTGATCCAGAATGGTCTGGACAAGTGAGCGCGGCGACGGTCATTCAGTCCAACATCACCCCGAGGCGAGCCCCGCGGCCGGTCGGATCCGCGACGCCCCGCGCGCCGGGCCGAACGCGGCGAGCACCGCCAGCACGACCACCGCGAGACCACCGAGCGCCAGCGACCCCCAGTCCGCGCTGGGGAACGTGGACACGCCCGCCGCGGCGATCGTGAGCTGGGCGTAGACCAACCCGACCAGGCCGCCGCCGAGGACGCCGACCAGCGCGAGCAGCACCGCCTCGGCCACGATCCCGTGCTGGAGCCCGCCCTTCGTCACGCCGAGAGCGCGCCGCAGCGCCAGTTCCTTGCGGCGTTCCTGCACGGAGATGGTGAGCGTGGTGCCGATGCCGGTGACGGCCACCGCGACCGACAGGCCCAGCAGGACCATCAGCATCACCGTCGCCAGGTCGAGGTAGCGCTGGTTCTGCGCGGCCTCGTCGACCGCCGTCTCGGCCGCGACCGTCGGCGCGGACGCCAGGTCCGCCTGGACGGCCTTCTGGTACGCCGTCGGGTCCGCGCCCGGCTTGAGCGCCACGACCACGCTGGACGCGGGCCCGATCGTCGGGTCGGCGACCACGACCCCCGCGTAGCCGACGTAGTTGCCCGCGATGGTGCCGACCACCGTGACCGTGCGGGACCCGCCGGGCAGGCCGTCCAGCACCACCTGCTGCCCCACCGCCGTGTTCCACGACTCCAGCACCCGCTCGGACACCAGCGCGGTGCCGTCCCGGATGTCCGCGACACCCGTGGCGCCGCTGTTCTCGGCGTTCAACCACTCCGCCAACTGCTTCGGGTCCGCGCCCACGGCCGTGAACGGATCACCGTTGGCGCGCTTGCCCTCCGCGCGGTGCAGGACCGCCCGGCCCGCCACCTCGGGGCGGTCGGTGATCCTGGCGATGTCACCGGGCAGCGGCCGTTCGCCGACGTCGGACACGACGACGTCCGGCCGGGGGTTCTGCGACAGCGCGGCCTCCATCTCGCGGGCCGTGCCGACGGTGACGGCGAAGAACGTGACCATCGCGGCGGCCAGCACGAGCGGCATCGCGACCGACGCGGACCGCTGCGGCTCCCGGCGCACCTCGGCGGCGGCGAGCTTCCAGTGCGCGCCGCCGACCTTCGCGGCGAGACCGCCGAACACCCTGCTCAGCGCGGGCACGGCGACCGGACCGAGCAGGCCGAACAGCCCGAGGACGCCGATGATCCCGGAGAACAGCACCAGGAACATCGCGGCGACCGTGCCCTTCGCCCCGACGGCGAGGAAGCCCATCCCGGCGGCGACGACCACCAGGACGATGCCGAACACCGTGCGGCGGCGGGCCACCGAGCGGTCCGGCGTGGCGCCCTCGGACGTCCGCAGGGCGGCCAGCGGCGACACCCGTGACGCGGCGAGGGAAGGCCGGAGGGCGGCGAACATGCTCAGGACCGCGGCGACGCTCGCGCCGAGGGCGACGTAGCCGAGGGTGGGCACGACGGAGGGGTTCAGGGCGGCGGTACCGAACAGCTCCGAGATGCCGGTGGCGTCGAAGACCTTGGACAGCCCCATCGCGACCGGTCCGCCCGCCAGCGCGCCGAACGCGCCCGCGATCGCGCCGGTGAACAGCGCCTCGACCAGGTTGGCCACCACGAGGGGTTTGCGGTTCGCGCCGAGGCAGCGCAGCAGCGCGGTCTGGCGCTGGCGCTGGAGGTAGACGGCGCGGAACGTGGCCGCGGCGACGAACGACGCCGTGGCGAGCGCGAGGATGGCGAACAGGATCAGGATCGCGGCCAGCGGCCCGCTGTCGCCGGTGGAGCCCTCCCGGCGGTCCTCGTCGGCCACCTGCGACACCCGCAGCGCGGGTCCGACCGCCGCGGCGACAGCGGCCTGGTCGCCGCCGACGACCTGGAGTTCCCGCACCTCGGGCTTCCGGTCCAGCTTGAGCGCCAAGTCCTCGCCGACCACGACGACGGCCTCGTCCGCGAGCCCGCCGCGCTTGGTGATCCCCCGGACCACCACGTCGAGCGGCTTGCCGTCCGCGTCGGCGACCTTCACCGTCGAACCGGGCCTCAGGTCGTACTTCGCGGCGGTGACCTTGTCGACGGCGATCTCGCCGTCCGCCGCGGGCGACCGCCCCTCGCCGATCGGGATGCGCCGCAGCCCGTCGCGGTCGACCTCGACGTCACCGGAGGCGCGGCGCACGCTCGCGCGGCCGTCCTGGAGCAGCAGGTCCACCCCGACCTGCCGGACCGGCACCACCCGTTGCACGCCCGGCACCGCCGCGATCTTGTCGGCGGCGGCCTGGTCGAGCTTGGGCTGCTGGTCGAACGCGAGGTCCGGGTCGTGGACGACACCGACCTCCAGGGTCACCGCCGAGGGCACGACCGGGGCGCCCGCCTCCGCCGAGTCGACGATCACGTCGCTCAACACCAGCGAGGCGGTCAGGCACGCCACCCCGACGATCAGGGCGACACCGGGCAGCAGCGCGCGGCCGGGTCGGTGGCGGAACTCGGCGAGGCCGAGTCCGATCGTTGTGGGCAAAGCTCCTCCTCGTGACGGTGTTCGCCACGACGGTAGGAATCGGCGGCGTCGCCGGGCGTCGGCCCGTGGTAGCAATGAGGTGTACGACCACAGGAGGACACCCCGGTGACATCGGCACAGGAACTGGTCGCCGTCTTCGACGACGACGGCACCCCGCGCCCCGGCGCACCGCGCGGATTCGTGCGCGAACAGGGCCTCTGGCACGCGTGCGCCACGATCCTGGTGCGGTCCCTCGACGGCGAGCGCGTGTACGTGCACCAGCGCACCGACACCAAGGACGTGTACCCCGGCCTCTACGACTGCTGGGCGGGCGGTGTCCTGGCCGACGGCGAGGACCCGGACGAGTGCGCGGAACGGGAACTGGCCGAGGAACTGGGTGTCCGCGGCGTGCCGCTGACCCCGTCGTTCACCGCGCGGTTCGTCGACCCGCCGATCCGCTACCTCGCCCACGTCTACGAGGCACGCACGGACGGCCCGTTCACCCACCAGCCGGAGGAAGTGGCCGCGGGCTGGTGGATGACGCTGGACGACCTGGTGGAGAAGGTCGACGACCCGGACTGGCCCGTGGTCCCGGACGGCCGCGCGCTGTTCCACCAGTGGCTCGCCCGCCAGGTGGCCTGACCGTGGGCATGCTGTTCGCCCTGTCGATCCCCGGCCTGGCCTGCCTGCTGTTCCTGCTGGCCGTCGGCGAGCGCGCGATCCGCTGGATCCGCCGCCGTCGCGGCGAGGCGCCCGTGCTCAGCGGGGCGGCGTTCGACCAGGTGACGCTGCTGTTCTACGCCACCAAGCAGGCGGAGTTGGACCAGCGGCAGACCGACTCGATGCTGCGCGACGAGGAGGCCGAGGCCGCGCCACCGCGTGGCGCGATCGACCTCGACGGCGGCGTGGTCAGGCTTTCGCCAACAGCCCCGCGGCGGCGCCCGCCAACCGCGTGACGACGTCCCGCGCGCGATCGACGCTGATCGTCTCCATCCGCAGGGTGATCGTCAGGTCGTCCTTGGCCAGCACGGCGGTGCACGCCCCGCGGCCACCGGCCAGCTCCTCGCACCAGCCCACGGCGTCGTCCACTCCGGACAGTCCGGCGAACTCGACCTCGGAGCACGTCAACGCCTTGCGCACGGCCGTCGTGGCGGACTTCGCCTGCCCCTTGGGGTAGGCGGCGATCCGCTGCTCCAGCGTGCTCGCGCCGCTCTGGCTGCGCGTGGCGACCCGGTACCCGTCCGCCACCCGGCCGGGGGCGCTGACCTGCTTGCCGCACACGGCTTCCGCGGTCGAGGGCGCGGCGGCGGCCGACTCCCGCACCTCCAGCCCGTCGTCGGTCAGCGCGGGCTGCGGCAGCGCCAGCGCCGCGAACTCCGCCACGGGACGGGGCTTCGCGCTGGGCGCGGCGGACGAGGACGAGGGCGCGGCGGCCGCGACCTTGGCCGTCGCGCTCGCGGAGGTCGTCGTCGTGGTGACCGGGCCGTCCTGGGCGAAGCCCCGCCGCAACGGCCGCTGCTCCACGGAGCACCCGGTCAGTACAAGGCTGGTCGCGACCACGACCGCGACGTGCGCGCGACGCAAGGCTGTCCTCCAAGCTCGGTGATCTCCGAGAACCTAGCGGCTCGCGCCGCGCGCGGAACGTCCGGGTCGCCTCAGGCGTCCCGCCGCGCCAGCGCCACCGCCCCGGCGGCCAGCGCCACGACCGGGTACGCGAGCAGCACCGCGAGTGCCCAGCCCGGCGTCAGCGGGGCGTGGTCGATCGCCCCGCTGAACTGCTGCGTCAGGTAGAGCGGGGTCACCGCCACCAGCCGGTTGTTCCACGGCGCGGGCAGCAGCACGGCGACCATCGGCAGCACGAACATCAGGAAGCACAACGTCGTCAACGCGCCCGCGGTCGACCGCATCAGCGTCCCGAACCCCAGCCCCACCAGCGCCAGCACCGCGATGGACATCCCGTTGGCCAGCACCGACGGCAGCGCGGCGGCGAGCCCGTCGAACTGCGCCAGCGGAGCGGGCCGATCACCGATGATCACCGCGCCCACGCCGTACGACGCGAACGAGACCAGCTCGCCGAACAGCAGCCCGGCCCCGCCGACGACCGCGACCTTCGCCGCCAGCACGGACATCCGCCGCGGCACGGCGACGAGCACGGTCCGGATCATCCCGCCGGTGTACTCGGACGTGACCGCCAGCGCACCGATCACGCCCGCGGCGAACTGCGTGAACGGCATGACGAACACGCTCGGGTCGGCCGACGCGAACACCGCCCGCAGCTCGGGCGTGGACCGGTCGTAGTCGGCCGTCATGAGGGAGGAGATGACCGCGCCGAGCGCCAGCGCGAGCACCGCCGTCAGCACCAGGTAGTAGGTCGACCGCACGGTCCGGACCTTGAGCCACTCCGAGGCCACCACGTCGATCACCGCGCCACCGCTTCCGTCCGGAACTCCACGCTGTCCTCGGTCAACTCCAGGTAGGCGTCCTCCAGGGACGCGCTGCGCGGGGTCAGCTCGTGCACCGCGATCCGCCGGTCGGCGGCCGCGTCCGCGATCCCGGCCGCGTCGAGCCCCTGCACGACGAGCGCGTCCCCCTCCTCCGCGACCCTCGCCCCGGCGCGCTCCAGGACCCGCCGCAGCCCGGCCGGGTCGGGGGTCCGCACCAGGACGTCCCGGCGGAACCGGTCGGCCAGGTCCTTCATCGACGTCTCGACGATCAGCCGTCCGCGCCCGATCACCACGACCCGGTCCGCGGTCACGGCCATCTCGCTCATCAGGTGACTGGACACCAGGACGGTCCGGCCCTCGGCGGCCAGTCCGCGCATCAGGTCCCGGATCCAGCGGATGCCCTCCGGGTCCAGGCCGTTGACCGGCTCGTCGAACAGCAGCACGCCGGGATCGCCCAGCAGCGCGGCCGCCACCCCCAGCCGTTGCTTCATGCCCAGCGACAGGGCCGACACCCGCCGCCCGGCGGCGCCAGCCAGGCCGACCTGTTCCAGCACCTGCACCACGCGGGCGGTGCCGATGCCGTTGCTGCGCGCCAGGCAGCGCAGGTGGTTCACGGCGGACCGGCCGCCGTGCACGGCGTTGGCGTCCAGCAGCGCCCCCACCTCGAACATCGGCCGCCGGATGTCGGCGTACCGCCTGCCGTTGACCAGCGCCGACCCGGACGTCGGCGTGTCCAGCCCCAGCACCGCCCGCATCGTCGTCGACTTGCCCGCGCCGTTCGGCCCGAGGAACCCGGCGACGTACCCCGGCCGGACCTCGAACGACAACCCGTCGACCGCTCGCACAGCGCCGTAGCGCTTGCTCAACTCCCGTACCTCGATCATGGCCGCAACCCTGTCGACTCCGGGCGGCGAGCGGATCGGACCACGGCCCGGATCCGGGATCGGACCACGGTCCGATCCCCGCGCCGCGCCCCGCCGCTACGGTCGGCTGGTGACTGCACCTCCCCGCCTGGTCAAGTGGCTGCCGGTCGCGTACACGGTCGCCGTGGACGTGGCCGCCGCCGTCGCGGCGGTCCTGCTGTACCTGACCTTCGTGGAGCTGACCCACGGGCCCGTCCCGTTCGGCTACCTGCTGGCCTTCCTGGTGGGCGCTCCGCTGGCCGTGCGCCGGAAGTGGCCGCTGGCCGCGTACGCGGTGGTCGTCGTCGCCCAGAACACGGCGACGCTGCTCCACATCACCCTCGAGGTGTACACGCCGACGCTGTTCGCGCTGTACATGGTCGCGGTGCGACTCCCCCGGAAGGTCTCGGTCCCGGCCGTGGCGGGGGGCGCGGCGCTGACGGCGGTGTGCGTGGCCGTCTCCGAGCCGTCGCCGGACGACCTGGGCATCACCTCGGTGGTGTGGCTGCTGATGGCCGCCGTCTGGGCGCTCGGCTGGACGACCAGGGTCCGCCGGTCCTACCTGGCGAAGACCGCCGAGGAAGCGGCCGAGCGCGCGTTGACCGAGGAGCGGATGCGGATCGCGCGGGAACTGCACGACATCGTCGCCCACAGCCTGACCATGATCGCCGTGAAGGCGGGCGTGGCGCACCACGTGGCCGACGACAACCCGGCGGAGGCGCGGGAGGCGTTGCGGGTGATCGAGCAGACCAGCAGGGGCACCCTGACCGAGATGCGCCACCTGCTGGGCGTGCTGCGCTCCTCGGACGACCCGGACCTGTCCCCCGTGCCCGGCCTGGCCGACCTGCCCGCGCTGGTGGACCGGGCGGCGATGGCCGGTGTCCCGGTCACCCTCACCACCGCCGACACGGAGTCGTTGCCGGAGGGCGTGGCGTTGACCGTGTACCGGATCGTCCAGGAGTCGGTGACCAACGTGGTCAAGCACGCCGCGCCCGCCGAGTGCGCGGTCACGATCGCCGTCGACGGCGGCACGGCGACCGTCGAGGTCACCGACAACGGCAGGGGCGAACGGGTCCTGCCGGGTGGCGGCGGACACGGCCTCGCGGGCATGAACGAGCGGGTGGCGATGTACGACGGCACCTTCCACGCGGGCCCGCTGCCCCAGGGCGGCTTCCGCGTGACGGCGGAACTGCCCTTCGCATGATCAAGGTCATGATCGTCGACGACCAGGCCCTCCTCCGAGGCAGCTTCCGCCTGCTCGTGGACTCCGCCCCGGACCTCACCACCGTGGGCGAGGCGGCCAACGGCCGTGAAGCAGTGGCCTTGGCCGCGACCACCGCCCCGGACGTGGTCCTGATGGACATCCGCATGCCGGAGATGGACGGCATCGAGGCCACCACCCATCTCTCCCCGACGGCGAAGATCCTGATCCTGACCACCTTCGACCTGGACGCCTACGTGTACGCGGCCTTGAGAGCGGGCGCGAGCGGCTTCCTGCTGAAGGACACCCCACCGGGGGAACTGCTGTCCGCGATCAGGACGATCGCCGCGGGCGAAGCCCTCCTGGCCCCCACAGTGACCAAAAGGCTCATCAACGAATTCTGCGTCAAACCACAACGACCCCCCACGAAATCCCTTGAGGGCGTCACGGACCGCGAAAAAGAAGTCCTGCTCCTGATAGCCAAGGGCCTTTCGAATACCGAAATCACCCAACAGCTGCACCTCAGCGTGGGCACGGTGAAAACCCACATCGGCCGTTTGCTCCACAAGCTCCACGCCCGCGACCGCGCCCAACTGGTGATCACCGCCTACGAATCCGGCCTGGTCTGACCCGCACGCGGCGAAGCCCGCCCCTCCCCGAAGGGACGGGCGGGCTTCGTCGTGACTGGTCCTACAGGTACTGGCCGGTGTTGGTGGCCGTGTCGATCGCCCTGCCGGACTCCGTGCTCTTCCCGGTGACGAGGGTGCGGATGTAGACGATCCGCTCCCCCTTCTTGCCGGAGATGCGAGCCCAGTCGTCCGGGTTCGTGGTGTTGGGCAGGTCCTCGTTCTCGGCGAACTCGTCGACGATCGCGGCCAGGAGGTGTCGCACGGACAGACCCGGCTGCTTGGTGTCCAACAGGGCCTTGATGGCGGCCTTCTTGGCGCGGTCGACGATGTTCTGGATCATGGCGCCGGAGTTGAAGTCCCGGAAGTACAGGACCTCCTTGTCACCGTTCGCGTAGGTGACCTCCAGGAACCGGTTCTCCTCCGACTCCTCGTACATGCGCTCCACGGTGTGCTGCACCATGCCCTCGATGCACGCCTTCGGGTCCCCGCCGAACTCGGCGAGGTCGTCGGCGTGGATCGGGAGGTCGGGCGTCAGGTACTTGTTGAAGATGTCCATCGCGCCCTCGGCGTCCGGACGCTCGATCTTGATCTTCACGTCGAGCCTGCCCGGTCGGAGGATGGCCGGGTCGATCATGTCCTCGCGGTTGGAGGCGCCGATCACGATGACGTTCTCGAGGCCCTCGACGCCGTCGATCTCCGACAGCAGCTGCGGCACGATCGTCGTCTCCACGTCGGACGACACACCGGAACCGCGGGTGCGGAAGATCGAGTCCATCTCGTCGAAGAACACGATGACGGGCGTGCCCTCGGAGGCCTTCTCCCGAGCTCGCTGGAAGATCAGGCGGATGCTCCGCTCGGTCTCGCCGACGAACTTGTTCAACAGCTCCGGACCCTTGATGTTGAGGAAGTAGGACTTGGCCTGCTTCCCGGTCTCACCTCGGGCCTCGAGCACCTTCTTCGCCAACGAGTTGGCGACCGCCTTCGCGATCAGGGTCTTGCCGCAGCCGGGAGGGCCGTACAGCAGGACGCCCTTCGGCGGGCGCAGCTTGTACTCCCGGAACAGGTCGGCGTGCAGGAACGGCATCTCCACCGCGTCGCGGATCTGCTCGATCTGGCGACCGAGACCACCGATGTCGGTGTAGAGGACGTCCGGCACCTCCTCCAGCACGAGGTCCTCGACCTCGGCCTTGGGAACCCGCTCGTAGGCGAAGCCCGCCTTCGAGTCGACCAGCAGCGAATCGCCGATCTTCAACGGCGAGTCGATCAGCGGCTGGGCCAGCCAGACGACCCGCTCCTCGTCGGCGTGGCCGACGACGAGCGCGCGCTGGACGGAGTTCTCCGGCTCGACGCCCTCGAGGATCTCGCGCAGCGTGCAGACCTCGCCGGTCTGCTCGAAACTGCCTCCCTCGACGACCGTGAGTGCCTCGTTCAGGCGCACCGACTGCCCGCGCACCAGCGATGGGGACTCCACCGCAGGCGAGACGGACACCCGCATGCGACGGCCTGAGGTGAACACGTCCACCGTGCCGTCTTCGAACTGCTCGAGGAAAACGCCGTAGCCGCTGGGCGGTTGGGCCAGGCGGTCGACCTCCTCGCGCAGGGCCAGCAGTTGGCCACGTGCCTCTCGGAGGGTGTCAATGAGCTTCGTGTTGCGCTCGGTCAATTGGCTGACGCGCTCGGATGCCTCGGCCAA
>Ga0247771_1000374_pt1 | contig 14503 bp, 11 predicted proteins | sample UWRJL197509C6_FD_179948 | JGI IMG/M metagenome (GOLD analysis project Ga0247771, IMG submission 179948) | Plant litter microbial communities from Arlington Agricultural Research Station in Wisconsin, United States - UWRJ-L197-509C-6 | ecosystem: Environmental > Terrestrial > Plant litter >...
CCGTGGCTGGGCTTACTGGTCGTTCATGAAGAAGAGGAGGCCGGCGTAACGAGCAAGGTTGTGCAGCTAAAAGATTATATAAAATTGTTAAATATATCGGAGGGCTCATTGGCGCCGGGTCATACGGTGGAAGACCGGATACAGGTGCTGCAGGTAAAAAAGAGTTTGCTCCTCCGGATCCTGCCCGGCAAAAACGACCTGCGCTTGCTGGCGCATGTTCGGCAGGGCATGGATGATGCCGGCAGGCCGGCCGGTGCGGCCATGGCCGTGCTGATCGCGAACAGGCTTCCCAAAAAAGGAGGGAGCAGCACCGTGTATCTGGTGTCGCTGGAAAACAGGTATACGGGCGGCGCGGTGGGTGTGTTCGACTATGGCTCGACAGGGGAGGACGAGCCGGTGAGCCTGGTGCAGCTGCACCGTTGGTCGTTTACCTGCACTGCACATTTCAAGGTATCGCAAACTCATTTGGATAAGGACGGGCTCGGGGCCGGAATAAGGAAAAAGCTGGAGCAAATTGCCGGTAAGGAATTTTTCACGGAAAAGGATTTTCTGAGCAGCCTGCAAGCGGAGGCAAAGCTCACGCCGGAAGAATTGGCGGCGAATAAAGACCAGCTCTTCAGAGACTTTTCCTATGGCGATCTTGCCAGCATGCTCAGGCACCTCAACCGCGACACGGCCAACCTGCGGCTGCCCGATTCGCGAGTGCCGTCTGCGGACAGGAACCTTAAATACCTGCAGATGGGATTTTACCCGCTGCCGCATAAGCTCAGGGGAGGTGAACAAACGGTGTCTTGGTATCATGGGCCGCTCTCCACGCTGGCCGCAGCGCAGCCCCTGCCGGCGTCTGCAGCGGGCGCGGACAGCCTGCTGCGCTACTACCGGGAAAACGGCATGTTCGACGTTTCTTATGCCGCGGCCTGGCAACTGGGCCGGTTGCTGGCCCTGCAGAATTCTTATTTTTCCACGGCACTCTACAAATGGAAAAAGCAGTACGCCGGCGCCACCAAAAAAGCAGCGCAGCTGCTGGCGATCCCGCATCTGGCCGGTGCCGGCCGCGATCATACCCCCGACCCCCTGCCCGATTCGGTGGACAGGTGGTTGAAGGATCTGGCTTTGCTGAAAGGCATCCCTTTTAATTACCTGGTGCCCGATGAAGAGCTGCTGCCTCCGGAGTCCATACGCTTCTTCAGGCTGGACAAGGCCTGGGTGCATACCCTGCTCGATGGTGCGCTGAGTATCGGTCGCGTTACCGGCAGGGACCATGAGCTGGATAAGCAAATGATAGCGAAGGAAGACCTGTTGACAAGCCGGGAGGTCTCGGGCTTTATCCTGCGTTCGGAAGTGGTGGCCGGCTGGCCGGGTTTGCAGGCAGAAGGCTTTTCAGCAAAATTGGCGGATGATGCTGTGCCGAATCGTGGTGAAACGCTGACCCTGCTGCGCGATAACAGGCTGTCTGCCCATGTACGGCTTTGTTTGTTCGAGGGAGACCTTAAAACGTTGTGGCTGCATTTGAAGCCGGAGATGCTGCATTTCGGTGTGGATGCCGATGCTAAGGGTTATTCAAAGAAATGGCGTGATGAACGTAATGGAAAGGAAGATGAAAATACGGTGATCGGCATTCCTCTGAACGACCTCGGTGTATTGACCGTGAGCAGTCTGCTCACTGCGTATGCCGGCAAGGCAAAAACGGTTGCCACCTCCGCCGACCTTGCGATCCAGTTATTGGAAGGCGTAACGCGTGTATGTTTTCAGGTGTAAGCTATTGACAGTGCTGCTATCATCTTGGGACAGCTGTGCCCTGCCCGCAACGATGCGTCGGAATTAATCGTCATCACTCAAAAACACCGGAATGATGATTTGGAAAAGTTTACTTTTCTCATTTGCAAAAGACGCTACACGACTTTTACCATATTCAGAAGCCGACTCAAACCGGGTCGGCTTTACGTTAAACGTGAGGAGCTTACAACGAAATCAACCTGACCAATTTGTTTAAACCAACTGAAATAAAAAAGGGTTCCAATCGCTTGAAACCCTTTCCGGTATTGTGTGGAAGTTGACGGGTTCGAACCACCGACCCTCAGCTTGTAAGAGAGCGCTCCCGGAAATGCATTTTGCTCAAACGCTTTACTGTAGCAGCTTTCGCTTTTTTTGAAAAAATGATTCTCCAGCTTTTTTCTAAAAGAATGAGTACATTCTCTTCCTTTGAGTCAAGTTCCGATTGCTGCCGGATCAGGTGCCCTATTTTCGGGTTCCAGCTTGCCTTGATGTTGCGGTATTCCTCTGCATCCAATGCACCGTCGACGGTAATCATTTGGGTCTGGCCCCTATACTTTTAATTTTAGGGTAGCTCCGCGGCATTTACTTCCTGGACCCCTTGTTTTTTACCGACAAATGGTAAGCTATAGGTAAGGCTGATGAAGGGCCGACCAATAAATTTCTGGCGGTAAAGGACCGAGCCTTCGGCAGGCGGCAAGAGATCGTACTGACCGGCTGTTGATGTGTAGCGCGCGCTGATCCTTTTGACGTTTCCAAATACGCAACCGGCAGTCAATACCACCCTGGTGTCCCGACCGATCAGCAGGGAGCCGCCGCAAAAATACCGTGGCCTCGGATCGGAAGCCAGGTTAAGACCGGCGCCAATAGAGCCGCTTACATTGATGAACCCACCGGTGCGGCTATAGAAATGAAGAAAGGAAGCGAACCCAAATTCCCCCTTGCCGGTATTCTCCCGTAGGATGCGGTTACCCTTTACGTAGCTTGTACCGATAAGCACACTGTCAGGCCGGAGCGTATAAGCCTCATCCCGCATCGTGAAAGAATAATACAGGCCCGAGCTCACATCGGCTTTAAAGCCGCCTCGTGCATTCACTCTTATCGCACCATCCTTTACAATCGGCAACGCCAGCCCTGCCTCTTTAGGCAGGATGTTGAATTTGAAAATGATGGCGTCAACGTTTGCGAGCTGTGGCACCTTGTAGAAGAAACCGAAGTTTGCCTCGTTGGTGATCGCATACGCTTCCCGCATCGCCTTTACGGCCTTGTCGCTGAAGTCATCGGGATGCGCATTTACATAACCCAATAATTGGGTGAAGGAACGTATGCCGGAACTTCCAAAATACCTGTTCAGGGCTACATCGATGCCATCCCTGATAGCGATCATATAAGAACGCAGGCAGAAAGCGTCTGTATAAGGGCTCATGCTTTTCCGCAAATTTGAAAGTTCCAACTGAAGGTCAGACAGGACTTTTACAAGCGAATCGCTCAGGTTTAGCGCACACGTATCACCGCCCGAGCTTTGAATAGTGGTTTTGTCTGCTGCGCGCTTCAAGGCGTCTTCGGCTGACAACAGCTCAAGAAGACTGTTCGATTCCTGGAAACGGTTTTCTGTCTCCGACGATATGGTTACATCATACAGGTAGGGATTGGCTCTGCTTATCCAGAATTGCAAGGGCTGGCCAACTTTTGCAGAATACCACTTAGCGGGATAATGAATGGAGTTCGTGGCGAAGTCGTATTCGATCGTTTTCATAAGGATCGAATCGCACGGGTAAGGGCACTTCTTCCCGCAGGGATCATTCAAAGCGTCAATCAGGTTTTGTGGGATAAAAGTAAAGGCAACCATCTTTTCCAGCTTCTCCGCTTTGCATCGAATTGATCTTTTATTGGCCAAGTCCTTTTCTGCGGCTCCATCTTCCTTGGTCAGGATGTCGATCTGTGTTTGCTTCTTACCCGTAGTCAGCCGCAGCGTTATCTTGCCGGCCTTGTAGCTGCTGTTGTTCACAAGAATATATTTGGTCTTACCGGCAAGCTGTGGACCCAGGAGCACGGATGAATTGGGAAGGATCGGCCCCCAGCTTCCGTCTTCGCCTTTGATTGCTACGGCTGTTACGTTCAGCTGGTTGCAGATATACAGGGCCATGCCCGTAGCCTTGATGTCGGCCTGACTTATATCCCGCGCTACGTTATCGACAGGATCGAATTTATCGTAAGACGTTTTTTTCAGATCACAGATGGTGACCGATTGAGCCTGGAGCAGGCTACAGGCGAAGACGAGCGCAATGGCGGCTAAAATTGATTTCATACGTAATATATTATGATGTGATTAGATCAAGAGATAGTGCAGAGAAGAGCGTGGCGACCGGCATGGCAAAAGAACAGGAAGCCTTTCCGGCCACCAGTATGCCCAAGAGCTTGTTATCTGCATCGATGATGAGGGCGCCGGAGTCGCCCCGCGTGGATATGGCGGCCCCATCCTTCTGTACCGACATCAGGTTGTAGAGTGCGTGCTCCCCGTCAGGATAATCGATTTTGACCAGGCCATGAAGGCCGGTGATAAACCCGGTCTGCTGAGCAGACGTGGCTCCATACATCCGGATGGCAACGGGCCGGTCCGCAGGCAGGTCCAGCAAATCGCGCACACCGGTTAGGGAACCCAGGCCAGGCAGTTGGTTAACTATTTTTTGCTTGTCTGCCGAGGTGATCTTTATGAGTGCCGCGTCGATCTCGTAATTGCGTATGCCGGAAATCACTTCAGCGCTGATCCTCTCATCTGGCTTGCCGATGTATGCGGTCAGTGGTTTATCGGCTGAAAAGTCGAATTTCGAGCCGGGCTTCGTCACATTATGATAGCACGTCAGGATATAGGCCTCGTCGCTGCCCTTCTTTTTTACGAGGCATCCAAACGTTCCGAAATTACCCGCAAACTCGGAGTTCGCGATCGTGTCCCCTAGGGTATGCATTTGCGGTTGCGCTTTTTCCCTGCTCACGATCTTAACCAGCCTTATGTGCTGTACATCGCCATCTTCTGAAATAAAAGGGTACGTGTTTCCAATAGAGGCGTCATCGCTCAGCATAGTTGTTTCTATGTAGTAGCCTGCTTCATCGGACTTCAGGAGCATGCTGCTGATATTAGGGCGCGCACCCAGATCGGACCGGAGTCTTGTAAGAGCCGCGATCGCTGTAACGGAGGGAGGCGTTGCAGCGCGCCGCTCGATAGCGCCTATGCTGTCCTGTGAAAAGGTCTCAGGGTCCGCGAGCAGCCTGCGGTAGTTCTTGATCTGGAGAAGGATGTCCAGCAAGTCGTGCCAGAACTTAGAGCCAAAAGAAATAAAGAAGCCGGTTGCAAAACAGCCTGCGACAAAGGCAATGCCGTCGATGATATTCCATTGGAAATCCTTTTCCCAGAAAAACGACACATCCTTCCATCCCAATCCATCCAAAGGGTTATCGGTACTGAGAAGGCTAAAAAGATCGGCATGAAAAGACCAGGCGATCAGAAAGCCACAGAGGATATTGATCTTAAGTATCCGGTAATAGCGCCCGTCTTCCATAAGGCTGTCGTTGGGGGCTTTTAACAACAGGTTTCCTATTTTGAGCTTTCGCTTCCACCAGCGACCAACGCCTGTATTGACTTCGCTTAGATAATGTTTGAAAAAGTCCGCCAGGCGCTCGCACATCATACTAAGAAGGAAAAGCACTATGGCGAGCTTGATGAGGTTCTGGTACATAGTTGTATTATAGGTTGTTAATAACCAGGTTTGGCAAGCAAGCTTCCAGCACCCGCAGTATAAGACCCAGCATATCTTTAAAAACCGTTGACATATAATCCATTAAATATTTACCTTACTTATAAATTAATAGGCATGAAAGCCACTATTGGAATTGGGCCATCAATAGCAACATCAGGCGAGGCATTGGCGCGTCGACGAATTCTGACTCGAAGGTTGGAAAGAAACAGGTGGATGAAAAGCAGAAAAGCACGGGCGCCGTACCCGTGAAATCACGGTGGGCAAGGGGTGACAAAACGGTTGTTCAAAGGCAGCTCCTTTATGCAGATTTGCTGATCATTTATTCATTTTTTAAAAACTTACAATGAAAAAGATCTTCTGCTTTACGCTGTGCAGCGTACTGGCCAGCCTTCTCCTGTCATGCAGCAACAAGTCAGGCTCCCATAGTGGGGACACTTCAATTGCCAAGGCAAGCGGCGCAGACACCGTTCCCAGCCATGAGACCTACCTGAATAAGTTCATTTTTTTTACCGAAAAAAGCCCTATGAAAGTGGCCGAGATACGACAACTGCACCAAGACTACTTGGACAATCCTCTGCCCCTTATGAGCCCCGAAGATTCCACTAAAAAGCTAAGGGGCTTTATAGTTCCGGGCGGGGATATCGAAGCACTACGCAAAAAGATGGGGAATGACTTTAACGGCCTGCGTATATATTTTGGGTACGACAAGGCCAAGAAGCAGTTCCGCCTCCTGCTCGTAGGCGTGAAGAAAGACGGCAGCAACCTACTGGAAGACTACTACGTGTTTGACGATTTCAAGCCCTGCCCGAACGAATGCCCGGAAAATTTGCCGACCTTGTTGATCCAGAGAACAGATTTGAACTATAACCCGGCAACAGGTACGCATCATCATTTACAGTAACAAGTTAAATCGACACTGATGACGGTATATGATGTGATCTATTATCTCATTTTATGTTCCGGGATCGCGATAGGGCTCTACAAGTCAAGGAGACTGCTCCTCCCTGCACGGCTGCTTTGGTTGCTGCTGGTCTTCATTACGGTAAAAGAGCTGGTGGCATTATATTATAGCCACACGCACGGAAGCAACCTCCGCTTCTACCAATACCTGTCACCTGCCGACTTTCTATGGACGGCAGGTGTTTTTTTTACCCTGCCTCTGATGAGCAGGCACAGGTCCCTGATCATATCCCTGTCCCTGCTTGTTTTTCTCTTTTACTTGGCAAACCTGCTGTTCCTTGAAATTCCTGGCAAAGGCGCCGATGCCAACTTCAAGCTTGTCCGGAGCTCGGTGCTCGTTCTTTTCAGCCTGTTGCTCTTCAGACGCCTGATCGACACGGTAAGCAACCGGCCCCTATATAAAAAAAGCGAATTCTGGATAGCCGTGGGCATTATCTTCTTCTATCTCTTCAATATATTTTACTGGGGCTGCTACAACTTTTTATTAAAACATCCGAACAAGCCCTTCCAGTCGCTGCTCCGCCAGTTATTCATCTATACAAATTACCTGCTGTACCTTTCCTATGGGATTGCCGTTTACCTAAATCATCTCGATGTTGTATCAAACAAAATAAGCCACTCCCATGATCGCCGATAAAGAAATACGCTTGCTGATCTTTGTCATGATCGGCCTTTTCTTTATGCTTCTCGGCTTCCTTGTAGCATTCGTGGTTGCCTACCACCGGAAGCAGATCCAAGGCAGGCGTGAACGGGAACAGTTGAAAACACGCTACAACCAGGAGCTGCTGAAAGCCAAGCTTGAAATCAAAGAGCAGACGCTGGTGTCTATCGCACAGGAAATACATGACAACATCGGGCAAACGCTGTCCCTTGCCAAGCTGAACCTGAACCTGCTAAAAACGACCGGCGGCGCCGAAGACGAAAAGCTCCTGAGTACAAAGCACCTGGTCTCAAAAGCTGTGCAGGACTTGCGGAACATGGCCAGGACCATGCATACGGACACCATCATTTCTCAGGGACTTGTGAAAGCAATTCGGCTGGAGCTGAATAATTTAGAGAAAACGGGCGTTTACGCGATCAATTTCCAGGTACTGCACGAACCCTATCCCTTCGACAAGCAAAAGGAATTAATAATTTTTCGTATATTCCAAGAGGCCTGCAGCAACATAATCAAGCATGCCGCGGCAACGGAGCTAAATATCGAGGCTTACTTCGAACCTGATCATTTCAGCTTAACGATTGGCGACAATGGCAAAGGCTTTGAAACCACCCTGCCTTCAGGGCAGGGTGGCCTGGGAATCCAAAGTATGAAAAGCAGAACCGAGCTGCTTGGCGGGAGCTTTAAGCTCATTAGTAATGCAGCTTCCGGCACCCGGCTGACCATATCAATCCCCCGGTAATTATGCGTACAAAAATAGCACTTGTCGACGATCATGTTCTCCTCCGCAACGGACTGGCCGACCATCTCGTAAGCCTCGACTATAACGTTGTTTTACAAGCCAACAATGGCAGTGATTTCATCAGGAAAATGGAAAACACGGACATGCCGGAAATAGTTCTGATGGATATCAATATGCCGGTAAAAGATGGGTTTGAGACCACTCTGTGGCTGAAGCAATGCCACCCTGAGATAAAAGTACTGGCCTTGTCGATGTACGACGAGGAGGACTCGATCATCAAAATGCTACGTAATGGTGCACGAGGTTATATCCTGAAAGATTGTGAGCTACTGGAATTGCAAGCGGCCCTGCAATCAGTATTGACCAAAGGTTATCATTATTCCGAAACGATAACCGGCCGCCTGATCCACAACCTCACCCACGGAAGTGCTGAAGCCGCCAGTGAAAACGCCACCCGCTTAAAACTGAACGGCAAGGAAATAGAATTCCTAAAGCTTGCCTGCACGGAAATGACGTATAAAGAAATTGCCGATAAGATGTCGCTCAGTCCCCGCACCATCGATGGCTATCGCGATGGTCTTTTTGAAAAGCTCGATGTAAAAAGCCGGGTCGGACTGGTGCTATACGCCATTAAAAATTCAGTTGTAACGGTTTAAGCACTCTTATAGCTTGCAACGATATTCCTGGCCCCTGTATAAGATAGGAGCCGCTATGCATAAACAAATAGCTTGTCGAAAAGCCGTGCTTCGTTTACCGCTAGCTATCCCAAATACCAAAACCATTTTCATGATCGACAGCTTATTGGAAAACATCAAACAGATCATCGACGTAAGCGACGTGGAGTGCGCTCTTGCAAATTGCTACAATCATACTTTTATTCGATGGCTGCAAATGCAGCAAACTCAAAGTAATCCCAGCAATTGGGAATCTTTAAAAGCATCTGCCAAAGTATTAACGAATGTGTTAACTCCTGCCAAAACGCTACAATCTAAAGTTGTATTTTAAAAATGAAAAATATACGAAGCTTACATGAATATGCGTGGGCGGTGCCCGTGCGCCGATGCCGAAGCTTTAGCGCAGGCACCCGAAGCCCAAAAAGAAAAACCCTCCGACGCGTAAGCACTGAAGGGCGAAGGTGGGAGTTGACGGGGTGCGAACCGCCGACCTCTGCTTGTAAGAAAGGACTCCCCGGAAATGCGTTTTTATAAACTTTTGATTGTTAGCTAGTTTACTTTCTTGAAAAATTGCTTTTTCTAGCATTTTTTCCAAAAGTGTTAACGGCAGTGTTAACAGTCTAAAGTTAGGATTTTAAGTAGTTGAAAAGCGCTTTTGAAAACGTCCGATAAGGAAATAAGCTTAGGCAAGATTTATTTTTGCTAGAGAATGTTGTATTAAAATAAAGCTCGTATCAAACGGTTCGATTTCGGTATGCTACGAAGTGCCCGCCATAGTTTGATAGAGCGAAGGCGGGCTTTTCTTTGGAATTACTGCATTCCTGCTGAGCTATAGCGGACATGGCCCGCCTAGCACCGGACGTCTCTGAATTTTAAAGAATGGTACAGTATTTTTCGCCAAAGCTCTTTTTTGTAGCGAATATCAGAAGGCGAAGCATCTGGCAAGTCTTCGTCAAATGTAGAAGACTTTAATATTTCTAGGAACAAAAAAGATTCCAAGAGGATACAAAAGGAGGGCCACCGTTCGGAAGCTAATCCAAAAGTCTGCTCCCACTGTGTTTCTCTTTGACGACGGGACGGCCGTCCGGGTCTTTTCGGGGCTGAGGCGGTGCCGATCGCTAAGGGGACACCAACGTGGCGTGGCGATCAGCGGCGGAAGCGACTGCAGGGTGCTGTTCGGAACCATCAATATAAGACGGGCCATCGCGTGGTGATGACTGCCGCAATATGGGATAGATTTTTTTTAGTCGTTTTTGTGCGTGCTGTGTCAACGCTATGAGAGCTGTGCGATCTGGATGCTGCTGAAAGGCGGGCTGCCACAGAACTGTCTATAGTATTACAATGGTAGAGAAGCTGAATATCGGGTTTTTGTGGCTCCCGGACAGTGTTTGGAACTTAATGCCATGCATCATCCCTGGACAACGCTGAAAAAGTAATATATTTCAATTGCCAATATCCTACTATCGAAAACACCTCAACGCAGCGCTACGTTTCATTCGCGGGCTGACCGCCAGACAAGCCCTTGCCAAGCTGGAATACAATCCCAAACTTGCCTCCCATTTGAAACAAAGTCCCGACTGATCAAAAGTGTTGTCCCGATCAGATAGCTGCGTGCTTCGTTAACTAGGCAGCAACTCGACGGGTGTAAACTCCTATGCCGAAGGGTGTAAGCTCCCCTTGCAACATGGATCGAAGGGTGGAGATTTGGGATATCAACCAATCGAAGCCGCGATATGTCCACCAGCTTGCGCCCGAAACTTTCATTCGCCCTCCTGCTCTTCCGCATGCTTTGCGGCCGCAAGGCTTCGGCACAGGACAGGAGCCACATTCACGTCACGCACCAGGGCATAGGCCTGAGGAGCTTCCTCGACTATAAGATTAAGGGCAGCTTTTACGTGTCCGGCGGGTATGAGCTCAATTACAGGAGCGCTTTCAAGGATATAGATGCGTTGAAAGATCGTTCAGCCTGGCAGAAAGCGGCTTGATCGGCCTTTCTAAGAAGTACAGTGTCATCAAAAAGCTGGAAGGTGAGATGAAGCTGCTATGGGATTTTCTTTCCTACCAGCAGGTGCCCCGGACACAGGCCATCCTTTTCCGCATCGGCTATGCGCTTAAATGATCAGGAACGTCCACGACCACTATATATACAACATGAGAAAGAAATTAGGTTTGCTTTTCGCGATCTGCCTGCAGCAGTTGGCGCTGCTGGCTCAGGTAGACTCTTTTGCCGTAGAAAGTTCGAATCAGCCCGCTAGCGGTGGCGGGGCGGGGCAGGACCTTGCCCTCGCGCAACTGAGAAAGGACATCGTGGCGCATTCGCCCGAAGCCGAAGCCATGGCTAAGTATGATGTGCTGCCGGTGAACTTTTATACCGGCATGCCAACGATCACCATACCGCTCTATGAGTTGAAGACACCCAGCCTTACGCTGCCATTCGCACTCAGCTACAACTATAATGGTTACCGGCCCAATGAAATGGCGACATGGGCCGGCCTTGGCTGGAGTGTGCAGGGTGGAGGCGTCATCACACGCATGGTGAAGGGGCAGGTGGACGAGAACATGACCGCCAACTACCGGTATGATGCCTATGCTTCGATGCTTGCCATGATCGGTAGGCAGCCTTTCTGCGAGGATGCGGCCCAGGGCGAATATGATACTGAGCCGGACCTGTATGTGTTCAACGCCTGTGGCTATAGCGGCAAGTTCATCCTGTTTAAGGGACAGGCATACCTTTTCCCCCAGCAGAACATCCAGATCAGCCCATATGGTGATGGCTTCAGGATGGTGGACGACAAGGGCAATACTTATATGTTCACCGAAAAGGAGACCACCTTTCATAAAGACCAAGGTGGCACCTTACCGCTGAATACACATACTTCCGCCTGGTACGTAACGAGCATCACCAGTGCCGATAAAAAAGATGTCATCAGCTTCAATTATCAATCCTACACGTTCAAGCAGCCGTCAACCTTTGTGGATTCGTATACGATCAACGGCGGTTGCGGCAGCAATACTTCCTGCCACAGCTTCAGCACCCTGATCTTCGACGGCGACCATATCGACTCGAAACTGTTGACATCCGTGACCAGCAACTACGGCTCGATCTACTTTATACCGTCTACGAATGATCGGCTGGACCTTCCCGCCAGCACCGGCGACAAGATGCTCGACCTCATTACCATATTGCCACCCGGCGGAGGACAATATTTTAAGCGGTACCGGTTGACGCATAGCTATTTCGGTACCAACACCAAGCTGCGACTTGACAAGATGACCTTGGAAACCAGTTCCACCGTAGCGGAGAACCAGACAGGAGATCCGACGGAAGTGATCAACCACTGGGATTTCGAATATGAGAACAATAGCAGCTTCCCGGCCGCGAGTACCCGCGGCATTGATATTTTTGGTTACGCCAATGGAGCAACTGGCAATGCCATGCTCTTCCCCGCAGGCACCTTTAGCCCTTCGCTCTACAGCTATGGAGACCGCTCGGTGCATGAAGATTACTTGAAGCTCGGCATGCTGAAGAAGATGACCTATCCCACGGGCGGCTATTCCGCCTTTACCTGGGAGCTGAACAAAAAGGGGCACTACAACATCACTTCGAACTACAACAACGTTTCGACCAGCCAGAATACCGTCTATAGTCAATACACACCGACCAATGGCGTGGCAAAGGGCTACAAAAATTTTACGCTCACGACCGAGCAAGATGTTACCGTCCATTATTCCTCAGATGATGTCGACAGTCCTGTGCCTACTATTCAAATCCTGAAACTATATGTGTCGAATGCGCAGCAGCCTTTCTATACTTCGCCGCTGCTGCCCGCGAATGTTTTTCAGGGATCGACCACGTTGCACCTGATGCCTGGGGATTATATGATGGAAGTGGATTGCCAGCAGGGGTATTTCGGCGCCAGCGGAGCCGTAGATTACAGGGATTATATCATTGACAACACGCTGGCCGAGGGACCCGGGATGCGGATCAAAGAGATCGCCTTCTTCGACAATGCCCATGCCGCGAATGATCCGGCGCTCCTCCACAGCTATACTTATAATGAAGGAGTTGAACTTTCGACGTCCGGCATCAGCGGCTCGAACGTTGAACTGATCGGGAACTGTGCACCGACCGGTTGTGCACCCAACTATGTTCAAACAACTTACCAGGCTTCGGCGAAATCGGCCCTGAGCGACCTGACGAGTGAACAATTCTATTATAAGGAGGCAACGGAGGTGAACAGGGATGCAACGAAAACAGGAAAGACGTTCTATACGTATATATCACCTGTTACCTATCTCGGGAACGTGAAGCCGGAGACGCAAACTGAATATCAATACCGCGACGGCGATTTTGTTCCTCTGAAAAAGACGTCCTACGAGTACATTACCCGTCATCTCCATTCTTTTTCAGGTTTTAAGGTGGGAAAGGTCCAAACGATGGGCTCGATCGCTGCCTGTAGTTTTTGCGCCTTTCTGCCTACGCCCGATATCCTCCAGCCCGTTGAGGGCGTGCTCAACGTGTATGGCATGCTGGAAAGCTACGACCTCGGCGACGACTACGCTTTGATGACGCAGCAGAAGGAAATCCTGTACGATAATAATGGACAGTCCGCCCAGCAAAACCAGACGGACATCTATTATGACAACCTGGATCATCAGTGGCCTACACGCACGGTAACAACTAATAGCCTGGGTGAGCAGATCATCACAGAAATGAAATACCCGCTGGACTACCATTTCGGGACTTGCTCCACACCGAGTACGCTAGCACAGAATTTTTACAACGGCCGTCAGTCTGCCATAGGCAGCTATAGCAACTGTATCGGTTCGCTGTTGAACGCACTGGGGCCCTACCAGCCCTATCATGACCATACATCGCAATTTTCGAGTGTGGTGGGCTCATATCATTGCGAGGACAATTTTTACAGTTATTCCACTGCAGCGATCAACAACCGGAATTCGGCGCTCACCAGCTACCTGGGCTGCCTGGACAATGGCATCGTCAACAATCCCACCGATTGGAAGCGATCGGTCGTGTGGATGCAGCGCAACAATGTGGTCAGTCCTGTGATCGAGAAATACATCAGCGTGAAGAAGGCTGATAACAGTGAATACCTGCTGGCGGCCACGCGCAACGACTATCACCTCTACACGACACCTTCCAACACCAAGATGGCCTTGCCCATGACCGTCGAGCAGGTAGAGGTTCCCGCCGGCCTGTTGAAGTCTACCTTCCTCGCCAATCCGGACAATTACTATAAACCTCAGCTAGGCTTCGACTACAGCGCGAGACTCACCCTCTCGCTGCAGGCCAAGACCAATGACGTGCACCAATCCTACCTGTGGGATTTCAACGACCTCTATCCCGTGGCGGCCATTGCCAATGCGGAAGCATCCTCAGTGGGTTACAGCAGCTTTGAGGGCGACAGCAAAGGCGGCTTCAGCTATGGAACGGCGGTCACGTTTGCCAACGGGAGCATTACCGGCCATGCCGCTTACCAGCTCACCTCCGGCGACCCGATCACGCGCGGCAGCCTCGAAGTGGAGAAGGTGTATATCGTGTCGTACTGGAGCAAGAACGGCGCTTATAACGTGAACGGTACGACAGCCGTGGCGGGCCGAAGCTTCGATGGGTGGACCTACTACGAGCACGAAGTAACACCATCCGGTTACACTGTTACCATCAGCGGTACAGGATTGATCGATGAAGTGCGCCTTTATCCGAAGGACGCGCAGATGGTGACCTATACTTATGAGCCTATGGTCGGTATCTCTTCGCAGTGTGACGCGAGCAGCCATATCAGCTATTACGAGTACGATAATGTCGGCCGGCTGGTGCGTATCCGCGACCAGAACAAGAACATCCTGAAAGCGTACAACTATACATACGCAGCACATTAATAAAACAACGATCAAGTAACTACTATCAATACAACACATG
>Ga0247771_1000375_pt1 | contig 14461 bp, 7 predicted proteins | sample UWRJL197509C6_FD_179948 | JGI IMG/M metagenome (GOLD analysis project Ga0247771, IMG submission 179948) | Plant litter microbial communities from Arlington Agricultural Research Station in Wisconsin, United States - UWRJ-L197-509C-6 | ecosystem: Environmental > Terrestrial > Plant litter >...
AATCCTAGCTAGAAGGTTGACCTTCTAGCTATTCTAGCTGTAAGACTTGATTCTTAAAGGTATAGAAATAACAGGTATACTAGTAGAATACGTACTTATACAAGCTACGTATGCTAGTACACTGACAGGATAGCTAGGCATTAAGGAAGCTCTCCAACTAGTGTTTTTTTGGCTATCAAGCAGTTAGTAAAGGGTATAGAGCTAATTGCCCATTGGATAACACTTATAGAGAACGAGCTCTAGACCCTTCGGCAGGCTAACTAGGCGCTTGCAAAGCGCTAGAGGGCTAAGAAGATACGTATGTGAGCTAGAGGTGCACTTTCTGTAGAGGATGCCTAGGTTTTAATTGATAAGAAGGACGCTGCTACGCAGCAATTGGGTAGGAGGTTGGCTAAAGGGGGTGCAGCAGAGGCTAGGCCAACAACTCAGCGGCACTATAGAGGGTATGGCAAGACTGGCTACAATGTGCGAACCTGTTAGGAGGTTGAAGAGACATTAGACAAAGATAGCAACGTAGAGTCTAATTGATTTTCTTGTGTTGTGGTGGCGCAATTGTCTTAGGAGGTTGGGTTGTGGTTAAAAGTGCGTCGGTCGATTGACTACGTCGGTCGATGTACAACCACGTTATAACATTGGCGAGAGACCAAGCTTTATACACAATACAGTCCTTTTCTATATCTACTTGGTCATGATTGCTAGTACTCCGCCCAAGCCTAGTGATAAACCCCCATTACACCGTCCGTCTAATCTTTCCATCTCAGTCTATAGAACTTTCTAGCCCGCCACTTCCCCTCAGCCGACATCACTGACGGCCTCCGGCCTATCGCGCCCACTTTCCTCGCCATGGGCGCCATCGTCATTGACCACCCCATCTCACAACCCAGCTACACCGGCCACCATGACCCCGACGCGGTCGCCGAGGCGCGAGCCCTTTGCGTACTGCTCGTCCAGCAGGCCGCTCACAACTCCAAACCCCTCCACTAGGAGACCCCTTGGGGGCGGCTGCGACGATGAGGACACGAGCGTACTGCCCGCTTGCGCCCACGTGCTTTGGGAAGAGGCAGGGCTGACAACTCCGCATCCCCGCCCAAGCCCTGCGACAGCATGCACTTGCTGTACTATATAAACTCCCGTCCCTCAACTTCGGTTGCAATACCGTCTCCCATCATCGCCCTACTGGGTGCGATGCCCACAGGTGTAACAACTGGGAGTGCTGGGCTCTCCCTTCTGCCGACGACCCTCCAACTCAGGCTCGTAGTCGACGCAAAACCAACCCCCCTTCCTGCCCCCGGAAGAACCGGGCACGGAGCTTGCCGCAGCGGGCAACTGGACATGTTTCACCCTCTTTGCGAGCATAGCACAGCCTGTTCGTAATGTCCTTCTTGTCCGTGGTTTGCGGGACACACTTGGGGCAGTTCTTGGCAAAGCAACATCTACGCCACATGCAACACTTGCACCCCCCCTTCCCCCACGATGTTACCGACAACCGCCTCCCCAGCCATGAGACCGTACACGTACGCCTCTCCGACGAGCCTCATAGCTTCAGTCGCAGGGAACGTGCGCAATAAGTACGGCGTCCGTCCGCCATGCAAGATCGCGACCTGGTCGCCCACGCGTGCGTTCCACGGCGCGAGGCCCATGTGCCCCCTTCTCGTCACAAACAGCGACCTATGCGCGCATGCCCTGTGGATCCGCCGCATGTAGTTGCCGTACTGCTCCTTGACACGACTGACCAGCCGTGCCCCCTCGCGCAGCCCAAGCTCCGACTCGGGCGGCCGAAGCGCTATGCAATGATAAGCCATGTCTTCCTCCAGGTCGTGGATCCCTTGCTCCGCCATCGTGAGGTCCCAGATGCCCAGTGAATTCAGGTCCGGAGGGTCTTTGGCCCATCCAACCCTGTCACGCCATACCTCGACGAATACCAGATCCTCGTCGGGCGCGGCTAGGTGTCCGGCGTAGTCGGCGATCATGGTCCGACGAAGTGCAGCCGTTCGGCCGCAGGTGGATTTGTAGGGACAATCCCCGGGCTCGACGGCCGCTAGGGCCTCCCAGTCGGACATGACTTTGATGCCCTTCCCTGACACCGGTGGATGGTCCGTCTCGGGATGCCAAGGCGGAGCGATGTTCCAAATCTCGTCGACTACCAACCCCTCGAGAGACAACAGCGGCGCGTCTGGAGCCGAGTGGAGATTTGGTATGGTCTCGCCCGACGCGCGATACCGGTCTGCCTCCGATGTCCAATCAATCAAGACAGCCGGATCGCGGGGAGTCGGTAATGCCCAGTTGGGGACCCAAGATGGCAGCTCCGAGAGCTCAGACCGTAACGCCTCCTTCCGCAGTCTTTCCTCGGCTTCCTCCCGGCTCTCTTGCGAGCCGTATGCCACTACGGCACGTCCGAGATTGTCCCATTTCTTGGACCATCCATGGGGTAGGATTCGCTGTTTCGTGTAGAACTCTGCCGGGCGGGGCGGCTGTCCCTCCAAGGGGCTCTTGTTGTGCAGTTGGCCCGTGTTGTGATCCCGGAAAAGCGGCAGCTTGCTGTCAATGATTCTCTCCCAGCCGTCAGGCAGCCTGGCCCAGCCTCGCCTGGGTTTCTTGCCCGGCGCGTCCTCGATCAAGGCATGGACGTCGTAGTATCTCGACTGGTCGAGAAGGCTGTAAGCCTGCCGAGGCTTGGGTTTGAACTCCACGCCTTGCCATTCCCGGGCGCAGTTCAGAACGTCCAAGCATTTGGTTGCCCGAATCATCTGATGCACAAACTGCGTGAATATGTCGGCCGTGGCGCGTGTATAATCCGGAACGACCTCCAGACTCAGCCTGGAGGACACGATCCCGAGGAAGCCGTAGATTCTGTCCCGGGGGTTCGTGCACTCCAACAGCCGAAAGAGGTACAGGACATCGAGCAGACTGGTCGGATCAGACGACGTGTGCCACCTCTCGCGGAGCTCCGAGATGGTGCGGTAGATCTCATCCGGGAATCGGTCTTTGTCGTCCATGACTCTCACGCCGAACACCTCCATTCGCCCCTGCGTCCACCCCTGCCTCTCCCAGCATTTCCGAATGCTCTCCCAGCTCAGCGTCTCGGAGCCAACCATGATGACGAGCCTTTCGGCCAGGACGGCCTCCTGGATGATCCAGGTGCGCCTCCACCAGGGCCGGGTGAGCAACTCGCGAATCTCCCCGTTCATCTGCTCATCGACCAAGTTGCCCCTGTTGACGATGCCGACGCTACTAAATATGTTTTCGGTAGCCGACAGCATCGGGGTCCCGTACTTCCTGTCGATCTTCCACTGCTCCCAGCCGACCGAGAGCGAGCTGTTCTGCAGCTCCCTGATACCGACTATTCCGCCCTCGGCGAGTTCGCCGAGCCATACACAAACTTGCTGGGCTTGCCCGTAAATGCATCGCATGAGGGGCACTTGCGCGGCTCGCTCGGCCAGGTCGTCCTGGTTGATGCAGAGGGCGTCCACCCAGAGGTACCTCTTCTGGGGTAGCCGGAGTCGCTTCAGGGCCGCTGCAGCGTTCTCATGGACTTGGAACTCCCGGCGGTTCAGTAGGATGCGACACGATGTGCCGACAGAGCCCCACGTATAGGAGATGGCCTCGTATGGCGGGTGTTCCTTGAGGTTTGTTACCTCCAAGTCGCAACAAATCTCCGCATCGCGCGTCGTGGCCGGATGCAGGACGAGGAGCCTTATCTCGCCGTTGGCCGAATCTACGGGGTGATAGACAGAAGCTTGCATGGTAAGCCACTGGCAGGAGGGCGCGGGGGAGCACGCGCGTGCTGTTTGATCGATGCCAGATGGTGGGCAGCGTTCTCAGCATGCCCTGGGATTTTTCGGTGCCCATTCGTGTGGGTCACGAGGTCTAAGCTGAGAGGCCGCACAGTTTTGTGCGCGCGCATTTCCGAGTAATATCCAGTTGTTTTTTGTGAACAAGCCCCAATTCCTTTGCAAACTTGGCTATCTGTGTAGTGTAAATATGGCGAACAGCTTTCTCTTTGTCTCTGGCCGGGACTGAGGGTTCGCCGCCGTAGCCCCATGGTCTCATAGGTTGGTAGTACCTGTACAAGCTGTGATGTTTCACATAGATTAACTGAGCCCTTGGCGCATAAGCAGCTGGGCGGCGTAGCGCGGCTGGCGCGACGCGAGGGTACATCAAAGAACGGTAATTAGCTGATGTCCTCATAGCAGCTGGTACACGTCTTGCAGGCAACCATTCCTAGCCCCTCCTTGTCCCTCCCCCTCTTCCTTTTCTGCCCTCTCGGGAAACCAGCTCCAACAGCTCCACGATGGATTCCCAGCTCATCGCACAAGCAAATGTGTCGCCAAACTGGCTTCCCGGAGGGCATTCTTTTTGGTACCGGCGTTTGTCCGAATTTGTCTTCGTGGACATTGCCAACAAGACCCGCCAAGGGGGCTTTGATCATGTGGCGTTGGCCGAACACTTGGAGCGGTTGACCAAACAGACGACCGACCCAGAGTCTCTATTAAAAGTCAGCACAGGTCTTGAAGAGTCGAGCGGTCCACTCAAGAGTGAGCCCTTGAAGGGAAGCTTACTCCGCGAAGAAATCCCCTCTCCATACGCCGCAAGGACGGTGGATGTCAGATTTGTGAACCGTGGCACCCGCCCCCTCACACTAGAATGGATCAACCACGCAGGAGATCCCGTTTCCCGCGGCTCAATTGAAGGCGGAAAGTCGGGTCGCAGAGTCACCTGGGGGAGTCACGTGTGGCGGTTGACCGCAGACAAGGATGCCCCGGATGTCAAAGCCGTCTACGCTGCTCCAAAGGATGAAAAGAATGATGTTGTAGTCTGGGACGAACAAGAAGGTGGGGTGCAGGTCGTGGACTCCAACACCGAATTCCCAAAGGTCTTCGTCCGCGACTTCAATGTCTGGGTTGCCAACACAGATGCGGACGGAGACGCGCGGCAGATCACCAGCGGCGCGACGAAAGACTACCCATACGACGAAGACCGAGTCTACACGTCTCCAGACAGACGGTATGCCGTGGTGTGGCAGTACACCCCGGAACAGGAGCACAAGGTGCACCTGGTCGAATCGTCCCCGACAGACCAACTTCAGCCAAAACTGAAGACACTGCAGTATCTCAGACCCGGACACCGCGTCAGAATTGACAGACCACGGCTGTTCAGTTTGGATCAACAGGGATCGCGCGAGGTGCTCACGGACGACCTGCTCTTCAAGAATCCGTATAATCTCATGAACGTCGGATGGGGCGTCCACGGCAACGAATTTGAATACCGGTTCATCTTCAACCAGCGCGGCCACCAACATCTCCGAGTTCTCGGCATCAACCAAAGGGGAGATATTCGTGTGCTGGTGGAGGAAACTAGCAAGACATTTATCGACTTCTCCAACAAACTCTATTGGTGTGTCGTGGACAGAGAATTGCTGTGGGCAAGCGAGAGGGATGGCTGGAACCATCTCTATCTCTACGATCTAGAAAACGGGACGCTGAAGAATCAGATTACCAAGGGCGAATGGGTAGTCAACGAAGTCGACAAAATTGACCAAAAGACGAGGCGGATATGGTTTCGCGGCAACGGCATGGTGGCTGGCCAGGACCCCTATTACGCTCAGCTTGCGCGAATCAACTTTGATGGGTCGGGTCTCAAGATCCTCACCGAGGGAGACGGCACACACACGTGGAAGCGGTCTTTGGACGGGGACCGTTACTTGATCGACACGTGGTCTCGGGTAGACCAACCCCCAACAACCGTTTTACGAGACGGTGAGACGGGGGAGCACCTCATCACCCTCGAAGAAACCCAGAGCTGTATCCCTCAACTTCTCACGTCCGGGTGGACTCGCCCAGAGAGGTTTGCTGCGCCAGGACGCGATGGGAAGACGATGATATACGGCGTCATTGTGCGCCCTTGCGATTCCAAGTTCGATCCGACCAAGAAATACCCAGTGCTCGAATATATCTACGCCGGCCCTGGGGGCAGTAAGGGCGTCTTCACGGACAAGAAATTCTTCAAACTCGAGTTTCTTCAGGTATGGGCCGACAGGGGTTATATCTCGGTGGTTCTTGACGGGATGGGAACCAACTGGCGATCCAAAGCCTTCCACGACGTCTGCTACAAGCAGCTGCACGATGCCGGTTTACCCGACCGCATAGCTTGGATCAAAGCGGCGGCTGAGACGCGACCGTGGATGGACGTGTCCCGCGTGGGGATCCGAGGGACGTCGGCCGGTGGCCAAAACGCCGCTTCCGCTGTGCTCTTCCACGGGGATTTCTACAAGGCCGCCGCGGCGGATTCGGGGTGCCACGACAACCGGATGGACAAGCTCTGGTGGGGCGAACAGTGGCTGGGCTGGCCGGTCGACGATTCCTACGAGAAATCAAGTAACGTCGTCAACGCGGCCAAGCTGCCCGCAGACTGCAACCTCATGCTCATCGTTGGAGACCTGGACGACATTCTCGATCCGAATACGACGCTGCAGTTTGTAAATGCCCTGAACAAGGCGGAGAAGATGAACTACGAGTTTCTCTTTATTCCTGGTGGTAAGCACGGGGCAGGACATTCGGATTACGGGCAGGAGAGACAGAGTGACTTTTTCCGTCGTCACCTTCAACTTCGCGAGCGCTGAAAAGAGGTTATTCGATATCAACATTTGGCTTTTCACACCGGCTTCATTTCCTGAGTATCACTATTACTATCTCAGTCTCCTAAAGTACGATACTACTCTCCTTTCCAATACAACCCCCTTTGTCACTTGCTCGCCCGCCCTTCTCCTCATGATCTGCTAGCACTGCCCTGATGATTCATAGGCTAAGGCTTGAGTCAGTGTATCCAGAGACCTTTAGAAGCACTGAGATGCGGGGGAGTGCTGTCTTATGGGCTTTGCGAGTGCGCCTGACTTTGGGAGTATGGATCGGACCTTTGTTCGGGGAACACCGGTCTATATCCATAGAGTTAGGGTAGTATAACAGTCAAATACCACACGTTAATCTAGACGCCAGCAGTTGCCATACTCGTGAGTAGGCCGGTGCTCTTGCCGCTTTAACCTGTGCTGGCCCTGTGCGGCCCCTGTGCGGTGGGGGTGCATGGTGTGCAGACGGGCCACCCACTTGGCCCCCATAAAACGGACACTGAAACAACAAGCGCCACCAACGACACGCATAGATGCCCAAGCATACCAGGTAATGATGATCCCACAATCCGCCAACACAGAACTCGACGGGACCTCTAAGATGATCAGAAACTGCTCGTCCCCGTCGATTGGGACTCTCATTCTATATCAGCCACAATGTCTGCCAAACGGCCTCATCCGTCGGGGCCAGTTCTCCCTTCATCATGCCGTGCACGAAACTATCGCCCAGCAGTTCCCAGCCTCCATCTCGCCGCTGAATAACATAGGGGCATTTCCCTCCTTTCAACAAGGCAATCTTGTCTCCAACGGAACTAGCGCCGGGGACGAGACCGATATAACCCTTCTTCGTTCGAGCCAGCCGTCGGCTCGGCTTCGCGTCGCAATGCCGGACGTAATCGGCACCCTCCGAGAAGGGCGGTTTTATCGGCAGCCCAAGACTGTGAGACAGGAGAATACGGCCTGAGAGGCACAAAAGAATGGGTATAAAACGAAACCGGTAGGCCATGCGAAAGACACGGCTCACCTTGTGGAATCTGTAAAAGGCCTCTCTCGCTGCGGCGTGACCTTCCGGGAACCATCCCGCCCTGCACGTCTCCCAGAAAACATCCAGCATGGCCTGGTCGTCAAAGTATTTGCGCCGCCAATGCACCCGGGCAACTCCGAGGGCGCTGACTTCGGCGGCCGCAACCGTGAGCGCGGTGCGGTTCTGGTCGGCGAACACGGTCCATACGGGCCCCAGTCGTGCCGGCGCTTCTCGCCTGCTTGCCCAGACGCGGCTCACGGCCGCAATTTCGTCGACAATGGCTCCTTGCACGCCGAGGCGAGCGTGGCCGGGGCCAACATCGAATAGAGGAGCGCAGACGGCCGGTCCGCTGGCGTTGAAGGCGTCGGAGCCCGCTCGCCCCCCGAATTCGAACCGGAGCAACGTAGCCGTATCGCAGTCTTGACTCCAGTCGGGAACCCAAGATGGGAGATTGCCGACGACGGAATCGCTTGTGTTGCGCGGGACCGACAACAGGTCGAGGTTCCCGGACCGCTCCAACATGGACACGGCGAGTTGGATGTACAGACTGCGCGCGTCCATGCTGTAGTCGGGCAAGACGCCGAGCTGGCCGAGTTCTTCGCCGATCAGGCCGTAAAACGCGAAGACGTAGTCTCGCGCGTCGGTGGCGAGACAGCGGCGGGAGAGCTGGAGGGTCGCCAGGGCCGAACGCGTGCTCGACCCGTGGGTGCGGAAGTCGTCGCGGGCGGCCTTGATGGCGCCGATGCTGATGACGTTCCCCGACGGGAAAATGTGGAGCATGCCCGTGGCCATGGTGAAGCGCACCGCCTTGACGAGCTCGTCCCAGGTGACGAGGCAGGCGTCGTCGGCGCCGCAGTGGATCAGCACGTGGCGGCCGACGACGACCTCCTGCACGATCCAAGAACGGCGGAAGTAGTCCTTCCGCCAGAAGGCGGATAACTTCGGCCAGTTGTCGTGCGCAACGTGCGGGACGTCTCCGTGCCATCCAAAACCGGAGAAGGGGTTCTGCGTCACGGGGTCGGCTCGCGCCAGGCGGCGTATCATGTCCATGGCGACGCTGTCGTCTTCCGGGTTCGGGGCTGCGTCCAGCCATACGAGGACCTGCTGCGCCATTCCGTAGATGCGGCGCATGTGCCGGACCTGGACGCCGCGCTCCGGGATGTCCGCCTGGTTGATGCATATGGCATCGGCCCAGATGGTCCTGGGCGATGCCGAGGCGTCCGGCGCCAACTTCGGCCGCAAACGCCGCAGGGCCAAGGCGAGATTTCGCATGACCTCGATGTAGCCAGAGTCGCATGCGATGCGTGCTCCGTCGGTCCGACTGCCCCAGCAGTATGATAGCGCCTCGTACTCGGGGTTGTCGGACAGCACGGCGTGCTTGATGTTGATGTGAATTTCATCGCTTTCTCGCTCTGCCGGGAGTAACTCTATCAGGCGGATTTCAATCCTTGAGGGGTCGGATGAAAGTTTTTGATATTGGTAAGGCTCCATTGCCAATAAGCTTTTCATTTTGAAGCATCACGGGGAGTGGAGGTTGGAGTAAGCTGCTTGAGTGTTGAAGGCCGGACAGGCGTGACGTGGTCGGGCGGTCCCGGGCGGGGCTGTGCAAGTTCAGCTCCTCGCCAAGCCCTGCCCCTGGAACCTTGGGCCTTACCTACAGGTATGTATCAGTACCTACAAGTAGGTATGGTGATGGATGGTCCAGACCAGAGAGTTATTAACTGTCGACCATTGGGTCATTCATTCGGTAACCGGAAATCCCTTTGCAGGATCGAAACCTGCACCCTCGAATGATATGTCGAGCCATAGCCGCGTGGGTTAGGGTATACGTTTCTGTCAGTCGTTACCTACATCGGCTACTTCCTGAATGGATGTAGCTTCGCGGAAGAACATATATCGAAGCATGACTACAAGAATCTCGCAAATGTGCACTCTAGTTTCCTTCCGGGGTGCAGACAACGCCTCAAGGCCTCAAAACAGTGAATTGCGTTTCTAGATCCATGCTCCATTGCCGCCTCGTGGATCCGCGATCGCGACCGGTGCGTCCGTCTCGTCTTCTCCTGATACTTAGGCAGCCGTGCGCTCTCTTTTCCCGGCTCGTCCGAAGCCGTCCCGACGTCGCCAAGGATCACAGGAGAACGAAGTCTTCCTCGAGAACAGGCATCGCAATCCCCTGTTCTGCCCGCTCTTTCAAATAGGAGATGGCATCCGCTCTCATAATTCCATTGACGTAGCATCCGCCCACAAGCACATGCCCGACCGTACTGGCCGACGGTCGCAAGACAAGAGGGATCGGTGCCCCTAGAAGGATACAAATCGTATCACCCTCACGAGCCTCGTTGGGCACCATTCCCAGGACGCCGTTCTCGGCGGCAAACCTTCGACGACCGTTGACGAGCGACACGACCTCGCCCCTCCACAGCCTGTCCCTATCCGGTTCTTTGAGGCGTGACTGCTGCCACATACCGTGTCTCAGGGCGCTGTCGATGCTGGAATGCAGAGGGTGGCTCTCATCCAAGAAGGCCTGTCCGGGGGGTAGGGGATGTGCTTGCCGCAGGGCGCCCCACGCCTGACGGAATTCGCCTTGCCCGGATATCAAGAGATCGGATATCGACGTCCCGACCACGTCGCTGAGCAAGCGAACCACTGCCACTCGCACGCCGCGGACCTTCAGGGATGGGAACCCGCTGTCGGACTGGCTGACTTCCGCGATGAAGGAGCTCGGAGGTCCGCCGGACTGGTAAAGTCCCGTATCCCCAGTCTGATTCAGGCCGACGCTGGGCATGAAGGAACCCCGACAGATCTGCTCGTGGCCCGACCATCCCGGATTCCCGGTTGGAGGCTCGGCTATGGCCCTGCCGGTGTCGGGCCAGATGGGCACGCAGTCGTCATGGTAGCTCCAGTCGGAACCCATGACGGCAGCCTTGGCGAGTGCCAGTCCTGGGACATGTTCGGCCTGTGGCTGACCGCGGTGAAGACCGCCAGGCCACGTCGGCAGAGATATGTTGCTACCCGAACAAAGGCCTGCTCCTGCGAGATGGAATAGTCGGGGCCGGGGATTCCTTCCGTCCTCCAGCCTTGCAACATCGGGAGGAGGGCATAGACTCTGTCCCTCGCGTCGGTGGCGCCGCAAGAGCGGGCCTTTATCAAAAAATCCAGGAGACCCCTTGAGTTGTAGACGGTCTGGTCCTTCAGTGACATGACCAGGGGCCAGGAGTCGAAGTCCCGCCGGCCCAGGCGGTGCCACCACTTGTAGAGAAGCAGCGCCCCCCAGCCGACCGAGGCCGGTCCGCAGATGACCACGGCCGACTTTGCATTGTAGACCTCTTGCAAGATCCAGATCCGACCAAACCAGGGCCGCCGCATGAGCGCGCGGAGGGCTTCGTGCAATTGAAGGGACAAGGGGCCGTCCCACGTCTGATTCCTCGTCTCGATGGACCGGAGGTAGTTCATGGCGTGGGTGCCGCCTTCGGCCTCGTCCCCGAGATAAACTAGGACACCCTCTGCGGCCTTGTAGATCTCGCCCATCCTGCCGACCTGCAATTCCCTCTCACGGATATCCTGCTGGTTGATGCAGATGGCGTCGATCCACAGCCACCGCCGCTGATGCGGAAAGCGTAAACGTCGGAGAGCATTCTTGCAGTTGACCGTGACGAGGAGTTCTCTCCCCGTCTGAGAACATCTAATGGCATCCGTGACCGACGGATCCCCCCAGGTGTACGACAGCGCCTCGTATCGGCGGGTAGGTTGTTGTGGCAAGTCGTGCTCAAGGGTAAACCAGTGAGGTCATCTTCAAGCGAGTACCGTATTCTCGGGAGTCGGGATCCTGGGATGATGACGGGCCGACCAGTTGCGGGGACATCATTAGCGACAGCTATTACGACTATTGCTATTCCGGACTGAAGAATGCTGGGACGCCGGGGACTTTGGGACGGTAGCAGCTATGGCTGGGTGATATCTGAGGAAGTTCACGTACAGCCATGCCCTCTTGGAGTACCATCATTAGACGGGCTCTTCACACGGCTGTATGCGTTTCCGCTTTTAAAGAGTTCTATGACATCGTTGATTGACATGATTTTAATCCTCCTCACATATCCATGTTATTCTTGCCTTGTCCGAATGTTCTAGACCGCTGGCGTGATTCCTCGAGGCCGTTCTAATAGGATCCAAGATACATTTACGACTGGTAGCAGCATAGTGAAGGATGGCTCGACGTCCAGATAGGTGTCACGCGGGCTCCGCTCGCCCACAAGCCCAAACTTTCGTAGGTAACAGCAAGAACGGGGTGAGCCGGAATTAGCGCGTCTGTATAGTAGAATAACAAAGACATGGTGTGCAACAAATCAACATGGTAGTACGGGTCTGGGCCGGGTCTAGCACGCCGCGGTGGAGCCAAACTTCTAGGGCGCTGCGACTGTTGAGAAGCGGTGGCGACGTGATGTGGGTTGTAACGACGCTAGGTACCTCGGTATCTTTGGGGCCAGTGGGGACCACCTGGGTGGGTATACCTTATAGAGTCTTTTGGATCCGTAAATTTTAACCCCGAGATGGTGTAGTGGTAACACATTCGGAGTCACTAGGAGAAGCCCATAGCGCGGACACTGGCCCGAAAGGGGCGGAAATGCCAGGTTCGAATCCTGGGCTCGGGATATTTTTTTTTCCAACCGTTTCGACATGTCGACTCCATCAACAGCATAGATCAACAGCCTAGAGAAGCTCTTGCAGTCGCTGAAAGACGGAGAATCGGTCGACACGGTCTGTTTGAGCCGCACGTCCCCGGCACGGCTCTACCTCGTGGCGTACATGAGGTGGACCGTAATGAAGTACACCCAGATCCTCATTGCCTACAGCGACTGGTACTTCAACCAGAACAGCAAGAACACGCTCAAGCTGATCCCATGGCCCTCCAGTACTACGTCCTTGCCTCTCACATCTACAGGCCACGGGGCCAGAAGATCGCCCGTCGCGGGAAGAAGCGAGCGGAGACGTACCTCAGGCTGCTGAACAAGTGGGCCGCCTTTGGCAACGCCATGGTCCGGCCGAAGCTGGATTTTCCTTTCTCCAACCAGATCGACCACCCCTGGGGCGATTCGAACGGGGTGCGAGGTCTTGCCAACATCTTCGGTTTCGCGACCAACCGGTACTTCTGCATTCCCAACAACGATCAGCTCGCCGCCGTCCGGGACACGATCGACAACTGACTGTACGAGATCAGGCACTGCTAGGATATGGCCGGCTTTTCCCGTAAGCTTCCCTTCTACGGACCGCCCCAAACGCACACCTGCGCCCCGCATCGTGGACTGGCATGATGCGAGTTCCCGGACCGATCAGGGGCGGTTGTGTGAGCCCACGGAGTGCTCACGGCGCTGCGCTAGTCACTATCCATGCTCCGACCCGTCATGAGACATGGAAGGGCGGCAGCGGCAGCTTGGAGAGGATAGGATATTCGGGATAGCACGGAATTGGGGATGGGACGTTCGGGACAGCTCAGAATTGGGATAGGACTTCCGAGACAGCTTAAAATACCTAGGGCAAAGATAGCGATGTAGAGGCCAGTTGAATATTTTGTGTTGTTGTAGAGCAATTACCCCAGGAGGTCGTGTTGCGGTTAGAAAGTGGACAGAACGATTGTATAGCGAAGCGATTTTGAACTACGTTAATAACAAGGACCATTTTTCTAATGAAGGCTCGGAAACCTTGACCTATGTTTTCTTACAACTGAAAAAAGCTGCTGCCAACAGAGCCAGACGCATCGCAGAACAGCATATAGGCAGTACACGAAAGCAGCACAATGGTTGTGCTCGATCCCAGGATATCAATCCACCTGCCCTGGTGGCTTTCGGGCTCTAGCACAGCGTCTTTGATAACCTCCCGCCAACCAGCCAAAGAATCACGGACATTAGAATCAACAATCGGCGTCAAGCTGTCGGTATTGCTGAACCGCCTTGCCACGCTCCCTAGCGCGAGGATGAGCTTCACCCTAACTGGGTCATCAGGGCCTCTGGGAAGCACGAGGTTGTCGGCGACGCTCGAGATTTCGACGGGACTATCGAAGGCAGGGCTCCACGACTTGCTCTTGCGGAGCAACATGTCAGAAGCCCGGCTTCGGCGGCCATGTGAGACGGCATTCTCGGATTTCACCACCCTCCCGCCGCCGCCACCTGTCCGCCACCTGGTAGGTAGGTTTGACGGCTGCACTTCATAGAATGGTGGGAAATTGGTCTCTTGACGTGAGTAGTCCAACAGGGAATCCGGGTCGCCGAAGAAACGGCGACGCTGGATCGGCGATACCTGGGGTCGTCGGGACTTGAGGCGGCCGACTGGCGTCCAACCCGCCTCGAGAGGCCGCTGAGTGTCCAGCCGGGACAGTCGGACACGTCCGGGAGCCCGCCTTCTTATAGACGCTGGAGGGATTAGCCACTCGGATGGGCCGCGCCGCGGGCTCGCTGCCGCTGTCGGCGCTTCTGCTCTCCAGTGACAGCAACCGTTAGTTGGTGTTTGACCCTGGAGGAGGGATCCATGATACGCACCATTGTAGAAGTCATCCAGCAAATCGTCGATTTCCTCGCTCATAGGGCCGCGCTCTCGCGGCGCGTCCCGCTCTGAGCGATCGACCGGAGCCCCCGCGCTCAAGAGCGTCCGGAGGACTTGAGGGTACTCCCCATCTCGTCGAGGTGCCTTGGCTGCGTAAAAAAGCGGCCGCCGCCCGTCAGAGTCTTCAACGAGTACATCCGCTCCATGTTGCCGTAGCAAGCCCACGGTATCTGTGCTACCGTACTCGGCGGCATAGTGAAGAGGTGTTCTCTCCCTCTCGT
>Ga0247771_1000376_pt1 | contig 14438 bp, 21 predicted proteins | sample UWRJL197509C6_FD_179948 | JGI IMG/M metagenome (GOLD analysis project Ga0247771, IMG submission 179948) | Plant litter microbial communities from Arlington Agricultural Research Station in Wisconsin, United States - UWRJ-L197-509C-6 | ecosystem: Environmental > Terrestrial > Plant litter >...
CACCGCGGTAGCGCGGGCAGTCAGGAGCTGGCCCTGGGACGCTCTGACCAGTGACTGCCTAGCTACCCGACGGTTCCCATAGATGCCTAGGCGCCGTCCTGTGACGATCTAGCCCGAATTCCTACAGTGTAATGAGACCCGTTTGGTGGGACTGGAAGACACGGCTCGGCCGGGTCGAGATGTTCAGTAGGTGGTCCGGAGGCTAACACCCGACCGGGCTGCAAGGCTCTTCTCACGTGCCCAGGCCTAAGTTAGTCGAGAGTATTGAAAAGAGTCGGATAAGGTTTGAAGAAATTGAATTTAGCCCAAGTCGACTCGTTTCGAGATGTTGAGGAACTTGGATGTTAGTGTTCTCCCGTAGGTGGTCAACTTTCCAACTGGATTAGGCGGCTTTGTGCTGGGTCTTCCGTTGAGAGTTGAGACCCAGCCATTGTCGAATCAAGTACCTTGCCCGCAGCTCTCGATCTGACATGTCGACAGCCACTTCTAGGCCACCTCCGGGAGGTGTTTGTGCTGTTTTAGATGGTAGGCATCTGCGCTGGGGAGCGTATCCAACGGTCTCTCGATGTACTCGATCTACGCCGCTGCTTCGCTGGGGCAATGACTGGTCTCCCTCACCAATGACAAACCCGCCCAACCAGGCCGATGAAGGCGTCATCAGGTGCGGGTACTCGTTGCGGCGCGTCCGGGTTTTTACACCTAGACATGGCTTGATAGCGAGGGGTAGGCGGCGTTTCTCCAACTGAGAAACCTCGGCACTCACCAGAGCCTGGTCGCAATTGGCGCGCTTCGGTACACCCGACGTTGGCATTACTCCAACCAGCTAATGCTACGCAGTCTTCGCCGAGCCACACCAAGACGGCGGTACCTTGCGTCACATTTATCCGTCATCTCGCCAATCCAGGGCCACGGAGCTGCTGAGTTCAGGCGGCGACCTCCCGTCCCTCGCCACCAATTGGGGTACGATGGCCCGAGTCTTGCCCGGGACCCCAAGATGATCTACATCGGGATATGCGCATTTTGCGGAGAGACACCGTCGGGCCAACCTGAAAGCAGCCGAGCGCCGCCTGGATTGCAGCGGACCTTGGACCAGGTTCCGCGCGGCTCGACCACGCCGTTGTGCCTGTGTGAGGGGTACTCTACCAGGATGCGCTTCTCCGGGCCCCGATGACAATACTAGATCCAGATGGATATATGAACAAGTCGCGGGCCGCTTCCAGAGTCCTGGGAACCGCTGGCACACCCTCTTCCTCTGATCGGCGTCATGGTGCACTTCGCCGCGGCCGCCGTGGCCGGCTTGTCCCTCGCTTGGTCGTGCGCCGCCTACCAGATCTCGGTGAAGGCCACCGGCGGCAACGCCACGAGTCCTATTCAATATGGCATCATGCACGAGGTAGGCGAGCCTCGGTGTTTGCGCGCACCGGCACGTGGCTGACCCGACCCTCAGGACATCAACAACTCGGGCGACGGCGGCATCTATGCCGAGCTGATCCGGAACCGCGCCTTCCAGGGCAGCGAAAAGTTTCCAACCACTCTTGAGGGCTGGTCGCCCATCGGCGGAGCCGGGTTGACGCTCAAGAACCTCAGCAGGCCCCTGTCCAAGGCTCTGCCAACGTCGGTGCACGTCGCCGCCGGGTCCGGGGGCTCCGTGGTCGGCCTCTCCAACAGCGGTTACTGGGGAATCGACGTCAAGGTGCAAAAGTACACGGGGACCTTTTGGGTGAGGGGAGTCTATGAGGGGAGCTTTACGGCTTCGCTGCAGTCTGCCCTGACCACCGAAGCCTTTGGCAGCGTTGTGGTGCCGTCCAAGTGCACTACCGAGAACGAGTGGACCGAGCACACCTTCACCCTAACGCCCTTCAAGGCAGCTCCCAGCTCCAACAACACCTTCGCCATCACGTTTGATGCGGCGCTCACCAAGGGAGGTCTCGACTTCAACCTCATCAGCCTGTTCCCGCCAACATTCAAGGACCGCCCCAACGGCCTGCGCATCGACCTCGTCGACACCCTGCTCCCCCTGAAGCCCACCTTCTTCCGCTTTCCCGGCGGGAACAACCTCGAGGGAAACGACAACAAGACGTACTGGGACTGGAAGAAGTCGATCGGCCCGCTGAAGGACCGCCCTGGCTTTCCCGGCGTGTGGGAGTACCAACAGACATACGGCTTGGGCCTAATTGAGTACATGCAGTGGGCCGAGGACCTCGGGTGCGAACCAAGTAAGAGGATCGGGGAGTCTTAGGCACAAAACGAAGCTAACATGGCTAGTTCTGGCTGTTTGGGACGGTCTCGCGCTGAACGGCGACATCACGCCCCCTGACAAGATCGGCTACTTTGTCCAAGACGCCCTCGACGAGCTCGAGTTCCTGACGGGCGACGCCAGCAGCAAGTGGGGACGCGTGAGGGCATCACTCGGCTTTCCGAAGCCCTGGAGCGTCAAGTACGTCGAGGTCGGCAATGAGGACTGGCTCGCAGGGCGACCGGCCGGCTGGGAGGCGTACAAGAACTATCGTTTCAGGGCGTTCCTGGATGCCATCAACAAGAAGTACCCGGCCATCACGGTGATCTCTTCCGGCTCGGTCTTCAACAACTATACGATCCCGTACCCTGGAGCTGGCGACCACCACAACTACGATTTCCCTGACGGCTTTGTCGAGAAATTCGGCCAGTTTGATCAGCTCACCACCAAGAACCAGACCCTTCTGGGTGAGTCTCGTCCACGGATCACCGCCGAGGCGCTGAATTTGTCTAACATGGAATACCAGGCGAGATTGCGGCTGTCCACCCGAACGGCGGTATCGCCTGGTCAGGCAACTTGATGCCGTATCCCTGGTGGGGCGGTTCGGTCTCCGCCGCCATCTACATGATTGGCTTGGAGCGTAATTCGGACAAGATTATCGGTGTCACCTACGTGCGTCCCCTCCACTTCTCTTCTACATAATGATGGTCGGACCAAGCTAACTGTTCCCATCATCAGGCACCCGGCTTCCGAAACCTCAACCGATGGCAGTGGTCTATCACCATCGTCCAGCACGCGGCCGACCCAGCCCTGACGACACTGTCCACGGACTGGTACCCCTGGGAAGTAAGTGTCTCTCTGCCTCACGAGCAAGGCATCTCTCTGACCACCGCCGCAGCTCCTCGGCAAGCATATCATCACCCACAACCTCCCCACCACGTCGGACACCAAGATTGGCCCGCTCTACTGGGTGGCCGGGCGCAGCGACAAGACCCGCTCGCACATCTTCAAGGCGGCCGTATACAACTCGACTGCCGACGTGCCCGTCTCGGTCACTTTTGAAGGGGTCAAAGCCGGCACAGCGGCGCAGCTCACGGTCCTGACGGGCCCTGCCGACCCGTACGGCTACAACGATCCCTGGACGCGCGTCAACGTCGTCAAAACGGCGAAGCGGTCCGTCACGGCTGGCGCTAACGGCGCATTCTCATTCACACTGCCGCCTCTGAGTGTGGCGGTACTGGACACTGCTTCGGGCCAGTCCAGAAAACGGGGGCTACGAGGGTGATGAATCAAGCTACGATTGGGTATCTAATATTCTAGGGCAGGAATAATGTTCTGGTATAGTAACGTTAGGGGCATAATAGCGGTAGCTGTTGGCTACAGGTGACGTTCTATGTCGAAGAGGCCATTGTATCATATGGGTCTGACACCGGGAGGGGGAGGAATTATCAACCGGATGGTCAGTGCTGTGGCACTGGACAGTTTTTTGAGGTGATACGAGGCTCCCAGCGGCGCTGGCTGCATGACGACGCCGCAAACACTGCGAATAGTGCCATCCTTGGAAGGGCTTCCTCTTGTTCGGTCAAAGCAAAAATAGGGATCAGGGTTACTGGGTTTGCAAAGATCTGCTTCCATCCTACTCTGTCGCAGTTGGAAGCTGCCCTGGCGCCAAGGTCCCGGCAAATGCGAAGGCAAGAGCTCGACCTCCACATCTCACGTCTCCGTTCCCGTCGTCCGGCGAAGACACCTGCCAACGTTGGCCGCAAGAGGTCCGCTATAAGTACGGGTTCGTATGATCGTGAGAATTTAATACCAATGTAATAGACTTGAGAAAGCTGTGCAACCGTTCGGAGAGGAGCCAAAGATCTGGATGGCTATTGACAGTCGGGATCGATCTGTGCGGTCTTTCCGTCCGGGGATCCCGCTTCGTTGCTTGCTGGCACCAAGGACCTCGTCCTGTACGAAGAGCTGGCACGTATTTTCGCTCTTCGAGAGCAAACCGCTGTACCGGGCAACCTCGAATCATGAATAAGCACGACCTGGGCAGGAGGAAACCGGCTGCGTCAGCTTGCTCTAGTCTTTTAAATTGTCGAGGCATCTGGGAAGAAATCGTCACCGCGATATGATTCCTTGTGCTAGAAATAACACCTGTCTGTAAGGCGGGCCGGACGTATCTTGCGGTACTAGGCGTATTTCTGATCAGATTGTGCGTCGGAATGTCTTAGATTGCTCTGTCGGTTCTAATGGCATCCCTGCAACACCTGATAAAATTGATCAGAGACAAAAGCCCTAGTTTTGAGGTAGCAGGGATTGATATTGTGAGGCGATGCTGTTCTGGAGGAAGCCCAGCGCGATTCAGGCGAAGCCCAGATTAGCCACTGGAGAAAGGGATTACTGTGGCACATGAAATGATAGTACAGTCACCTGGTATTTAAAGATGAATCAAACAGGCAATTGTTACAGAGGGGCGCGGCTGCAGCCGGGTGACCCCTATTTTTAGATCACGTGATTCAAATCACCGGGGCTCCAGCAACCTGTGCCTCCAACTCGAAAGGCGCAATTGACACTCTCCAGATTGCTTCACTACATGATTCCAGGCATTTTCCTAATTCTCTGAGTTTCATTGCTGTAGACCCTACAAACGGATTCCTGTAGTGAGAGAACCGGGCCTGCTGATGCTGCCCTGTTCGTACGATGAGGACGGTTTCCAATCCTGCCGATACTCAGAAGTACTCATGAATTGTGATATACTCTTCCAGGCTCTCTCTCTCTTGGTCACACTTCGTACGCAGAGCGGTGGTCTAGATCCCCAGCACACGAGTAGGCAACTCCTGGGAATCCTTTGACTCGTTCCGAGTCCCCTGTTCCGCTGGCTTGGCCGCAAATGCAAATAATCAACGAAGCGTATCTTCGGCTGGACTGCTGATCTCTCCCGTCCGGAGGCTCAAGGCCGTGCCATCAGGGTACCGAAGTACCACCTAGAGCTAACCTCGTCATATTGAGCGTCCCAGGGCACATGGTGTTGTTTGTGCGGGTAGCTCGTTTCTATCGTCAGATCGCAGGTATCACGGACAGGGGACCGGCGAGAGTGGGCTCAATGCAGAATTTGCATGATGTGCCTAGGTACCTAGTCTCTACCTCGATCTAGGCCTTTCTCTTTCCATGTATCGCACCATTCTTCCTCATGCCACTGGCAACTCCCCGTATCCGCCCGACTTTATGCCGGCCTTAACTCCCAGGCGACATTACCAAGCAATGCCGCAGGGAAAAGGATGGCGGATGGTCCGAGTCTCAAGTGAAGCTGATGATGAGCTGACCGAAAATGGTGGTGAGAACGGCGACGAGAAGCGCGTCCTTGCCAAGCTGACCGCCAGACGCGCCAATTGGGACGTCGGTCGGAGCTCCCGAGGTGCTGGTGGGAACGGTGCTGGTGGGAACGGTGCTGGTGGGAACGGTGCTGGTCTTGGCAGAGCCGGGGGAGGTATTGGTAGCCGTGGCCGTCGAGGTCTTAGTGCTCCAAATAGTGCTGTCGATGCCCTCGGTCACCAGGGAGTTCGGGGTGACAATGGTGGGAGTATCGGTGGCCGGAACAGATTCGATGATCTCGACGGTAGTCGAATCAATCCCTTCGCGGTGGTCGCTGTGTTAGTGTGATGATTTCAGACACAAATGGCGGGACGAACTTACCCTTGCTCGTGGTAGGCATCGCCGGGCACTCGCAGATGTCGGGACCTTTATTGCCAATGATGCGGACACCAACCAAGTTGGTGGCGTGAACAGTAGCTTCGTTCGCGTCAGGTCAGTGACAAGCGCGAATGGAGAACCTGATAGGGACTTACTCGTGGCGATATTGGTGGTCGGAGTAGCAATGATCGCGCCGTCAATTTCCACGATCGTGGACGCGAGTTCCGCGGTCATCACGTCTGGAGAGTTAAGTTCGGTCGATGGCGACAGTAAAGATGGAGAAGTACTCACAGTCGAGCGCGCTCACGCCGACCAAGGCGGCCGACACGACGCTTAAGATTGCGATCATCGCGAAGATGACCTTGCTGATGGGGGTCATCATGGTGATTGTAGAAGCTTGGTTGCCAAAGCGGGGCAGATTGAGGATCAGCGGGTAGAAGTTGCGGTTGGATGCTTGTGGGAGTTCGGATTGCGAGGTTCGTGGAGAAGAAGTTCGGGTACGGGTTTCAGGGCAGGCGGTGTTGCTTATATACCTCGAAAATCAGAGCTGCAACACGGCCTGTTGCTGATTGCGCGTTTTGGGCGCTCCGATATCTGACGGTGTCGGCCCACGGAGTCGAATTTTCTGATTGGCCAGCGGCGGAATGGTGGGGACGCGGCTGCGGCACGTGATTTTCCACGCTCTTCACCTTTGTGCATGGCACGAATCACCTGTGAGACAGCTGGGAGCAAAATTGGTTCTTAGAGTATTAAGGCATAAGGGTTATGCCAGTGTCATATTTATCTCATCTATTCCAGGCTGTGAGAGACTGCCAGAAGGCGATGTATGCTACCTGGGTTTCAGAGAATGCCAGCTTCTCGCCTGCCCTATTAACATGCATACTTTGTCGTGCAGGGAATAGAGGATCAGATATGCAAACCTCGATTTCTTTGCACGTCCTCCAGCACTCGTCAGTTGAGAAAGCTGAGGCCACTAGATTTCAGGTAAAGAAGTGCTGGACAAAGCGCGAGGAAGTTCGTGGCTGAGCTCCTCTGCATTCTGTTAATGTCTAATATTGGCCAATTCAGAGAATACTAAAAGTCCGCGATCTACCGTAGAAGTGGTAAAGAGTAAATGGTATATAGGATCGGAGGGGCAATGGATCCAAACGCAGAACCGGTGACAACAGTTTACGCTTCTTCTTTGTCGATGGCGACCAGAGTCCAGCAGGAAGTAGAAGAAACGCCATTTTGTGTTGTATCAGTCCTACATTATGGGATTATTTTCCTGAGACGGTTCAGCAGTAGCTTCTGCGATCAATGCTTACCGAGATTGCGTCTTGAATAAGCCGCCGTTCACGAGGGCCTTCTGCGTGGCCCAACACGGTCACGACAGCGGAGACTTCGGGAAATTTGCCAGGTGAATTAGGGGACGTGGGCGACCTTCCCGTCCGCGGTAATTCATACCACCCGTTGAGAGTTTCCGTGGGATGTCCAGCTGACCTCGTGTGGAAACAGGAGAACTGTGGGTCCGGGATCCAACGTGGCGAACAGGACCCCATTACCCACGCGAGCTCAAGGACAAGAAAACTGGCGTCTCTGATACGGACCAGCCCAGTGCCTATTGTTACGTAACCATCCAGCCCTGGGCGCTGGAGATTTATCCCGTCCTCACCCACGAAAGCAGCCGCGCGGTTCATCCCTCACAACCTGCGCTCTCGATACAGCGACTGACGATTGACACCGACAGGGAGCCAAAAGTACCACGATTCAAAGAATAAAGGGTGTTGGGAAATTACAAGTCAGCTGCCGAGAACAATCTCGCTGTGGAACCTGATGGCGGGCAGACGGAAACGAGCTCGGCCGTCCGTCCACCTTCCGATCCTCCCCGGCCGCGGCTTTCCGCTATCCAATGAAATTCATACTGCAACAGCGAGAACCGTTGAGAGATATGGGCTTGCCCCGAGGAGGACACTTCCTGGACCCCAAGCTATGGATGGTGTTGGTAGTAGGGTAGGGTTTGTGTTAGGACTAGCCTCCGCACATGGTTAGAGGTGTCGTCGGCAGCCGTACCGAGTCGAAGTCCATCTCGTAGATTTGGAGCAACGGAGACTGCTGTGGGCGGCGAATGGGCCCCAGAAGGATATCTCCACAGTGGGTTACCTGTCCAGTAGAAGCACGGATCGAGGTCAGGTACCGTTGAGCGTCAGCGTTCGCCAGACCCCTGCAATCCGGACGCGAGAGAAGTGCCTGGCCAGACCATGACCTCCAGGATTAGTATGATGCGGGTCTGATCACCGCCCTCAATGGTGCTGGCCGGAGGAGGTACCTACCTCTGGGTCGGTGGGTTGTGGCATTCGATTTCCACCGCCTGTGCTGGGCTGCAGCTCAGTGCCACGCCCGAGCCAACTCCACGAGCTCCGTCCGACGTGTCCATCAGCGCGAAAACGCCGAGCAAGGCCATATGGCGCAGGACACAAACAACGCCCCTGCCCAATTGAGACTAACAGACAACTTGGCACGGACCTCAGGACGTAACAACTCGTCGAGCGGCATTCTGGGTGTGGGCATCCAACCCGCCGACAGCAGGGGTCGGTTCAGCCAGAGAGGACTCCCAACGCGACAGCGTCGCTGCAAACCGTCTTCTATTCACACTTGTTTTCCCGGTATGGCATAGCCCGGCCCGAACCCAGTCGCAACAACTGGCAATACCCCGCGGCGATTCAGCGCACCATCTTGGCCTCGAGCCGAGGTCAGCCTGATGCCAGCTCCCCAGTCCCCCGGCTCAGCGCAGTCTATTCGCCCTCCCCGACCTACCCTTTCGTCTATCCCGACGCGAAAGCTCGCGCTGAAGTTCGATGAGACAAGGCTGACAGCAACCTGGGAGTTCTCGAGAGGGTCGCCGCAAAGGTTTGGGCAACCCCTCCCCGAGTCAAAATCAATTCCAACCAACCTGACCGCTCCTCTGTTGCGCAGACCTCACCTACACGTAGTGAAGAGTTCTGAAGCCTGACGGCCCTACGTCATGGCGTCCAATCCGACGTCGCTCGGCGACCCGAGCGCTGCCTCATCCGGGTGGCAAGATAATTCGGACGACTCGCTGGCCCCGAACGGCCACGGTTCAGAGTCTCATACCACGACCAATCCGATTGCTGGCCTTCTGGACGCCCAGCCGATGATTCTCGTCGGCGGGCCCGACGATCCCGAGGCCGACGAGACTCTGAGCACGCCCGGTGAGCTCGACATCTTCGCAGCTCCAAATGACGACACGTCTTCCGAAGAGACGGATGACAGTCTCGATGAAAGCGAGCCCGGTGGCGACCTCGACCAGTACTACCGACCCCAGGGCTGGAGACGCCGCTGGACGGTGAGCACGGAGTTCTGCTATTGCGGCTCTGGCCTCTACTGCCACCTATTCAGCTCCCGAGAGGAGCGGATTAAGCGGGCGAAGGCGGCATGGGAGGAAGGCAACCCCGGTCCGCAGAAGAAGCTGCCGAGTTGCAGCTGGTACCGCTCGACCCGGACGCCCACAAACACCAACACAGACGTGCCGGTCATAACTCTCAACACGCCCGAGGGTGATACCTACTGGCTCAACGATCTGACGCTCTACGAAGAAGACTCCGGCTACGAGGGGGACGGAGAATACGATCGGGAGGATAGCAGTGATGGCGACGGGTGGTAGGGGTCCTATGGTCGGCTTGCCGCGGATAAATCTCTCCAGGTTCGGAGTGAATCTGCTAGGGTCGGTGAGTATGCCGAGGGTTTTCGTTACTGGGGAGGTTGGGGTGGTTGGGCAGGCGTTGCAAGACGGCCCTTCCGGGAGTCAAGGAACCCTGGCGAGCCGGTCCCAAGCTAGCTCTATCCAAAGCACTTGCCTAGCTTCCTTACCTAGTAGAGACCGCCTTACAAAGGCCGCCTTCACAGTGGACTTAGTTGGTTCTCTCAAGTTTGCCCTCAACACCTGCTGAAGGGTCGGTGCATATGCAACACGGCAACCGGCCCGGGGACCGGCCCTGAAGGAAGAGCGCAATCGCCACCCAAGAAAGAAGAAGGCCGGCCTTTGCCCACAGGAAGCCAAACGACCTCGATAAAGATACAGCGTGAAGCACAGTTCCGCAGCGCTGCGGTGGCAAAAGAGCGCCTATTCAATCATTATTGGCAGACCTACCGCCGATGAAGGCAAGGTGACGAAGGCAACGGCGAGCGCGGGGCAGCCGTGGTTTGATACATGAAGTCTTCAGGCGTGGGGAACAAGGACATGGAGCAAAGAGGTCCTTCCCACGGCGGAGAAGACTGTTCGTCTTGCAATCCAGACCCGTGCGAGGCTTTCCGTGGCCTCATTAAAGGCGAACCCGCCCCGCATGAGGTCCAGGTGTGGTTCGGCCTGCTTCAGCCTCCGCCCTCCTAACGCCCGTCTCGCCGTCAGCCCACGGCAGCACGGCCTTTCGAGAGGCACACACAGCCGATCCCACGGTGTTACCGTCCTCGACGTCGCGGTCCCGTTGCCCAATGGCTTCCCCAAGATTTGTCGACGATCTGCCATCCTCGCCGCTATTCCCCGTCACCGATTCTCCCACGCTCTCGGTCACAACTGGGGACGACGAGTCCTTGCGGAGACCCAACGGTGAACCAGGCACATCGAGTCCCACCCTCAGCGCCGCCAACCTCAAGTCGGCTGGGGAGGCCGCGGCGGCGGGGCACGGCAAGGACGAGGCCGTCGACCTGGCCCGATACCTAAGCGAGGAGGAGCGGCTGGGCACGTTTTCCGAGTGGCCGCACGAGCGGCCGAGCGCCGACGTGGTGGCGGCGGCGGGCTTCTTTTTCGCCGACGGCGGCGTCGACGCCGTGTGCTGCCCATCGTGCGCCGAGGTGCACGAGGGCTTCGACCGCGGCGTCGACGTGTGGGCCATCCTCGCCCACCGCCGCGACTGCCCGCTGCGGCCCAAGATCGGCGAGACCAAGAACCGCAGCTGCGCCGAGTGCCACGCCCTCTTCACCACCATCGGCTCCAAGCTCAACCACTGCAAGCGCGCCCACCCGCGCCCCGAGGAGGAGCGCCGCCGCCGCGCCCTCGAGCGCCAGCAGCGCCGCGTCGCCGCCGGCCGCCCCGGTGACGGGCGCCGCCGCCGCAAGGCCAAGTCGGCCGCCGCCGCCGGCAGCGGCGTGCCCAGCAGACGGGGCAAGGTGGCGACGGCGAAGGCGAGGTTGCAGGCGCTGGTACTCGATGCGGCGGCTCAGCAGCACCTAGAGGAGGGAGAAGAGGCGACCGAGGGCCCGGAGGGCGGCAGCGGCTCGGGGAGCGATAGTGACGACACGGACGTGGCGGCGGCAGGCAGTCCGCTCGGCGTCGGGCCCTGCAACGGGCTGGGCTTCTCAGGAGCCGTGACGACCATGGACTGCGAGCCCGGCGCCCGGGCCGGCGAGGTCGTCATGTCGCGCGCCGAGTACCGCGAGTTCCGGCAGCACTTCCGGGCCATGACGGACATCTTCCGCGATGTCGACCCCAGGAAGAGGCCCGCGGCCGGGAGGTTCTAGGAGGGTTCGGAGAAGACACATCTAGAACCGGACCGTGTAGGGACGCCTCCGGTCCGGTTCGCGGAGTCGGCGATGGCAGCACGTTGGTTGTTTCGGTGGACATGCGAGGCTAGCCCTGCGATGCACCTATGTACTACCTAATTATGTAGGAAGGACGGAAATCATGTGCTTCTTCTGAGTCTCTCCGCCTGCGAATGCCTTACGGCACTAGGCCTGTTCTTGGCTGCTCCGATTCCTTATGACTACTCAAAACCCACATACTCAACCAGTGACGGTCGATCTGGATACGAGCGGTGAAGATGTTGAAGAGGTACCTTATCTACTGAGCTCCTGAGGTATCTCGTTACCAGCCTACGTCGACCCGACCGCAACGCTTCCGGCCCGCGCCGGTGAAGGTTTGATACCGGCTCGTAATTATCTACATCCTGGGATCTTATTGGTTCATCTGACGGGAGGTGGCGCCATGGATCGACGCATCCGATCGAGATGCCAAAACTGAAGAGGCGAAAGAGGAGGAATCATCTCGATATGCAAGTAACGAAGGACTGAGTTCGGCAAGTGTGACGTCGTGGACCCTGACGATCGAGCCGCGTCACTCACGCCCCTCTCGACGAAGAAGCCGAGCGGAGGCCCTCCCCGCACCACTGCGTGCCTTTGGTTACTCACGGGAGCGTTTGCAAGTCCCCGAATACCTACCCAAAAGGGCCCGGCGTATCCCGCTTCCTGGCTCCGAAGGAGTTGGGTATCTGCCTACCGTATCTACCTATTTGAGGCTGGGATACTGTAGAGGGGCATGCAGCTGAATTACTTAGGTACGTTCTAGCCATAACACTTGCGGCTTTGATTTGCAGCCGTCAACACATCTTCCCCAACAATATCCCGGAGATTTATGGACATGGCCCAGGGGCCTGTCATACAGTCGTCAAAAAGCGAGAAACACGACCCCCTGGCTGTTGAACGCCGTCATTCCTGGTTATCTGCTGTTCCATTAGCGCCCATCTATCGTACTTTGTCCAAGATGTCGTATGTCCATGAATCCCAGCCCATTGCACTCCTCGAGTCGGACATCTCTGTCGTCGAGTACCATGTAGTCTTATTAAATCTCCCAGCGTCCTGACAAGCCCAGTCGTTCGCCTTGAGCTTCCTTGCACGAAATGTACACTTCGTCTTCTTGGTCTTTGGCACCAGGCAGTGACCGAGAGTTACCTCAATTGTCTCGGATGGCTCTGGCAGGGTATGCGAAGCGGGTGACCGAGACACGAGAGCATTGCGGGATAGTGACCGTCAATGATGGCACCTTAACTTACCGCTTTTTTGGGGAAGGCCTGTTGCCTAGGGAGGCGATGCCATCATCTGTCGTCTTGCAGGTGTCTTACAGGCGGAAGATAGCTGTGGCCCGCCCTCCTCAGACTTGGAGTAGCTCCCCCGATGATATATTGCAAGACCGTCCCGAGGTGGCTCCTCTCCTGGCGAAGGCCTCTTCTATCACAGTCTTCCTGCACGCCGAACCTTGCTTTTCGCTCCAGGGGCCTTGTCCATCCGAGCCGGAAACCCAGCGCCCCAAGCCTGGCCGTCACCTAACAGCCACTTGTCCCTCGGGACTCGGCACATTCGACACCCCTAAACCTTGCGAAGTACCTCGGGTAAGCGCCAATCGTGGAATGAGTTCCCCGCGAAGAGGAGTGGATGTCAGGGCATGTTGCAGACGCCCCATGCCTGTGTACCTAGGTGGGTAGGTACATACTTTACCTTAGTAAGTAGGTCCTTATGTACAGACAATCATTACCAGTATGTAAGTCGCTTATTTTCCCAAGGTCCAATCGTAATCCTCGATGGACAATTCCGAAGAAAATGACGAGGACATTCTGGTATCTGGAGGCCAGTTCGCCACTAAAGTCTAGATCTGTCATTCGCTATCATATCTGAGGCAGCCCTACCTCAATAGCGTCGTGTGCGCTACTATCGCTGGTCGACCTTTTCAGCCTCAGGGGCGGATGACTTCGGCCGTAATTACTACTAGTAACACTACCGCCCCGTCGACGGCGGTCACCATATCCTCAAAATCGGGTGCCTCGCTCTAGGGCACCAGCATTCCGCTCGAGACGCGGTTCTATGTTATTTTGATCATGGTGGATATTATCTCTCGGCCTCCCGATCCTCCGTCGCAGCGGGTTCATCGGTTGACGGATGTCCTAGCACACAGGTAGCAGCCGCGCTTAGACACGACAGCATGCCTCCTACCTCCTTCCTCTGGTCGTATACAGTGGACTCGAACCCCCGGGTCCAAAGCGTGGCGGGAGCTGCTGGTGGATCCGGCCAGCGTAGGGCCAGAAGGGTTCAAACGCCAAGCGCTATCAAACGAGTGTCCCAGGCGAGGGTGTCTTCTTGGTCGCCTCAAAGCATCGCCCTCACAACAATCCTCGATCCTCGGTTGTCGCCTTCGGTCGTGTCGTTCGTGTACGTCGTGCGCGTCGTCAAAGATACCCCAAGGCCGTCGGCCCTGTCCTGCCCCGGCCGGCATTTCGGTGGCGCCTAGGCCTCGTCCGGCAGTCCAAGGCCATCGCTGCCGGTACCTTGAATATCGTGCCGGTCACCAAGCGGCGCATGGCTGTAGTCGCAGTCAGGTTGGTGGTACTCGGCCCAGTCACCGCCGGAGCCGTCCTTGCCCCATATGGGGTTGCGACCGCCACTGCGGCCGAGTAGCTTCGAGGCATTTCGGATATAGTTTTGCTTATCGAGACAGGCACAGCTGTGGTGTTCGAGCACCATGTTACGCAGAAAGAGCACGTCGGACCGCAGCGCCGCCGCCTCGCTGCTCAGGGTGTGACGCCGGTCCGAGGCCTCGCGCTCGTCTTCCTCCAGTTGGTTGATGGCCGCCTTGGTCTTGGCGCGGCACTTGGTCGCCGCCATGCGGTTCCGCTCGCGTTGGGTCGGCAGCCCCGTCTCGCTGTCGTCCTCGTCGTAGTAGTCGTCTTCTTCGTCGTATCGATCATCGCCGAAA
>Ga0247771_1000377_pt1 | contig 14427 bp, 17 predicted proteins | sample UWRJL197509C6_FD_179948 | JGI IMG/M metagenome (GOLD analysis project Ga0247771, IMG submission 179948) | Plant litter microbial communities from Arlington Agricultural Research Station in Wisconsin, United States - UWRJ-L197-509C-6 | ecosystem: Environmental > Terrestrial > Plant litter >...
CGTGCATCCCGATTGGAAGCACCCCACCGAGATCAACTACGCGCGAGGCCGCGCGGTCGAATTCGTCCCACTGATGCGAGAGTCCTACCGGGAAGCCTCGGAGGCGTGGGTGGTCGAGCTGGCGACGTGGACGCCTAGCGACGAAGACGGCGCGCGCTTCCCCTGGGAAGACGGCGCGCTCGGGCCGCACCCCGACGACGAGAACGAGCCGCGCATGCCCTACTGGCCCGAGGCCGAGCGCACCGCCTGGTGCGTCTACGAGTCGGTGACCGACGGCACGCCCATCTCGCCCGTGTTCAAGACGCGCGACGAGCTGGTCGCGTGGCTGATGCAGCCCGCCGGCTCCGACCCGCTCGGAACCCGATGGGGCATGCAGGGGCTCTCGCGCGAGGCCGCGGAGAAGTTTGCCAGCCCGCGCGGCTGGATCCCTTCCGGCGCGATCAGCGACGGGCGCGCGCTCTCCGTCGAGGAGATGATCCGCTAGCAGACGCAGCCATCGACGAAGCGCCGACCCGTCCGCACGTTCCTGATTCCATCCGAACACGCAAGGAGCCCTGACCATGAATCGAATCGTCGTGAAGACCCCCGGACACGAACCCGAGATCCAGATGCGCGCGCCGATGAATCTGCGAGACCGACAGGATCTCGTCGGAGGCACGATCGCTCACGTCATTACGCACGTGCTCCCCCGTGGCACCGAGATGTACGCCAACGACGACGGCTTCGCGCTGGAGCTGAAGCCCAACATCTTGCTGCCTGACCACGTGCTGCCGATCGTCGGATGCATCTTCATTGAAGGCGTTGGCGGGCCCGATCTCGAAGCGCGCTCGCTCACCGACGAGGAAGCAACGGTGATCGTTGCGACGCTGAAGAGCGTCTCGCTGTAGATGCTCGACGCGTTCATCGTCTTCGCGCTGGCGCGAGTCGTTTACGGCTTGCGCTGGCGCGATGCCTTGCGTGCTGGGCTCGATGCGCTGCGTGCTCGCCCCGCAATTGAGTGCACGCGTCGTCGCGCCGCCGACGAGAAGCGCGAAGCACCCGGCCCAGATCAGCGCCTTGCCCAGCTCGTGCGTCGCTGACTTCGCCGGCGTGCTCGGCGGCGACGCCGTGAACACCATCAGGATCCACCCGAGCACCAGGCCCACGATGGCCACCGAGAGCGACACGGTTGCGCTAGGATTCATCGGAGCACTGTACCCCGGTCGCAACGACCGTTCCTAGGAGAAGTCCGATGACTCAGAAGATCCGAGTTGTGATCAAGCGCCCGGGCCAGCCGGCAACCATCGAAGAGCGCCTTCCGACGCGCGAAGCCTACGAGCAGATCGTGGGCGGCAAGCTGGAGGTGATCAAGCTCGAAGGCCTGCCGCGCGGCACCACGCTGTACGCGAACGCCGCAGGCAAGAGCCTCGACCTGGAGCCGTGCATCCCGCTGCTCGGCAAGATGGCGCATGCGGCGCTGCTCCAGGGCGTGCCCCCCCGCATCAAGGGCAACCCGCAGCTCGTCCCGAACTCCGCGACGCCGGCGGCGCAGGACGTCGGCGAGGAGGACGTGGAGGACGTGGTGGTGGGCACCATCGCCGTCGCCGGCTTCAATGACCAGCGCGGGCACCACGAGATGCAGATCCCCGAGGCGCAGGGCGTGGCGCGTCTCCTGGACACCCTCGGCATGAAGCTGAAGGAAGCCCAGGGCGACGAGGTGGAGCGCGAAGAGGTGCAGCAGGAGGACGCCGAGGAGGCCGCCGCGGAAGTCGCCGCGAGCGGCACCGGCAACGACTCCGGGCTCGGCTCGCTGCCGAAGAGCGACGCCGAACACCGCCGCGACAATCCGACCGAAGCGCCGCCGGTCAATGAGCCGCCGGCCTCGCCGCCGGTGGCGAACGTCTCGGCCGCGCCGCCGGCCGGCTCCCCGGTGAACCCGCTCAGCCCGCAGCAGCTCCAGGCCGCTCAGCGTCGCGATGAGCAGCTGCGCGCCGAGGGCGCCGCGAGCGCGAACCTGCACGAGGAGCGCCGCGCGAAGGGCAAGGAGGGCAAGGGCGGCGGCAAGGACAAGGACGACGACAAGAGCAGCAGCCGGAGCAAGGACGCCTAGAGCTTGCCGAGCTGGCCGCCCAAGCGCTTCGCCAGTCGCCCGAGGAAGCGCTCAGCGACCTGATTCGGATTGCTCGCGTACTTCTCGAACACGGGTCGGAAGAAGGGGCGGGGCGGGATCTGCACCACGATGATCCCCACCCCGCCTCCTCCGCCCGCGCCGCCCGCGCCGCTCTGACTCTGCCCGAGCCCCGCAGCTCGGAACGCAGCCATCAGGAAGCGGCGCATCTTGGGCGTGATCTGGATGACGATGGGCTTCGAGCCGAACTCGTTCATCTCGGCGATGTTGGCGACCTTCGCACCGCCCGGGCCCTTCGCGCTGCGCAGGATGCCCACGAAGTAGCCGTCACCGCTCTTCTTCACGCTGATGCTGTTGCGCAGGTCGCCGCGGTTCATCAGCGGCTTCGAGCCCTTCATGCCCTTGAAGCGACGGATCGCGAGCGTCGTCGGCGACAGCGGCTTGAACGCCTTCCCGCCTGGAGCTCCGCTCGTGATGCCTTGGATGATCTGCTTCGCGAGGAAGTGAGCCTCCTCGCGCAGCGCCTGGTCCTGCGCCTGGTCCCACTTCGAGATCGTGTCTTCGAGGATCTTCAGGCCCGTCGTCCACTGCCCGGTGAGCTTGCTCCCGAAGCCGCCGCCGAACACTACGCCGCTCCGCGCACGCCCTGCTCCCGGTCCTCGAAGGTCACCAGCAGCAGGTTGCGCGAGCGCCCGATGCCGTAGCTCGTGCCCACGACCTTCGTCGCGAAGAGCCCCGGCGGGTTGCGGAAGATCTGCACCAGCTTCCCCGTGCAGCGCTCATAGATCGCGTGCAGCCGATCGCCCTTGCGGATCATCGCCTCGCCGGTGGCCGGGTCGACCATGCCCAAGCGCTCCAGCGTCGCGAAGTGAAACACGAGCGTCATCGTCGAGTCCGGCGAGTCGCCGCCGATCATCTCTTGCAGCGCCTCGAGATTGTTGCCGATCTCCACCTGGCAGGGCAGGCGTCGATGTGTTTCCTTGCGCGCGCTCTCGCGGTCACCGTCGACGGGATCGGTGTGCACGACCACCTCGCCGAAGTCCGGGTCGTAGCCGCTCGGCAGCGGGCCCGGACCATCGGGATCTGCCTCCGTCGCCGTCGTGTCGAGCTGCGCCAGGTCCACCTCGAACGCGTTGATCAGTCGTCCTCGCATTACGACCCCTGCTGGAGGTACGCGCGCCACTTCGAAATGTCGGCGTGGATGGTCGCCAGCAGCGCGTCGATGTCACCCATCGCCTTGTTCTTCTCCAGCACGCGCCCGCCGTAGTGCATGGTGGAAGGCAGCCGGTAGATGTCGCCGGCGGTGATCACGCAGATGGGCATCGCCTGCATGCCGCGCGTGCCCATCTCCGCCTCGATGGCTGCCTTCACCGCGACGCCGCTCATCTTCGGCAGGCCGATGTCGAGCAGCACCAGGTCAGGCAGCACCGAGTCACCGAAGATCTTCTCCAGCGCGTCGATGCCGTTGACCGCGCCGCGCACGCTGTAGCCGACCTCGGTCAGGATCTGCATCAGCTCGATCCGCAGGTCGTCGTAGTCCTCGACGACGACGATGTGCTCGGTGCGCGGCACGGTGGAGTCGCGCCGCGGTGGTCGCGTGACCGGCCCCGTGCGCTCCCACCGCGGCGTGACAGGCCGCGCCAATGGCGGAGCGTCGACGACGGGAACCACCGCGAGCTTGCGCGTGGGCGCGCCAGGCGAGAAGAGCCGCGGCGTAGGCGTCGCCGCCTCGCCCTCGCCCTCCTCGCCCGTGTTCTTCTCGTCGTCTTCCTCGCTCATGCTGCCCCGAGGTTTGGTGGTCGGGTATAGGAAACCAAAATCGAATCGATGTCCGGGTCTCCAGTGCCGGCGAATGCGCCCGCCGAGTAGGCTCGCGGCGCCGCGAGCGTGTACGACTGATCTCGCGTCGTCTCGCTCAGCAGGCGCGCGCGCCGCGAGAAGTCCTCGCGGCAGTCCAGGTGCGTCATCAGGTACATCTCGCGGAGCGTGATCTGCATCGTCGCGTGCCGGATCATCGCCGGCGTCGCACCCCACGGCGAGCCGTCCGGGTCCGTGTAGCCGAAGCATCCGGCCACCTCGATGTTCTGCGAGCCGCGCGGGAAGCCCAGCGCACGGAACGACAGCCCGCCGTAGTAGTCGTGCTGCCCGCCGTACAGGTCGTATGCCGCGTGGAAGAATTCGATCTTCGGCGCATCGCGATCGTCGGGGTTGGTCAGCTGCTGCGACAGGTGGCGGTTGAACACGCGGATGGTCTCCGGGTCCACGTCGTCCTCGGCCGAGATGTCGATGTCGCTGTTGGCGATCGCCACGTAGTCGACGGCGACGATCGGATCGTTGATGAGCAGCCCGCGCGAGCCCGGAGCGCTGAAGCGCGGCTTCATGTAGCGCGCCTCGAAGAAGCGCGAGGTGACGCGCTCGACGTACCGCGATGCCTTCACGATCGCCGTCTGGAGCCGCATGTCGCTCACCGCGTCGTTGCCGGTGCTCGGCACACCTTCCGCGCGCAGGTCAGCGAGGAAGGCGTACGCCGGGCCGGTGAGGAAGGCCCCGCGCGCGGGCACCACCTCCAGCTCCTTCCAGCACGACGACCATGGCTCGCTGGAGCTGAAGCGCCAGAAGAGCCGCATGCGATGCATCCCCTTCGCCGGCGCGATGGGCGCCGTGAACGGGATCACGTAGCGGCCGCGGTCGAGTCGGTTGCCGCCGCCGAGCGTGATGTCGACCGCATCGCGCGCCTGGACCTGGACGGGCGCGCCCATCTTCGTCTCGTCGCTGACGTCGTAGACCTCCACCTCGAGGCCAGCGAGATCTCGCATGCGCCCGTGCTCGTCGCCGGCGATGAACACCATGACCGGGTTCATCGCGTCGTTCGTCTCGCCGTTGCCCAGCGACCACATGGCTACGCGTTCCCCTCGGCCTGCGCCGTCTGCCGCGCGAGGAGCCCTTCGAGCAGATCGACGGTGCGCTCGGCCTCTTCGGCCGCGCCGGTCTGGAGCATGCCCTGGTCGTGGATGACGGTCGCGACGTCACCGAGGCCGGTCCCCAGCCGCTGCGCCTGGTCGACGAGGACGGCCGCGACCAACGACGCCAGCGTGAGCCGCTCCCCGCGCGCCTTCGCGCGCTGGCGCACCAGCTTGATGCGCTGGACCAGCTCGCCGCTTTCGAGCTGGGCGCCGATGTTGATGCGCTCGCTGGCGACCAGCTCTTCGCCGTGCGCGCGCAGCGTGCGCGCGCTGGCAACGGTCGCATGCCCTTCCAGGCGCAGGGCCGCCGCCCGAGCGCGCTGCGCCCTTACGTGTCCGTCGTGCAGCATTGCGTGATCTTGCCACGCACGCGGCCAGGCGAACAGTGCCGGACGTTTACTTGCGCGTCGAACGCAGCTCGCGCTGCGAAGCAATGTCCGCGGCCGCGTCCTGCTCATTCGTGCCGGGCTCGACGATAGGAGTCCTCCCGACGAGCGCCTCTGCCTTTCCCCAACCCCCCGCCGACGCAGATGCTGATGCGCGGTGCGCGCGCTCGGCGGTCTTGTCGGTCAGGTCGCCGCTCTGCACCTGCGCCATCGTCTCGCGATGAACACGCGCCGGCGCGTGCACCGCGGCGATCGGCGCCGCAAGCGGCGCGACCGGCTCGACGGCTTCGATCGCTTCCTCCGCGGCCTCGGCCTCGGCGAGCGCGGCCTCCTCGTCACGGATCTCGGCGTCCTCGTCTTCCTGCATCTGGTCGAGCACGTCGCGTGAGCTCATGCCGTCCGGGGGCATGACCGGGATCGGAGACGTGTCGCGCGCGGCCGCCAGCGATCGCGTCGTGATGTCGTTGACCACGATGGCGTCCTTCGGCCGCGCGCGCATGATGTGGCGCCGGCGCTCGTCGCGGTCCAGCACCTCGGCCTCGTGCAGCGTCTTGCAGATGTGGAACGCGCTCGGCAAGTCCTCCTCGCCGGCGGCGCCGGGCAGCGCGCCCTCGCGCGTGGGCACCGTCGCCAGGTACCGCGCCAGGCCATCGGGCACGCGATACCAGCCCTTGCCCACCTCGAACTTGAAGAACTGGCCATCCCAGTTCATCGAGAGCATCTGGCGCACGTTGCCGCGGCGCGGGTTGAACGAGCGGAGTCGGACGAGCTTCGTTCCGGGGATGTTGTCGGGCGTAGATGCACGAAGGGCGGCAGGCATGCTCAAGAGCTTACCCGCCGCCCTTCCGATGCGGCAACCAACTTCGCGAAGGTCAGGCCTTGCTGCTCTTCATCGCCGCGGGCGAGCAAGTCGCCACGTAGTTGGTGTCGCCCACGCCGCTGTCCGCGTCGAGCTTCGCCGCCAGGGTGATGACCTTGCCGCGGACCTCGGTGATGTCGTCGACGAGATCGCGCAGCGCGGTCGCCAGATCCGGCGAGCCGTTCGAGCCTCCGGGCTGCATGTTGGCGCCGCCGGCGCCGAATCGATCCGAGATGGCTGCCATCGTCGTGCTCCCTTCTCAGCTCAGAAGCTGATCACGAGCGCGTTGTACGAGATGGCCGACTGGTCGGTGACGGCGCTCTCCGCTCCCGACGAGCGCACGCGAGCGAAGAGCTTGTCGTTCGCGTGGTCGTACTCCAGCTCGCTCAGCGTCGCCGGCGGGCTCTGCGGGAGCACGCCGATGATGTTGCGGCCCTTGTCGCCCACGGCCGTGCGGAACTTCGCGAGGAAGCCCGTCGAGCCGCCGGCGGCATAGGTGCCGTCGCCCTGGATGTTCACCCGGTCGTAGAAGACCGGGCCCTGGGCCGCCACCGTCTCCACCTTCGTCACTGCACCGATAGCACCCATCTCATCCTCCGGATCGGGGGCGCGGCATGGCCGCGCTTACTGCACCTTGAGACCTACTGCTGCTGCTGCTGCTGCGTGCCGCCCGATCAGGCGACCTTGATGTTGGTGGCGCGAACGACCGCCGGCTCGTGCGCGAACTTCACGTCCATGCGCAGCGTGGCGACGATGATCAGCACGCCCTCCGAGACCAGCTTGTCGGTCTCGATGCGGATCTCGCGCCAGATGCCCACGTTGATGTTCTTCGGGTCGATGAGCAGCGCGTTCGTCGAGTTGCTGCCCACGCCGAGGTTCTCCGGGAACGCGGGCACGCCCACGATCGGGATGCCGGCGTAGACGACGGGCGCGTTGCCCTCCAGGAACTTGTCGCCCACCGCGGTCGCGCGCTCGGCGAGCGTGTTGCGGTAGTCCAGCTCGCTGTCGATGCTGGTGAGGATGCGCAGCGCGCTGCGGTTGCGCATGAACTCGGTCGGCATGGTCTTCACCATGCGGTCCCAGATCACCTTCGACGACGGCTGCGTGAGCGCGTCGTAGGTGTTCGAGGTGACGCCGGCGAGCAGGCCGTTGAAGGCCGAGAAGACCGGATCGGGCGAGCTGACGTCGCTCTGCACGATGACCAAATCCATGTCGAAGGCAATGCGCTCCGCCATGAGCTGCATCACCGTCTGGCGAAGCTGGCCCTTCTCGATGGTGTCCTCCAGCACCTCGTTGTTCAGCCGGACCTCGCCCTTGAAGAGCTTCGCGTCCAGCTCGACGGCCGAGGTGTCCGGCTTGCTGCGATCGGCCTCCGCCAGCGCACGGGCCTCCGTGCCGCGGCGCAGGATCATCGAGCCGAAGCGGATCTTCTCGATGACCTGCTTGTGCGCCCGCATGGGCACCACCGTGGCCATCTTCATGACCACGGCCTCGTTGATCATGATCCGCATGAACTTCTGCGACTGTGCCGGCGCCAGCAGGCCGCCGTTCGCCGTCAGGTCCGCCAGTGCGAGATCGGCCTTCTCCAGGAGCGTCCTGTTGTGAGTCACCGCCGCTGCGCCCATGTCTTCTCTCCTCGCCTCAATGCCCCGCAGGGGCCCGTGTTGATCGTTCGCCCGCGTGCTTCGTCAGTCGTCGTAGAAGGAGAATTCCTTCCGCGTGGTCTCGCGCGTAATCGGCCGGTTCATGTCCAGCGGCCACTCCACCTCGTCGTCGGACTTCTGCGCGGCCGTGCGCTCCACCTCCGGCTTCGCGGAGTTGGGCTTCACGTCCTGCTTGCGAAGCAGCTGGAGCTCACGCTCCTGACGCTTGGCGACGCTCTTGAGATTCGAGATCTGCTCGACGAGCTTCGCGTCCGTCTTGTCCGTAGTGCCGTTCGCGCCCGCGGCGCCGGGCTCCTCGAACGACTTCTCCGTGGGCGCGGCCTTCTCGGCCTCTTCCTCCTCGGGCGCGTCCATGACCTCCTTCAGGATGCCGGACAGCTCGGCGAGAGCCTTGTCGAAGCGCGCGAGGCGATCCTTCGCCATGCGGCGGCCGACCTTCGTGATCGGCTGCGACGCGTCGGTGAGCGCCTTGTTCAGATCGGCGATGGCCTTGCCGACCTCCGCGTGCGCCACGGCGTCGTCGAGGTCCACGCCCTCGGCGAACTTCTGCGCGACGCCGACGAGCTTGCTCACGCAGTCCGTGAGCGCCGCCGCGGCCGCCTTGCGCGCCGCGCCCTTCTCCCAGGGCTTCTTCGACTCGCCCTTGCCCTTGTCGTCGTCGTCGTCCTCGTCCTCCTTCGAGTCGCCGCCGCCCGAGCCGGGCTTCTTGCCGAAGGGCGGAGCCTTCGCGCCGGGCGGGAACTTCTTGTCGGTCTCGACGGCCGCGCCTTCGGCGCCGGCTGCCGCACCGGCAGTGTTCGTCTCGCCTTCGGCCGCCGGCGCGCCGCTCTCGTCCTTCGAGACGGCCACCTTCTTGAAGGTCCCGTCCCCGTTCGGAATGAGCCTCGTCGTCATGCTGTCTCCGTCATCTCGCTTCACGACTAGGAAGCGGCGCTTGTTGGCTGCCCGGTCCACATTCGAGACTTCCTCGACCAGCATCTCGGTAAGCCGATGCTGCTTTCCGCTCTGCTGACGAGGCATCCGTGATCCCGAAATGCAAAAAGCCCGACGTGCCTTTCGGCAACGTCGGGCTCGAAACTCTCGACCACCCGCAGAGATCCGAGCGGACCTCCTTGGGCTCAGAAGATACAGACGGGGATCCGGCCGGTCAAGAAACGCCTATTTCGCTTGCCTCTGCATCTTCTCGATGAGCTTCAGCACCTCGGCCGGCGCGACGCCCCGCAGCGCCTTGATCGTCTCGACGCTGGTGACGAACATCGACGCGAGGAATCGCTCCGGGATGTGCTCGACGTAGACCTTCCGCGCCGCGGCCTGCGACTCCGCTCCGAGCACGACCTTGTACTCGTCGAAGGTCCCGTCCGCCTTCTTCTGCACGCACCAGTGCGCATCGGGCCCGCTCTTCGACGCGATGAACACGTCGATGCCCTCGCCGTCTCCACCGTCGGTGCCCTCGATGTCGCCGTAGTCGACCTTGTACGTGCGTTCCCACGCCTTGCCGCTCTCGTCGGTGCCGCGTTGCACGTAGCCCGCAGGTCGATCGATGTGCACCTCGAGGCCGTTGAAGTTCACCTTCTTCACCGTGTCCGCCGCGTCGCGCTTGCCCGTGGGCGTGCGCTTCGCGCTGCCACCAATCGACAGGCCGGTCACGTCGCCGCCCTTGATGAGCTTCCACAGCTCGTCGTCGATGATCTTCTGCGCGAGCAGCCACGTGCCGGCCTTCACCTGCTGCCCGCCCATCTCGAAGTCGACGGGCGCGATGTAGCTCTCGACGATCACCGCCCGCCGAGGGTCGATGCCGCCGGCGTCCGCCTTGCCCACGATGCCGGCGCCACCACCGATCATCTTGCGGTGCATGAAGCCGAGCCGCTGGTAGTCGGACATCCACTTGTGCGCGGCCTGGCGCACCTCCTCGTGCGAGTAGATGTCCTGCTGCGCGTCGGTCACCTCCGGCTCCAGCACGATGCCCAGCACGAAGCGCTCGTCGGCCGGCGCCGCCGCCTTGCAGATCGTCGACCAGCCCGACCAGCCCTTCTCGACCGCGCGGTCGATCTTCGCGGCGAGCTCCAGGTCACCAGGCGTCGCCGGCGACGGCGCTGGCGCCTCGATCGGCTCGTACGTGCGGCGCACGCGCGCAGGCTCGCCGGCGATCGAGAAGATGCCGCCCTCGTTGCGGTACGGCGCCATGAAGAGCAACCCGTCGTGGCTGAACACGAAGGCATCGTCGTAGGTGTCGACCACATACGCCGGGCACCCGCCGCCCGGCATCCTGGGCTCGAACACGGACGACAGCAGCGCCTGGAGCCCCTGCTCGCGGTCCGACGCGGACGCCTCCGCCTTCGCCACTCCCGGCGGCGGCGGCGGGTCCGCGCGAGAGCCGTCCTCGAAGGTGCGCAGGAACGCCGCCCGGATCTTGTCCTTCTCGTCCTCGTCGAGCGCCTCCCATGCCTCCTTCAGCTCCGCGCGCAGCTCGGCCGACATCAGCGAGGCCACCGCTCCGCTCCACTCGTCCGGCGGGCCCACCACCAGCAGCGCCTCGCGGGCGCTCTGCTGCTTCAGCACCGGCTCGTACCACGCGAACGCGTCCACCTCGGTCATGGGCACGTACACGATGCGCTCGCCGTCGACGGCTGCCCCGGCGCCGGCGGCCGCCTCCGGAGACACGCTCGCCCCGGCCGACATGAACACGCGCACGTTGTCGCCCGCCTCGTCCACGATCGCCTCCACGTCCTCCATGGTCCATCCCTCGATGCTCTTCTGCGCAATCTCGTAGTTGGAGACCAGCAGGTGCGTGATCGTGTCGTTGCTCGGGTCCGTGCCTCGCGTGAACCGCAGCGTGCGCTCCTGCGCGAGCTTCTTCACGTGGAAGCCCGACGTGTCGAGCGCGCCCTTCGTGCCGTAGGTCAGCAAGAACTTCCCCTTCAGCCCGTCGAGGCACTTGCGGAAGGCCACCTCGTCGAAGCTCTCCTCGCCGACCTCGCGGTTGTAGCCGGCGTACGGAGGATCGAGGAACCAGAACATGTCGGGCCCGTCGTACTCCTTGAGCACCTCGCGGTAGTCGCGCGCGGAGATCTTCGCCTTCGCCAAGCGGTCGCGTGCCCACTCCAGCCGGCCGGGGATCTGCGACGTCACACCCTCTTGCGTCGCGCCCGCCCAGCTCTTGCGGTGGCGCCCGTACCCGAAGCGCGTGAGGTAGAGGAACTTGTGGATCTGCTCCGCCGTGCTCGACGGCGTGGCCTTCAGCAGGTTGCGGTAGAAGCTCTCCTCGCCCACCCACTGCATCGCGCGCACGGCGTCCAGGTCCGCGCCCGTCGCCTTCTGCAAGGCCTTGTAGACGCCGGCGACGTCCGCATCGATGTCGTTGATGACCTCGAGGCCGCGCGGCTCGATCGAGAAGAAGAGCGCACCGCTGCCGAAGAACGGCTCGCCGTAGCCCTTCGTCGCCGGCACCAGCGGCGTCAGCTGCTCGACGATGCTCGACTTGCCTGCGGGATAGCCCACGAGCCCAGCCGCGTGCGCGCGGCGCTTCTCGATGTCCAGCATGCGCCGAGCCTACAACGAAAAAGCCCCCGGCCGCGTGGGCGACCGGGGGCGCGAGCTGGTGGCTATGCGCCCTGCTCGTAGCTCAGGCCGGCGGCTGCTCGTCGTCGAAGCCCCAGTCCTTCGGCACCGGCGCCGTGTTCAAGTCCTCCGGCCAGCCGTCTTCGTCGAAGCCCTTGGCGACCTTCGTCTCGCTCTCGTCCTCGTCGCCCTCGCCCTCCTTCGGCCCGGCCTTCTCGACCTTCGCCGGCGGCGCGGCCTTGCCCTTGGCGTCCTTCGAGACCCACTCGCCCGAGCCATTCGACGCGAAGCCGTTCGGCGTCGACGGGCTCTTCGGGTCGATGGTGCGCTCCGACTGCTCGCGCGTGGCGGTCGTCACGTCGTTGTCGACCTCGATGCGCAGCGTGTTGGCGCTGCCCTCGAAGGCGTAGGCCTTGCCCACCTCCTCCGCGGCGACCATGGCCTTCTGCGTCTGCTGGCGCGCGCTCTGGATCTGCTCCTGGAGCTTCTCGATGCGCGCCTTGCGCAGCTCGCGCGTGGGCTCCGCCGCAGCCTTCTCGAACTCGCTCTTCGCGTAGGTCAAGAACTGCTCCTGCGTCATCTCCTTGATGACCGTGGTCGCGCGCTTCTGCACGGTGGTGACCACAGCATCGACTCGGGCGAGGGCATCCTTCATGTTCATCGCATCGACTCCTTCAGCCGCCCGGTACGACCCAGGACGCTCCCTTTGCGGGTTCCCACTTCACTCCGTCCAGCTCATCGCGCACGTACTGGGGCGCTAGCTCGTAGATCTTGTCGAGGCTCCAGTGCAGGTCCCCGCGGAGCTGCCCGAAGATCTTGTCCACGATCTGAAAGCGGCGCTTCACCTCGGCCTCCGTGATGCTGGCCTTGATCTGGTCAGTCACGAAGCTCTGCGTGATGCAGTGCTCGAAGAAAAGCGTCACCTGCCCCACCTTGTCGGCAGGAACGAGCGACGCGTACATGCCCGCGGCCATGCCCCGGAGACTACTGCTCGCCGGCAGGCAGAACAACCCTAGGCGTAGAGCGCAGCCATCACCTTGTCGAAGGCGGCCCGACGCGCGATCTGGTTCGGTCCGTTGTCGAGCCCCTTCACGTCGACGCCGCTCGGCTCCTCGAAGATCTTTCGGTGCTCCTTGTCGAGCGTCGCATCAGTCATCCCGAGCCCTTCGAGTGCTTCCCGCGATAGCGCGCCTCCGACCGGCGCCAGCGGCTCGCCATCGTCGTCGACGTAGTACCCGGCGTTCTTCCAGGGCCAAACCCTCGTGCCCTTCGGGCCGACGAAGTAACAGACCGCCAAATCGTCGTCGGACAGCTTCACGGCATCCGTGGTGCGGATGCGGCGCCCGCCGAAGGTGAACACGAACTCAGGCCAGGTCGGTTCGATGGTCCGTGGGAGAACGTACTTCATAGGTCACTCTCCTATCGTAGCAGGAACTTCGAGAAGTTCACGGAGCCTTCGGTTTCCGCGGCTTCCGGGGCTTCTTCCCCTCCGGCTCCGCCGCCACATCTTCCCCAGGCAAGATCTCCTCGCCCTCGATGATCAGGATCCGCTCCCTGTTGCGCCCCTCGGGGCGCGAGAAGCCGGTCACCCGGAAGTGCGCATCTTTCTTCAGCAGCACCTCGCACTCGCCCTCGCCAACCGATGAGATGTGCTGCACCGGCACGCCCGTCTTCTGGTTGAGCTTGAAGAGGATCTTCCACTTCTCCGCGCCGTAGCTGCTGTCGTCGGTCGGGCCTCCCATGAAGTTGTCGATCGAAACGTCGATCTTCCAGCTAGAGCTGGACGTGGCCGGCCCCGCATCGCCGAGATGGAAGACCTCCGAGCTCAGGTAGCGGTCGATGACGTTCTTCGGCAGGTTCCTGATCCCGCGATAGACCGTGCCAGGCTCCGGAGTCGCATGCTCGTACATCTCCTGAATGTGCTTCGAGTGGTCGTTTCGGCGACCCTGCTCCTCTGCGCTGCGGATCGTTCGGTAGTCGCTGCCGGTGAAGGCCTTCACGCCTCGCATCTGCTGCGGCGTGATGTTCCTCGTCGCACCGCTGATGCGCTTGCGGTACTCGTTCACCGGCTCTCCCGACGGCATCTTGTCGTAGTGGTACTTCTCGTACACCTCATCGAATAGCTTCGTGCGCGGAAGGTCGTCGAACTTGTCGACCTTCTTTGTCGTGCTGTACTGCTTGCCGATGAAGCGCGCCTCGCCCGGCTTGGGCGGCGGAGGCTTGGGGCGCGTCAGCTCGGCCAGCTTCTCTTCGAGAAGCTGCGTCCGCGCATTGAGCATCGACACGACAGCGTTCTTGTCGGCGCTGCCTAGGCCGCCGGCGATCTTGTCGACGTACTTCAGCCAGCCACCCTGCGCATCACGTAGCGCGACAACATCCTTGATCTGCTTGGCCACCTCCTCGCGGAAGTCGTCGACGCCCTGGATCCCCGCTACGCGCGCCACGTCCGAGTACTGCGGGTTCACGCCGCTATCGAAAAACTTGTCCCACTCCGTGATGGCGTTCAGGACCGACGCGTTCTTCCGGCCTGCCTTCGCGCGCATCAGGAAGGTGCCGCCGTTGTCGATGCGCATCAGCTTGTCGCCGGCGATCAACACGTTGTCCTTCGTCATGCCCACGGCATCCCAGTTGCCGGTCAGCACGTCGCCGACGAAGCCCTTCATGAACTTCTGCGCGCGCTCCTTCGTCACGCCGGCATCGCCGAGCGTCTTGCCGCCCTCGACGATCTCGCTCGCATAGGCGAGCTTGCCCTCGTGCATGAAAGCCTGGCTCACCGGCGCATCGCTGCCGAGCGCGCGGTAGATGTTGTTGGCCAGCGTCTCGGTGTGAGCTTGCGACGGGTCCGTGTAGAACTTGACGTAGCGCTTCTTGCCGTCGGTCCCGAGATAGA